>ERZ650311.1103-NODE-1103-length-14169-cov-4.228284_pt1 | contig 14169 bp, 17 predicted proteins | sample MGYA00376247_ERZ650311 | MGnify/ENA primary metagenome ERZ650311 (study PRJEB26733, sample SAMN07839324) | wastewater metagenome | biome: small river; feature: stream; material: water | place: USA: North Carolina | collected 2016-07-28 ... | reverse complement strand
CTATAGTTTGCAGCGGACATTTACGTGTTGACGCTACATTCACGACCCGCTTCTCTCAGTCTCTGCAAGAAACGTCGAAACCGATCATCCCCATGTTTAGTTACCAATTGCCCCTTGCGAGGCTCAATTAGGATACGTCATCCATCGGACATTTAGGCTGTGAGTTTGCGGTGAGTGCGGGCGAAGGCTAAACCAAGTTGCGCGAGACCAGCACATGCTTGTCGTCGATCATCGGCCCTTGGCTGAATCCCGCCTTCAGAAACATGCTCAGCGGACCTCGATAGCCCCAGTTAGCAAACTCACCCGAAGCCAGCGGAGCAGCCTCGACTCGAGTGAACCCGTGACGAGGAAGATCATCTAGCGCGTGCGCCAGCAGAGCGGTGGCGACTCCCCTGCCTTGAAAATCCTGATCCACAACAAAGCAGAGAATCCTGGCCAAATCAGGTTCGGCACCCGGCAGTGCAAGAAAGTTGGTGGATGCGTTTGCCGCCATCCAACCGATTGCGCGCTCAACCCCATCGACGGTTTCGAACGCGAGGTAACCCTGCATAACCCCAGACTTGACGCGGTCGCACGCGCGCTCGCGATTTAGCCCGGTTTTCGCAGCCGCATCCTCGTTCTCGGCGGCGGTGTTCAGATAGAACTGGCAGTAACATCCTGCCCACTGGGGTTGCCCGGCAAAAGCTGGGCCATCCATGAACTCCAGCAGCGGATCGAGCTCATCTTGAGTGAGACGACGAATCTCAACCAATGTGAACTACCACTCTTTGCCCTTGGTTGACATGGCTCTAGCGGCCTCGCGCTTGTCTTGTTGCTCGCGCAGGGTCTGACGCTTGTCGTATTCCTTCTTGCCTCGAGCCAGTGCGATCTCAACCTTGGCGCGGCCATCTTTGAAGTAAAGCGAAAGTGGAATCAGCGTGTAGCCGGATTCCTTGATCTTGCCGGTCAGCTTGTAAATCTCGCTGGCGTTTAAAAGCAGCTTGCGACGGCGGCGGGTTGCGTGGTTGTTCCAGGTCGCCTGGGTGTACTCGGGAATGTGCACGTTCTCGAGCCAAGCTTCGCCATTTTCGATGGATGCGTATCCGTCAACCAGGGATGCGCGACCGGCCCGCAGCGACTTCACCTCTGGTCCGGTGAGCACCATGCCGGCCTCATAGACGTCTTCGATGTGATAGTCGTGGCGGGCTTTGCGATTGGTCGCAACAACTTTCTGACCACGTTCTTTTGGCATAAGGACTCTATATTCGCAGGTAACGGCGAATGGCCAAACCGGAGGCCAACGCTGCGAGCAAGATTCCCGCACCCACCAGCAGCGGAACAATCAGCAGACCGTCAGACAGTGTGACGAGGTTGGTGAAAGGCAGGCGCTCGGCAAGGTAGCCCTGCACGAAAAACTGAACGATTCCGAGAACCGATGCGCCAGCGAGCAACGAACCGATTGTCGCCGCAACAACACCCTCGAGCACGAATGGCAACTGCACATAGAAGTTGCTGGCGCCAACGAGTCGCATGATGCCCAGTTCGCGGCGGCGACTGAAGGCACTGAGCCTGATTGTGGTCGAGATCAGCAGGGCCGCAGAGAACAGCATCAGGGCAGCGATTGAGACTGCAGCCAGGGATGCGGCGTTCAGAATCGAGAAGATTTGGTCGAGGTAGCTGCGCTGATCACGCACCTCTTCAACTCCAGGTGCACCCGCCAAGCTCTCGGTGATGATTTGGCTCTGCGACGCATCCTTCAGGTTGATCCAATAGGTCTCGTTCAACTGTGACGGCTTGACGTATTGCGCCACCGCATTGTCTTTGAACTGCTCTTGGAACTTTTCGTAAGCCTGCTCGTGAGTCTCAAAATAGAACTTGTCGATGTAGCCGGCCAGGGTTGGTGACTCGAGACGAGATTTGATCTCGGCCTTCTGGTCTTCAGAAACCGGGCCATCAGGGCAAACGGAGTCTGGCGAAACCTCGCTGCACAGGTAAACGGCTACCTGAGCACGGTCATACCAGTAGGTTTTCATTGCATTGATCTGCAGCTGCAAAAGCCCAGCAGTGCCGACAAATGTGAGCGAAATGAAAGTGACCAGGATGACCGAAATCACCATGCTGAGGTTGCGGCGAAGGCTCTGGGTAACTTCTCTAAAAACGATGCGCACTAGTTGGCACCGCCGCTCGAGAGGTCAATTTTGCCGGTCGGGTTCTTCTGGTAGCCCGCGGCCCGCTGGTCGCGAATAATCTCGCCGTTTCGAAGTTCAACCACGCGCTTTTGCAGACGGTCAACGATGCCGCGGTCGTGAGTTGCCATCACCACGGTCGTGCCAGCCAGATTGATGCGTTCGATCAGAGCCATGATGTCGTTTGAGGTGGCCGGGTCGAGGTTTCCGGTCGGCTCGTCGGCAAGCAGAATCGCAGGCTTGTTCACGATGGCGCGGGCCAGGGCAACTCGCTGCTGTTCACCACCAGAAAGCTGCGAGGGGTACCTATCGCCCTTCTCTTCGAGGCCAACGAGGCGCAGAACGTCAGGAACCGCGGTCTGAATAAAGCCCTGGGACTTGCCAATCACCTCGAGGCTGAATGCCACGTTCTGGTGAACGGTCTTGTTTGGCAGGAGTCTGAAATCCTGAAACACCACGCCAAGCTTGCGTCGAAAATTAGGGATGCGTCGGCTCGGAATCTTGCTGAGGTTCTCGCCCAGAACAAACACGCTGCCCTTAGTCGGAATGTCCTCGCGAAGCATGAGGCGCATGAGCGAGCTCTTGCCCGAACCGGATTCGCCCACGAGAAAAACGAAGTCACCCTTTTCGATTTCGATCGACACCTCGTTGAGCGCCGGACGTTGGGCACCCTTATAGGTTTTGGTGACTTTGCTGATGCTGATCATGGTGGTTCAAGCCTAGGTTGGTGGTGTCGCAAAACCGCTTAGCGGCACGGCAATCTGGGGTTTGGCTCGCCCAACTAGCCCTGGGTCTTGCGCCAGCGAATTCCGGCGGCGATAAACCCGTCGAGGTCACCGTCAAAAACGGCATTCGGGTTGTTGACTTCGTACTCGGTGCGCAGGTCTTTGACCATCTGGTATGGCGCAAGCACGTACGACCGCATCTGTTCACCCCAGCTGGCCTTCACGTCACCTGCGATCTGCTTCTTCTTTGCGTCTTCTTCGCGGCGGCGAATCTCAAGCAGTCGAGACTGCAGAACGCGCATCGCTGCCGCCTTGTTTTGAATCTGAGATTTCTCGTTCTGGCAACTGACCACGATTCCGCTAGGCAGGTGGGTGATGCGCACTGCCGAGTCGGTGGTGTTGACGCTTTGACCGCCGGGGCCGGACGAGCGAAACACATCCACTCGAATCTCGTTATCTGGAATCTCGATGGCTTCGGTCTGAGCCACCAGAGGAACAACCTCAACCGCGGCAAAGCTGGTTTGGCGCTTGCCCGCAGCTCCGAACGGACTCATCCTGACCAGTCGGTGCGTGCCGGCTTCGACGCTCAGGGTTCCGAAGGCGTAGTCGGCGTCAATTTCGAAGGTTGCCGACTTGATGCCAGCGCCTTCGGCGTACGAGGTATCGAGCACCTGCACTGGCAGTGAGTGCTTTTCGCAGTAGCGCAGGTACATGCGCATCAGCATCTCGGCAAAGTCGGTTGCATCGTCGCCGCCGGCCCCGCTGCGGATAGTCACCACTGCCCCGCGCGAGTCGTATTCGCCGTTCAGCAGGGTCTGAATCTCGAGGTCTCCGATAAGCCGCTGTAGTTCGGCCACTTCGGCCTTGGCCTCGGCTTTGACCGCTGCGTCATCCTCGGTGTTGGCCATCTCAATCAGAATGTCGATGTCGCTCAGTCGCTGCTCAATGTCGGCAAGCTTGTCGGACATGCTTTGCTTGTGGCTCAGCGCCGAGGTTATCTTCTGAGCCGCAGAGGGGTCGTCCCAAAGATTGGGCTCGGCCGCCTTGGTCTTCAATTCGGCGATGGATGCGTTCAGAGCGGCTGGATCAACCACGTGCAGGATGTCAGAAAACGTAGCGCGGAGTTCGCGGATTTCTGGGGTTAGATCGAGTTCAGCCATGACCCGACTAGTTTAGGCTTGAGCAATGGCCAAGGGGCGCGACAAGTACCAGATTTCATCGCTGATTGCGCCAGTTTTCATACCTTCTGCCCTGTTTTCGACGGGCGAATACGCGCTGGTTCCGATGATCCCGGCGAGTGCTGAGGCTCTGGGTGCTTCGATTCCCCAGGCAGCGATAATCGCCGGATTCGTGATGATCGGAACCGTGATCGCCGACATCCCAGCCGCCCGAGTCGTAAACAGGCTCGGCGAGCGCAAATCCATGCTGTTCTCGGCCGCGGCAGCAGCTCTGGGCATCCTGGTTGCTGTTCTCGGAAAAAACATTTGGCTGCTGGCATCGGGTGTTCTGGTAGTGGGATTCGCAGCCGCAGTGTTCGCCCTGGCCCGCCACGCATACCTGGCTGAGACTGTGCCATTCGCACAGAGGGCGCGTGCGATTTCGATTCTTGGTGGCATGTTCCGATTGGGTTCGTTTATCGGCCCCATGCTCGCTGCTGGAGTGATCTATCTATTTGACGTGGATGCCGTCTTCTGGCTCTCGGCCGGCGCGATGGTGCTGTCGATGCTCGTGCTGGTGTTTAGCCGACTCAACAACGACGGCAGAGTAGAAGAGTTGCAAACCGCGACGATTCGTCAAATTCTCTGGCGCGAGCGCAAGAAACTGCTGACCGTGGGCGTTGGCTCATCAATCGTGGGGATGCTGCGAACCACAAGGGTTGTCGGTCTTCCGCTTTGGGCGCTAACTATCGGTCTGCCACCGGCGCAAACGGCCCTCTACATCGGCATCGCGGCCGCGCTCGACTTTGCCCTGTTCTACACATCCGGCCAGATCATGGATAAGTTCGGCCGGGTCTGGTCTGCCGTGCCGACACTCATTGGCCTCGGCGTCGCCCACATGGTTGTCGGGTTAGCTCACGATGCCACCGGGTTCCTGTGGCTGTGTCTGGTCATGGCCTTGGCTAATGGGCTGGGAAGCGGCCTAATTCTTGTGCTGGGGGCAGATTTGGCTCCGGCGGATGCCAGAAACGAGTTCTTGGGTGGTTATCGAGTGCTAGTTGACGGAGCCGTCGCAGTTAGTTCGCCGCTGCTTTCCTGGTTCACGGTGCTTACCGGTTCAGTCGCTAGCGCGATGAGCGCATTCGGTGTTCTGGGTATTTTCGGTGCCTTACTGATGTGGCGGTACATTCCTCAGTTTGTGCCAAAGCCAACCTCACGAGCCAAGGACTCAGCGCAGACCTGAACCTTGGTGAGCGACGAATCAAGCCAAACCAGAGTCCAGGGTTGAACTAACCGGCAGAACCGCACCCGATGTGTGAATCCCCCGTCCGGAGAATCGATAGATAGCTTTTGCGGCTGGAAATCTCGGCTCCAAAAACGATCTAGCTCAATCTTGAGTTTGGTTTCGTCAAGAAGGCGCAGATCGACGCTTCTGAGCGCCAGGGCATCTGCTACCTGCTGGGTTTCAATGCGTCGAAGTTCGAGATCTTGCATCGCGCCCGCAGTGATGACTGTGGCCACAAAGATCATCGAAAAGCCTAAATTCAAGGGAAGCGCGCACAAGGCACCACCGCCGAATTCGAAAACAGCAGATTCAGCTGAGGTTGCCAGGTTTCTGCACCCGCCTTGAATGCAAAGCTGACGTAGTCGCAAGTCGATTTAGGGATGCAGTCAACGCGCATCTGAGCTTTGCGCGGGTCAAAACCGACTGAGTCGCTGAGCGAGCCGATCGTCGAGACAAAGGTCTCTTGGATTTGGCCCTCCGAGTTGGGAGTCTGGCTTTGTTCGAGCGCAACCAGAGTCGCCCTGGCAGATTCGCGCACCAGAGTCTCGGCTCGAGCCAGTTGCACTTGCGAATTGATCAGTGTCATCGCACCAAGCAACAGCGGAACTTGGATCGCTAAGAGCCAAAACACGGTCTCGATAAGCGCTGAGCCGGTTTCGACCCACAAGCCTCTCTTGGCGTTATCCGTCTTCAACAAGCACCGCCACTTTCTCTGCGAACCGCAATCCGGGTACTAACCCACCGAACGGAACAAAGCTTGCCGACACCGAGACGAATGCGGGCTTGGCCGCTGCAGTTGGGTTTGCGACGGGAGCCGCAGCTGGTGCGGTAAGGATAGTTAGGTCTGACAGTGAGATCGCAAGTGGCCATCGGTCGAGCTCGCGCTTGACTCGCCCCCGCAAAGCATCTGCCAGGTCGTTGGTGGATGCGGCATCGAGCACCGAAGATCCGACATAAAACGATTTTCTGGCTTGCTCAGCAAGTACCGTCTGACAGTGAGCTTTGGATAGACCGCCCAGAGCAACAAGGCTGGAGAGCCCAAAGACCAGAGTGGTTAGCGTCGAGAAAAGCGTGAACTCGATAGTTGCGCTACCCCGCTCGCCAGATTGATTCAGAATTGCGCAACCTTGCTGAGTGCCTGATCGAAAACACCCTTTAGAGCTGGGGCCGCCAGACCCCATAGCAATACAACGAGGCCAGCGGTCATAAGTGTGACCAAAACCCAGCCGGGGACATCACCTCGGTCATCTCGGAACAACTTCTTCATCGGGTCTCCTTTCGTTTTTCTGGGCCTAAGTGGTGACTTGTGGGTTCTCAACGGGTGCTCAAAACTGCATCAGCTGCATCATGTGCAGACTCGGGTAAACGGCAAACAGGATTGTCGTAGGCAAAATGAGAAAGACCAACGGCAAAAGCATTCGCAGTTCGATGCGGCTTTGCTGCGCAAGCAATTGCACTCGGTAGGCCGAAATTGCAGAGTCGGCCAGCGTCTGCACCTGAGCGGAAACATCGGTGCCGAGCTGAGTCGAACGAGCCAACCGATCGAGTGTTTCGGCAAACGGCGCGAACTTCTTTTGCTTCGCAATAAGCGCCAACTCGGTGTTTAGGCTGGAGCCCGTCCGCAGAGCCAGGACTGTCTGCCGAAGTCGATGACCGAAGTCGCCCCGCACTCTGTGCGACACCCAATCGATGGCTCCGACAGGGGTTTCACCGTTGGCAAGTGCCAGCCCCAAAACAGACCCCAAGTCGGACACCTCGAGTTGCAGGTTTCCCGGTGTCGATTTTCGGGTTTTCAATGAGAGCCTTAGCAATGTAAGCCGCTGAGAACCGCTCTTCGAGGCGCCTGACCGGAACACCAGTTCGGGGCTTATTCGGGAATTCAAATCGGGTGCCGTTCGAAGACTCCAAACGAGCCCGAAACCCGCCACAGCCGCAAATAAAGCGGCAAAGAGTATCTCGTTCAAGATGCCCTCCTGAATTCAGGGATGCCGCCGACGCTGAAAACCTCCGTCACCGATGACCTTTTCGATGCCAGAGCAATCAGGTGTGCGGCGAACTGGGTCGCAATCAAACCCGCCACCAATAGCAGCGCCCCAGTGCCGTTGGCGTATGCGGCTGCAGCTTCGGGTCGAAGACTCAGCAGAGCAACCACGATCCAAGGTGAAAACTGAGCGAGCGTTGCGGTTCCACGAATCCAGCCGAGTCGCGATTGCAGCTCATCTTCGAGCGCATGCAACTCTCGAGTTCGTTTCGCGAATCCGAGCAGAGCATCCCGCAAGCCCCGATCGCCGAACACCGCCGCAGTCTCGAGCATTTGAAAGAGAAGCCCAGCCTCGCGACACGCAACCAAACTCGAGCAGCGCTGCAGTTTTTCGGGTAGCGCTAGGTTCGAATCAAGAGCCGCCGAGATTTGCTGCCCGAGCGTTACCAGCCTTTGATTGCTATGCCTAGTTAGCTCCTCTGCACATTCGAGCAGACTCAATCCAGCTTCAAGCCCGGCCGCGAATATCTCGGTCAAATCTGGAATCAACCTGGAATTTGCGACCTGACGGGCGTTCTGCCTTGAGCTCACAAACTGGCGAGTCGCAGCCGATACAACCAGCGCAAAGCAGAAACCCAAAACCAGAGAATGGAAGACGTTCAGGCAGAAGAGAAAACCAAGCACCCCAGCCGAGAGCGAGTATGCCAGCTGGATTCGCCCCGGCGTGACAGAGAACTTCGTCAAGACCCGCTCACCTCGAGAATTTCGATCAGGGCTCTTCGCCCTTGGATGAAACCGAGCTGAACCACCGCAGAGACTGAGCCGCGAACCAACCCGAGGGCGGTTTCAAAATCGAGGTTCTTTTCGGCCATAGAAGCCAACAGCGCGAACTTTTCAAGTGCCTGCCGGGCCGAATTAGCGTGAATAGTTCCAAATGCTTGAATACCCGAATTGACGGCAATCAAGAGATCCAGAGCTTCGGCGCCACGAACCTCGCCGACCAGCAACGCATCCGGTCGCATGCGAAGCGACTCTCGAACAAGTCTTCTGAGGTCAATCACATGAGCCGCCTCGGTGGCAACTGTGCGAGTTTGCATGGCCGCCCAGTCGGGATTTGCCAACCTCAACTCGAGGGTGTCTTCGACTGAGACAACTCGCTTCTGCGGCTCGAGCTCGGCAACCAGAGCTGTGAGTAACGAGGTTTTGCCCGCGTGGGTAGGGCCAGAGACCAAAATCGTTGAGCCAGATGCAACCGAAGTTGCCAACTGCGCGTGCTGTTGCGGGCTAATTGAGCCCAGCGCTTCAAGACGACTGAGTCGCCAGGTTTGACTGGGGAACTTTCGGATATTGACCAGCCAGTTCAACCTAGTAATCGGCGGGGCGACCACGTGCAATCGACTGCCGTCGGGCAGAGTCGCATCCACAAAGGGGTTCAATCGGTCGATGCGTCTGGCAGTGCCAATCAGCATCCGCTGCACAATCGCTTCGATTTGAGTGATAGACAAGCGACAGGGATGCTGCGTGACGCCACCGGGTCTCGCGCACATGATTAGATCCGGCTGGTTGATCCAGAGTTCTTCGACCTCGGGGTCATCCAAAAACTGCTGGAGCGGACCAAAACCTGCAATCTCGGCAGTTGAATCGCGCAGCAGTTCGAGACGAGAGCTTGCCTCGAGCCCTGTCGAGCTGAGTTCTTCGGCTGTATCCAAGGATTCGACGAGCGACTGACGCACAATCGCCGCGAGGTCCTGAGCCGAAATCATGGTCTCGAGTATCGCGGTGCCGAAAACCTGAGGAGCAAGTTATCCACAGGGTTTGTTGCACTAAGATTGGTCGAGTCACGCGGGAGTGGCGAAATTGGCAGACGCACTAGATTTAGGTTCTAGCGCCGCGAGGCGTGTGGGTTCAAGTCCCACCTTCCGCACGAAAAAAGACCGGCGATTTGCCGGTCTTTTTCACTTTTCGGGCTAAGGCATCCTCAGAACGGCCGCGACAGCCCCGGCCGCGTTGATTATTCCGCCGCCGCAGTTTTTCTTGGTCGCACAGGCCGTGCCTTCGCGGAACGGAGTCATAGTCGGCTGTATCGCGACAGTCCAGACCTGTTCAAAGGTCAGCGATGGTCGAATCGAATAAAGCAGTGCGACCACTCCGGTCACTACCGGCGCAGACATGCTGGTTCCCTCTTGGAATCCGTAATCCGGGTTCTCTGGGATCGTCTTGCCTGAATTGATGGTTGACAGGATGCGCCCGTTCGTGCCCTCAGGTGTTCCGAGAGCATCGGTGTGATCGCCGCCAGGTGCCGACACATCAACACCGACATAGTCGCCGGTCGATGGGTCAATCACCGAATAGTTCGAGTAAACCGCGCGGTCACCCGAGAAATTGGTGGCACCGACGTTGATAGTTGGATAGCAGTTACCCGGATACGAATACGCGGCCGGCATGTTGAAGTTGCCAGCTGCAGTAATGGTCGTGACTCCGGCAGCCTTCACAGCCGCGAGGGCCTCCTCGGTGGCACCCAGGCTTTGCCCTGGTAGTCGGCACGGGGTTGCCGTATCGGTGCCCATCGAGATGTTGATCACCTTGGCTGGTGTTGGGTTCGTTGGCACGCCTGGCACACTGAGTCCGGCCGCCCAGCGAAGTCCGGCGATCAGATCAGAGGTCGAGCCACCCTCGCTTCCGAGTACGCGAACCGGCTGAATCTTGACGTTTGGTGCAACACCAATCACGCCGATTGAATTGCTGGATGCCGCAATCAAACCCGCGACGTGCGTACCGTGCCAGGAACTGGCTTGGCTGCCCTTGGCGTCTCCTGGGTCGCTCGGATCTGCATCCCAACCATTGCCGTCACCTGCCGCACGTGCCGATGACACAAAGTCGTAGCCGGCAACCACGTTGGCATCGAGATCCGGGTGCTTGGTGATTCCGGTGTCGAGAACGGCAACCACGACATTTGGCGAACCGGTCGTGATGCTCCACGCCGTTGAGACGTTGGCGCCGTTGGCTCCCCAGAGCCACCACTGCTTCGAGTAATACGCATCCGCCGGTTTGAATTCGGCAGCGCTCTGGGCTGAACCGCGCTTGTTCTTGGCAACCACGGCGACCTTGTAGGTGATGCCGTCATTCATGCCGGCCAAGGTGCAGCTCGAGGATGTGGTCTCACAATTGACCGCTGGCGCACCGTCTGCCGTTGCCGAGACCAGGTATGTGGTTGGCGCGCCTCCCTTTTGGGCTGGGGTTTGTTCAACCCACGTGACGGTAGGGAATTTTGCGTTGATCGAAATGCCGCTGACCAGGATTGGCGCGGCAGGCGCTGCGGTTGGAGTCACGGTCGCGACAGACGAGAACGCGCCGACGCGAGTGGCACCGCTCTGCGTGGTTACCGCAGCGACGCGGAACGCATACTGCGAACCAGCGGACAGACCAGATACCACCGTGAAGCCGGTTGCTCGGGTCTTGGTGTTCAGGGTCAGGTTCTGCCAAGCGCCGTTGTCAACGCGGTACGAGATTCGATATCCCGAAAGCTTGCCTGAGCCCAAGGATGCTGGCTGCGACCAAGTCAAAGTCACTCGCGGCTTGGTTGGCTGGCTCGCGAGAAACGCATCCACCGCTTTCAGAGACCGAACAGCACCGGCAGCCTTGGTTACGCGAAGAACCGGAATGTTCTGTGTTTTTGGTGCGGCCACCGCCATTGGCTTGACCACTCTGTCCAGATCGACGGCGGCAACACGTGGGTCGGCCATCAAGCGTTGAGCAATCTGCCAGGACTCTTGAGTGTTTGGGTCACCGGCGATGCTCACCGAGTGCCAGCCCTGCCCCAAATCAGTTCCAGCAATTAGATTGGCGCCGGCTGCGTTTTCGCCGGTCGGCTCGCCATTACGCGCAATCGCGGCAACACCAGGCTCGTATTTGACGAGCAGGCCAACTGTGTCGAAGTCGAAATTCAATTTGCTATTTGATGTGGCAGCTTGGGCAGGCGTAAAACCAACCGCGGCCAATAGAGCCGCCCCCGCAATTGCCCAAAACCTTTTGTTCACAGCCCTAGCCTACGAACTCAGAGCAGGTTGAAGTTGCTGACACTAGCAAGACTCAGCAAATTCCAAAGAACGCTAAAGGCTCTTCTGCATCAATACGGTGCCCAGCCAACGCCCAAATTTGAATCCCACCTTGCCAAGGTGGCCGTGGTTCTTGAAGCCAAAACGTTCGTGCAGAGCGATCGAGGATTCGGCACCCTTGTCTGAAATCACCGCGACGATCTCGCGAACTCCCGCTGCTTTTGACCGCTCAATCAGTTCACCCAACAGTTTGGTTCCAATGCGCTTGCCAATAGCCGCCGGCTTCAAATAGATGCTGTCTTCGACAGTGCGCCGATAGGCGGCCTTCTGTCGCCAAGGTGCAACATAGGCAAAACCGACGACCTGGCCAGACTCGGTTGTGGCGACGATGAACGGCAACTCGAGGCTGGTTAGATAGCGCAGCTTTTCCTCCCAGTCCGCGAGCTTCAGCGGCTCGAGATCGAAGGTCACCACGCTGTTGTTGACGTAGTAGTTGTAGATCTCCAGAATCTGAACCAGATCATTTGGCTCGACCGCGCGCACCAGAATCTCGCCGCTGCTTTCCTGCTGCGGCTTGTTGCGCATCATTCGAACCAGTCGCCAGCGCGACTCAGAATCAAGTGGCACAAATCCTCCTCTAACAACTCCAGTCTATTTTCGGCTGGCCATCCGAAGTCAGGATGCGATTCACTCGACTAAACGGTTGACTGCCGAAAAAGCCCCGCCTGGCACTCAATGGGCTGGGATGCGCCGAACTCAGCGCCCGATCTGGCGATACCAAAGTGGCCAGCTGCTGCGCATTGGCGCCCCAGAGAATCAGAATCAGGGTGCCGTCGAGATGAAGATTCAGTCGCTCGATAACGATTTGCGTGAACTCGCGCCAGAGTGGGTCACCGGGCAAGGTCAGTTCGCGGTTTAGCAGCAGCACGCCCTGATCCTGCCAGCGTTGCAGCTCTCCAGTCGTCGAAGGTTCGCGCACGAAATCGCTCGGGTTGGCCACGGCATCGGCCGCGAGTTCGAGCATGATGTTGCGCAGGCTTCTCGGCAGCGAGCGGCCAGGCGCAATCGCGAACGCGAGCCCGATCGCATCCCCAGGGGTTGGATACGGGTCTTGCCCGATAATCACAACTCGCACCCGGTTCGCAGGATGCGCAAATGCTGCCATCACCGACTCTCGCGGCGGCTGAGTGTCGGCAGGCAGCCGCTGCTCGATAGCGTCGAGTAGCCCGCGCTGGTCGGCCAGCAACGCTTGCCAACTCGGATGCATCGACTCGAAGAACATTTCTCAAGGTTAACGGTGCGAGAATGGGCACATGAGCTACGCAGAATACGCCGAAGAAGCCGCAAAGTACTCGCAGGTCTTGACTCAGATTCGTCGAGACCTTCACCAGATTCCCGAGTTTGGACTCGAGAACTACAAGACCACCGAACGCTGCATCGCATCCATCGAGGGTCTCGGTGAGATCTTCAGAAGCGAGCGCACCTCTGGCTTCGCAATGCTGATTCGCGGCAAGCAAGAGGGTCCGACTGTTCTGCTGCGCACCGACACGGATGCCCTTGCGGTCATCGAAGACACCGGACTCGAGTTCGCCTCGACCAACGGTTTCATGCACGCTTGCGGCCACGACCTGCACATGGCGATGGCCATTGGTGCCTGCCACCTGCTGGCCACCCACGCCGACCGACTCAAAGGAAACGTTGTCGTTTGGTTCCAGCCGGGCGAAGAGGGCCACGGCGGTGCCGATGTGATGCTCGAAGAGGGGCTTCACCTTGTATCGGGCCAGAAGCCGATTGCGGCTTACGGCATCCACGTCTTCAGCGCTTACCCGCTAGGCATGTTTGGCAGCCGTCCGGGGCCGCTGATGGCTTCGGCGGGCGGCATGACGGTTACCTTCAAGGGGCAGGGCGGTCACGGTTCAATGCCTTGGCTTTCGAAAGACCCAATCTCGCCGATGCTCGAGGCCGCCCAGGCGCTGCAGACTCTGGTGACCAAGCAGATTTCGACCTTCGAACCTGCCGTCATCAACATCGGTTGGATCAAGGCTGGCGACGACCACACCGAGAATGTGATTCCAGAGACCGCACAGTTTGGCGCGACGATTCGCACCTTCTCGCAAGAAATCACAGATACCATCAAGACCGGTGTCACGCAGCTCGTTGACTCGATTGCCAAGGCTCACGGAGTCACTGGCGAGGTTGAGTTCCACCCGTTCACCAAGGTTTTGGTCAATGACCATGCCGCGGTCGAGCGCACTAAGCGAATCGTGGATGACGCATTCGGCAAGCTGCCTAACGGCGGTTCGCGCTTCGTTGATTTGCAGCACCCAATCACCGGCGGCGAAGACTTTGCATCGATCGTCGAAGAAATCCCCGGCGCTTTCATCTTCATGGGAGCTTGCCCTCCCGACCGCGACCACACCAAGGCCGAGACCAACCACTCGAACAAGGCGGTGTTCGACGATTCGACGCTGAGCCAGGGATCCGCCCTGCTCGCCGCGCTCGCCTTCGACACTCTCGACGAGGCTGCACGCAGCTAATCGCCACTGGCAACCCGAGTCTGCTCGAGGCATCCTTGGGGATGATGAGACAAGACGAGGCCGGGGATTTGGTCTAATCGACTAAATTAGAGCCTCAAATGGAGTTTCAGTCCCCCGAAGATAGCGTTCCGTCAACATTTGTGACGGATGCGATGAGCCGTTCGCTCGTCGGCCGCCCTCCTGCGACCGGAGCATGGCGAGACGGAGACCCAGTTGGTGACCGCAAGTTTGCGCTGCCATTCGATCTGAAACTCGAGTCGGGCA
>ERZ650311.1102-NODE-1102-length-14176-cov-7.645847_pt1 | contig 14176 bp, 16 predicted proteins | sample MGYA00376247_ERZ650311 | MGnify/ENA primary metagenome ERZ650311 (study PRJEB26733, sample SAMN07839324) | wastewater metagenome | biome: small river; feature: stream; material: water | place: USA: North Carolina | collected 2016-07-28 ... | reverse complement strand
CGGTTACGTTTACCACGAGCTTTTTGGCTGGCATGACACAGGCACAAATGCAGGCTTCTTCCCTAGCGACCCTTCGAAGGGTCTGCAGCCATTCTTAAATTATGAGAATGCAGAAACTAAGAAGCGCATTCATGAATTAATCGTGGTCTCTGGTCTTGCTGATGAATTGGTTCGTATTCCGGCTCGACATGCAACTAATGATGAATTGTTACTAGTACATCCTCAAAGTTACTTAACTAGCTTGAAAGCAGTCAGCGAACAACGTTTAGGCGGAGATGCTGGTGATGGTGAAACCCCACTTGCTAAGGGTGGATATGAAATTGGCACTATGGCAGTTGGCGCAGTAACTGCACTTGCACAAGCGGTTGTGGCAGGTGAAGTTGATAATGGGTATGCGCTAGTACGTCCGCCAGGACATCATGCAGTTCGATCCGGTGGAATGGGCTACTGCCTCTTCTCTAATTTAGGAATTGCGTTATCGGTGATTAAGCGCGATAACCCAGGTATTCGAATTGCAACCGTTGACTGGGATGTTCACCATGGAAACGGAACTCAAGATGTTTTCTACGATGATCCAGATGTACTAACAATTTCTCTACATCAAGATCGCCTCTACCCACGCAACTCAGGAATGCGCGAAGAGCGCGGTGAAGGTGCGGGGCAAAATACCAATATCAATATCCCGCTTCCTGCCGGAACTGGTAACGGCGGATATCAATATGCATTTGAGCAAGTAGTTGCACCTGCGATTAAGAAGTTCAACCCAGATTTAATTGCTGTGGCATCGGGCTTTGATTCATGCGTTTACGATCCTCTAGGACGAATGATGTTGACTGCAAGTGGTTATGCAAAGCTAACTGAAATACTTATGGGAGCATCTAAAAACGGCAAGATCATGATTGCCCACGAAGGTGGATACAACGCGGTTTACTCACCATTCTGCGGTTTATTTGTATTGCAGCAACTATCTGGAATTAAGAAATTAGATGATCCGTTTGATCACACTGAAAACTATCCAGGACAAGCTTTATTCGATCATCAACGATTTGAAGTTGATGAAGCTGCAAAACTCTTAAGTGCACTACCTGATAATCGATAAACAGTCCATTCATCCATAGCTTCTGCACCAATTGCTTTATAGAAGTTGATAGATGGCTCGTTCCAATCTAGTACCCACCATTGAAATCTTTCATAGCCTCTATCTACACAAAGTTTGGCTAGAGTTTTCATCAACTCTAATCCAAGGCCTTTTCCTCGATATTCAGGGTTAACAAAGAGGTCTTCAAGATACAAACCTGCCTTGCCCAACCAAGTTGAGTAATTCAAGAACCAGATTGCAATACCCACAACTTTTCCGTCAACTTCAGCAACATGACAAAAAGCAACAGGGTTAGCACCAAAAAGATTCTCTTTAATGTCATCTGGCGAAGCAATTACCGCATCAGGCTCTTTTTCGTATACCGCAAGGTCAATTATCAATTGATAAATGGCTGGTACATCACTGATTTTTGCTTCACGAATCATGGCGTGAAGACTACCCTTTAGTTATGAACGTTGTTGAGATTCGTGGCTTAACTAAGTTCTATGGTGATGTGATTGGAATCCAAGATTTAAATTTGGATATCAAGGCCGGCGAAGTAGTTGGCTTTTTAGGCCCTAATGGCGCAGGCAAATCCACGACAATCCGTACTTTGCTTGGATTAATTACCGCAACCAGTGGTACCGCATCTTTTGAAGGCGTGAATGCCCTGAGTAAAGATCCAAATCTTCGAAAGAATGTTGGTTACCTTCCAGGTGCTCCTACTTATTACAACAGGTATAAAGCAATTGACTTCTTAAAGATGTTCGCAAGTATCAGAGGGGAGAACTGTGACGCAGTAATTGAAGATTATGCAAAGCGTTTGAAGCTTGATTTGTCAAAACGTATTGGTGAACTTTCCAAAGGTAATCGGCAAAAAGTTGCTGTGATTCAAGCTTTTATGCACCAGCCAAAGATTCTGTTTTTAGATGAACCTACAAGTGGTTTAGATCCACTTGTTCAAATTGAATTTGAAAAGATTCTCGATGAAGCAAAAGCTCGTGGGGCTGCAGTTCTTCTTTCTTCGCACGTCATGAGTGAAGTCGAGCACCTAGCGGATCGGGTAGCAATTATTAACAAAGGAAAATTAATAGTTTTTGAAGATATCGCAACACTTCGTGCAAGAACCATTCGGAAGATTGATTTACATTTCCCAAATTCTGTAGATCCATCGAAATTTAAGTCACTTCCCTCTGTTTCAGAGGTAGATGTTCACGGAAAACGCATTACCTGCACTGTGATTGGCTCCGAACATGAACTTTTAAAAGTTGCTCTTGATTTAGGTGTCGAAAATGTTCGAACCCACGAGACAAGTCTTGAGGACATATTTTTGGCGGAGGTGGGCAAATAGTGAATATGCAGCTATTTATCCAAACTTGGCGTGGTCACTGGAAATCATTTATCTCTTGGGCCGCAGTACTTATAGTTATGAATTCCATTGAATTATCGGTTTATCCGACGATGAGTAAATCCGGTGACTCCATGAAATCATTCTTGGATTCATTCCCTGAAGGTTTTAAAAAGATGTTCCGTATGGAGGATTACTTCTCTGGTCCCGGGTTCTTAAATACGGAACTTTTTAGCTTGATTATCCCGATGGTAATGATTGGTGTTGGACTTGCTTGGGGAGCAGGTGCTACTGCAGACGATGAGGAACGCGGAACAGCGGACATGCTATTTGCGCTACCTATAACTAGATCAAAAATTCTCTGGTCTCGACTAATTGCAATGATTTCCGCCTTAGCACTTTTAGCCTTAATAAATTTCATAAATTTGATGATTGGGGCAAACTTTGTAGATATGAGTTTAAGCGCCTCTCAAGTAGCTGCTGGATCTTTGGGATGCTTCTTAATCGGTATGTTATTTGCGGCTTTTGGCTCTTTATTTGGTGCAATTTCCGGAAAACGTGGAGCTTCTTTAGGTATAGGCGCTGGAATCGCAATTCTTCTTTACGTTTTTTATACTCTAACTGCAATTGTTTCTAAATTTAACTTTATGAAGCCAATTAACCCATTCCAATGGTTGATTGATGCCAATCAATTAATCGATGGTTTTGATTTACTTACTGATTTGAAATTCTTTGCACTTTCAGCAGGTGCTGCACTTGCTGCTTCTTGGATAATTAATCGAAGAGATATTCACTCTAATTAGCTCTAAGGGTGGTAAGCGCCCACATAATCGCAAGTAAATCAATTAGCTCTTGCACAATGGCACCTTCGCTAGGTGTTAAATGGTTAAAAGCAGCTGCAGTCATGGCAAGAAGAGCCAGCGCCATACCGCCTACAGAAGCCTGAAGCGCTTTTCTATGTGAAAGTTTAGCTAGCGCAATTGCACTCGTTACCCGATCAATTGAGTCTTCAATAATCACGACATCTGCCGCTTCACTTGCCGCGGATGCTCCCCTTGCTCCCATTGCTATTCCGACATCTGATGCTGCTAAAGCTGGAGCATCATTAATACCATCGCCAATTACCAATACGGTTCCTGTTACTTTATTACGATATTCATGCACAGTATTTAACTTAGTTTCCGGAGTTGAATTAGCAATAACACGATTGATTCCAAGTTCGCTTGCGACTGCTCTTGCAGTATCTTCCTTATCTCCGGTAATCATCACAATTTCCCGGACGCCTAGCCGATGTAATTCATCTACCGTCCTTCGAGATTCCATTCGAATAGGATCTTCTAAACCAAACATCGCGATGAGTTCTTCATCTACATGCAACGCAACTAAAAGGGGTTGCTCGAGTCTTGCCCAATTTGGAAGCGAATCAGGTGCGGCCCCAACTCGCACTTTCTTGCCCGCAACTAGCCCAGATACTTCCTTGCCATGCTCTTCTATAACATCAGATGCCGTTAATAATTTAATTTCACGACGTTTAGCTTCATCTACCAGTGATTTGGCAACTACGTGAGGGCTGTATTGATCGAGAGATGCTGCTATCTGTAAAACATATTCGGTAGATAAACCCGGAATTGAAGAAATTTCTGTAATTACCGGGCCACCATGTGTAACCGTGCCAGTCTTATCCAAAAGTACAACTTCTGCTCTACTTAATTTCTCAAGTATCGCTCCACCTTTGATTACCGCTCCACTCTTGGTTGCACGAGACATTCCCGCCACTAGTGCAATTGGGACTGCCAAAATCAATGGACACGGAGTAGCAACTACCAATACCGCTACGGTGCGCGTGGCATCTCCACTTAATAAATATGTAATTAAAGCCATGAAAATTGTGATTGGCACAAATCTCAAAGCCCACTTATTTGCTAAACGAATATTCGGTGAGGATTCCGCACGTGAATTTCTCACCATAGTGACGATTCCAGAATAGGTACTTTGGCTTACATTGCCGGTTGCCAACATTTCAAAGGTATTTCCCGCGTTAATAGTTCCACTTATAACCGGATCAAATTTATTTAATAAAACAGGAAGTGGCTCGCCAGTTAATGCGGATTGATCTAAATAACAACTCTCTTGCGCAATTCCGTCTACCGGAACAATTTCTCCAGATTTAACAATCAAACGATCGTCAGCTTGGACATTTTCAACGCTAATTACTTCTAAAGACCCTGAACTTGTAATTCGATTAGCTAATTTAGGCATCCGATCAATAAGTGACTTCAATGCTGAATCAGCTCTTCCTTCAGCCCAACTTTCTAAGGCTCTGCCTGAAGCCAACATAAATGAGATCACCGATGCGGCGAAAAATTCTTTGATTGCTAACGCACCAACAATTGAAAAAATAGCGAGTACGTCAGATCCCATCTGTTTATCTTTTAATTCGTCAATTACCCATTTAATTGATGGGATTAACCCAACAAATCCACCGATCGCCCATGGGATGTCAGGACTAACATTCAAGACATATTTAAGAAAGAGGCCCAGCGCTAATGCGGAGGTTGATAAATATAAAAGTACCGCAGTCACCTTGTCTTTCACCTTCCTTACGATAGTCTTTAAATATGTCTCCGACCATCAAATTCCTTGGCGCAGTCGGAACTGTGACCGGAAGTCGCTTCATTGTTGAGGGTAAAAACTCAAAGGTGATGATTGATTGTGGTCTTTATCAAGGTTTAAAGGAGCTTCGCCTAAAAAACTGGGAGAAATTTCCAGAAGAGCCAACTTCAATAGATGCAATTGTGATTTCTCATGCACATTTAGATCACTGTGGTTACCTTCCAAAGTTGGTACGAGAAGGCTACGAAGGGCCAATTTACTGCACTCCCTACACCGCAAAGTTAGCCGCAATTGTCTTACGAGATTCCGCAAAGTTGCAGACGGAAGATGCGAAGTATGCAAAGAAAAAAGGATTCTCGAAACATAAAGACCCTACTGGTCTATATAACGCGGAAGAGGCAGAGCGCGCTATTGCACTCTTTCATCCGGTTCCCTTTCACACACTTTTCCAAGTTGCAGAAGATGTTTCAGTAACTTTCCATAGAAGCGGCCACATCTTGGGTTCATCGTTTGTGGATTTAAATGTAGAAGGTAAGCGAGTCGTATTTACTGGAGATATCGGTCGAGGCAATCATATGGTTTTGACCAACCCGGATTTAATTCCAGCTGGGCCTATCTCTGCATTAGTTACTGAATCTACCTACGGCAATCGCACCCACCCGACATCAGATGATTCACTTGCAAATGCTATAAATCGCACAATTAAACGACATGGCAATATCTTGATTCCTGCCTTTGCGGTAGATCGTACTGAAATCATGTTGATGACCTTGAAGCGTCTGATTAAAAATAAACAAATTCCGAATATTCCCATTTACGTGGATTCGCCTATGGCGCTATCTGCACTTAATTATTACCGAGATGCAATCAATTCCAGATCGCCAGAAATTCGCCCAGAGTTATTTGATTTGCCCGAAGATCCATTCGATCCCGGAGCGCTAAGTGAAGCAACAACTGTTGAAGCATCTAAGGCTCTCAACGACATCACTCAATCAATCATTATCTCGGCAAGCGGCATGGCAACCGGTGGGCGTGTAGTACACCATTTAGAAAACATGCTCCCAAACCCAAATAATTCAGTGCTATTAGTTGGCTACCAAGCAGCAGGTACTCGCGGTCAATATCTTCTTTCAGGCGCAAAAACCATAAAGATGTATGGAAAGTATGTCGAGGTAAATGCGGAAATTATTCAGATAGAAGAGTTTTCAGTACACGCAGATAGCGAAGAGCTTCTCCAATGGTTCAAGAGCGCCAATTCAATTCCCGATTGTGTCTATACAGTGCATGGCGAGTCGGATTCTGCTGAATCATTTGCCAATCTAATTCATAACAAACTCAACTGGAAAGCTCAGGTTCCAAAGTTAGATCAGGTCTATGACCTTAATTAGTCTCGGTGTAGTTGTTTTTCTCTGCAACTTAGCGCCGATGTTTGCACCACCAACTTGGTCTGTCATTGTTTACTTCTTAATCACCCGCGAAATAAATCCAACTGCAGCGGTAATAGTTGCCGCAATCTCTGCAGGTTCCGGAAGATATCTACTGGCAGTCGGAACTCGTGCACTTCGCAATTACATTCCGGAGCGAGCCCGAAAGAATCTCTTTGATGCCGGTCTTGTCTTCGACAGTAGCCAGAGCCGTAGGTATGGACTTATTGCACTCTTTATTATCTCGCCACTTCCCTCAGCTCAATTATTTGAAGCGGCTGGGCTAATGCATATGAATTTAAAGCGATTAACTTTGGCATTTTTCTCTGGTCGCATTATCACTTATTCGATTTACGCAGCAGGTGCAGCTAAATTGAAGACTACAGATTTTGGCCACGTATTAACAGATGCTTTTCGATCTCCTTATTCATGGGCGCTTCAACTCTTTTCAATCGCTCTTATTTATTTCATCGCAAAGATCGATTGGAAAAGATTTCTTACGCCAGGAGTTCACCAACCATCGGAATAACTTTTGTTCCGTAAAGTTCAATTGATTTCATCAGACTTGAATGGCTCTGCGGACCATTTGCGTATTTAAAATCAAAACGCTGCGCACCAACTGATTTAATTGCATGAGCAATCTTTTTAGCCACAGTCTCAGGTGAGCCCACATATTGCGAACCATATTTACATTCCTGAAGAAAACCCTCTTTTGTTGGAGGAGCCCAACCCCGCTCGCGACCAATTCGCCCAATCATCTTTTCGTAATTTGGCCACTGCTCTTCAATCGCTTGCTCATCTGTCTCTGCAATGAAACCTGGTGAGTGAATAGAAATATCTTTGGGTGCGTGGCCAAACTCTTCCATTGAGGAGCGATAGAGATTTGCGAATGGTGCAAATCTTTCCGGGTCTCCACCGATAATCGCGATTGCTAATTGCAAATCTAAACGAGCTGCACGAACAACAGATGCAGGTGTTCCGCCTACGCCTACACGTAAGGGAATCGCACCTCGTTCGGTCTTTGGATAAACATGTTGGTTATTTAGAGGTAAACGAGTTGAACCGCTCCAAGTAACTGGCTCCTCTTTTAACAGTTCTACTAGTAGTTCTAGCTTCTCTTCAAAGAGAATTTCGTATTGAGATAAATCAAAACCAAAGAGTGGAAAAGATTCAATAAACGAACCTCGACCTGCGGTGATTTCTGCACGTCCATTCGATAGCGCATCTAAAGTTGCAAATCTTTCATATACTCGAACCGAATCATCACTTGAAAGGACTGTGACACCAGTTCCTAAAATAATTTGTTTTGTGCGTGTGGCGATTCCCGCTAGAACTGTATCCGGTGCAGAGATTGCAAAATCATCTCGATGATGCTCGCCAAGATTGATTCCATAAATTCCTAGAGAGTCAGCCAATACCGCCTCTTCAACAACATTACGAATTGTCTGTGCAGCGCTAAGTGGCTTGCCTGCATCATCAACTTGCATATCGCCGAAGGTGTCTAAACCGAATTTAATCCCCATGAAACGAGTCTAATCACTTAAAGATAAGGCGATAAACTCCGCATATGATTATCGAAGTTTGGTCTGATGTTGTATGTCCTTGGTGCTTTATCGGTAAGCGTCGCTTAGAAAAGGCAATTGCCAAACTTCCTGATCCATCAGTTGTAGAGGTGCGCCATCGCGCATTCCAACTTCAGCCAGATATCACCGGAACTGTTCCCACCACCCAACATCTTGCTGAAAAATATCGAGTTTCAGCAGAGCAGGTTGCAGAAATGCAAGCAAATGTCTGCTCCATCGCCGATGGCGAAGGGCTTTGTTACGATCTAAAAAACACACTTTCTGGCAATACCTTGGATGCGCATCGTTTAATACTTTGGGCGGCAGGCAAGGGCAAGCAAGCGGAGTTATTGGAAGCGCTCTACTCAGCATATTTTGAGAAGAATAAGCCAGTTTTCGAGCATAAAGATTTAATTGAAATCGCGAAAAGCGTTGGTCTAGATAGTAAAGAGGCAGAGACGCTCTTATTAACGAATCTATTAGAAGATCAGGTAAAAGAAGATCAAGCGATTGCCCATCAATTAGGAGCTAATGGAGTCCCATTCTTCGTATTTGATATGAAGTACGGAGTAAGTGGAGCTCAGCCACAAGAAGTCTTTGATCAGACGCTTACCGCTGCCCTCGCTGAAGCAAATTAATTCAAAGAGAAGCTTGGATACTCATCAGTTACTAGAACTACCGCATAGCCATATACGCGGTTCCAGTACCGAATTGTTCCCAAAGTAATCTCTCCAGCCCATGCTGGATATTTACCCGTTAATGAAGTCAATGCCCAAGCAAGCAAAGTACCAATAAACGTTAAAGCTATGTAGAGCGCGCCAACAATATAAAGTGGAATCGCTAAGAACCATTTGACTAGTGGCATCCAACGATTTAACTTCTTTCCGCCTTCGACATCTGGAAAAATTACTGCGATTTTTGGATTTCGTTCAAATGTTGGGTACTCATCATTTAGTAACAAAACATAAGCGCCTACACGTGCACTGAACTCCATGACGGCATGATTAAAGTTAAGTAACCAACTTGGGTAGACATTACGAACCACAAGAGCTGCTGCAACTGGCATACCAAGCACCAAGGCGTTCCACTCATTATTGCTTGCAAATTGTTCAAATAAATAGAGGAAGAAAAAGACTGGAAGACTGAGTATCAATCGAAAGAAAACGCTCTTACGATCGCGATTTTCAATTTGAACTTCAATATGGGTTTCAATTTGGTTTGCCATGTTCAAAGTGTTTCACATATGTGCTTAATTACCTGCAAAAGGTTGGCATTTAACTGTCAGCAAGCACACATGCAATTTAGTTGAATTTTCAACTATCTTAACCTATTGTTCACCCGTACCGCGTAACGTGGTTTTCACCGAAACACTCTCCTAAAGGAATAAATATGTCAGTTCTATCTTCATTGCCAAAAGGCACCTTCAATATCGACCCGTCACACAGCCGTATTGGTTTCAGCGCACGCCACGCAATGGTTACCAAAGTCCGTGGTGCGTTTAATGAGTACTCAGGTACCGCAACTGTCGCTGATGGATCAGCTTCAATCAACGTTGAAATTTCAGCAGCTTCTGTAGATACCCGTAGCGCAGATCGCGATGGCCATTTACAGTCACCGGATTTCTTCGATGTAGCAAACTTCCCAAAAATTACATTTGTATCGACATCTGTTAAAGATTCAGGCTCAGACAAGATTGTTGCAGAAGGCAACCTAACTATTAAAGACGTTACTAAGCCAATTTCAATCGAGTTCGAATACACAGGAAGCGCAACAGATCCATTTGGAAATGCTCGTTTTGGTTTCGAAGGTGCATCAGAAATTAATCGTAAAGATTTCGGCTTAACATGGAACGCGGCTCTTGAGACCGGTGGAATCTTGGTTTCAGAGAACATCAAACTTGAGTTCGAAATCTCAGCAATTTCAGCTAAGTAATAATTAGTGAAAAACCCCGCTTAATTGCGGGGTTTTTTTATTTGCAAAATATTCGCGTTTAGTCTTTTAGCACTTAATTCTTTAAAATTCAGCATCGTCCAAATTAGGAGCAAATATGAACGTACATTCCGATATCACCAAGATTGTTGGCAATACTCCCCTAGTCCGAATTAATCGAATCATCGATGGCGGCGCAGAAGTTTATGCAAAGTTAGAGTTTTACAATCCGACAAGTACTGTTAAAGATCGCATTGGTATCGCAATGGTTGATGCGGCTGAAGCAGCAGGCGCGTTAAAGCCAGGTGGAACAATTGTTGAAGCTACATCAGGAAATACCGGTATTGCACTTGCAATGGTTGGCGCAGCTCGCGGTTACAAAACAATTCTTACTATGCCTGATTCCATGTCAAAGGAACGTCGTGCACTGCTCCGTGCATTCGGCGCCGAACTTGTATTAACTCCGGCTGCAGAAGGTATGCGCGGTGCTGTTGCTAAAGCTGAAGAACTTGGCGCAAAGGACGGCGCAGTTCTTGTTCGTCAATTTGAAAATGCAGCGAACCCTGAAATTCACCGTAAAACAACTGCACTAGAAATCTGGAATGACACCGATGGAAAAGTTGCTGCACTAGTTGCAGGTATCGGAACCGGCGGAACAATTACTGGTGTCGGACAAGTTCTAAAAGAGAAGAATCCAGATATCAAGGTCTTTGCAGTTGAACCAGCAGCTTCTCCAATTCTGAATGGTGGTTCACCTTCTGGACACCCTATTCAAGGAATTGGTCCAAACTTCGTACCAGCGGTTCTTGATACCAAGGTTTATGACGAGGTGCTTGATGTTCCAAATGATGAAGCGCTTGGTTTCGCACGTCGTGCAGCAAAAGAAGAAGGTCTATTAGTTGGAATCTCATCTGGTGCAGCGCTTTGGGGTGCATCGCAGATTGCAAAGCGACCTGAATTTGCTGGCAAAATAATCGTTGTGATTATCCCTTCATTCGGCGAGCGTTATCTGTCGACTGTTCTATACCAAGATTTGATGGATTAATAATTGTTTAAATTTATAGGTTACGTAAGAGAAGACTTAACTAATGCGTTAAAGCGCGATCCTGCGGCACGTAACAAGTTGGAAGTCTTCCTTACCTATCCTGGAGTTCACGCTGTTTGGAATTACCGAATCTCCCATTGGCTTTGGAAACATAACATTAAATTAATTGCGAGAATTTTCTCTAACCGCGCTAGACGACGTACTGGCATTGAGATTCATCCAGGCGCAACCATTGGCCGTCGCTTCTTTATCGATCACGGAATCGGTGTTGTTGTAGGGGAAACCACTCAAATTGGTGACGATGTGATGCTCTACCACAACGTAACTTTAGGAGCTCGACGATTTGCTACCGGCAAGCGCCATCCCACTATTGGTAATCGAGTAATCATTGGTGCTGGCGCAAAGATACTTGGTCCAGTAAATGTTGCAGATGATGCACGAGTTTCATATAACAGCGTCATCATCGAAGATGTTCGTAAGACCAATGATTCAGATATTTTCTATATTTAGTGCGTAGACTGCCCCTTCATGGGGCGCAAAAGTAATTTAACAAACCAACAAATATCAGAATTCCTCGCTTCACGGAGAAGTACTAGGGATTTCCTTGATAAACCAATTCCCCAAGAGGTTCTTGATCAGATTCTTACGGATGCCCTCACTGCACCAAGTTGGTCTAATACCCGCCCATTTATGATTGCTATCGCAGATGGCGAAATCAAAGATCGAATTAGCGATGAATTCTCAAAGAGATGGGCTTATCTTTCAAAGAATCTTCGTGCTGGAATAGTCGGTAAATTAAGAATCGCAATTACAAGATATGGATTACCAACTAGTAATCGATTGATTAGTAAACCTTATTCGAAAGATTTAAAGCCTAGAGCCTTTCGACTAGGTGCTGACCTATATGGACATTATGGAATTGACCGTAAAGATCGTACTTCCCGCGATAATTGGTGGGCAGCCAATTACAAATTCTTTGGCGCACCGACAGAAATGTTTATCTATATCCATAAGAGTTTAGGTATTTTTTCTGCAAACGATGCAGGTTTGATGATGGAGAATTTAATTCTTTCGGCACATGCGCATGGACTTGGCACCTGCCCTCAAGGAGCGGCTGCAATCTGGGACGATGTGGTTCGAAAAGAATTTGAAGTACCGAAGAATTATCGGTTGCTATGTGGTTTAGCTATTGGGTATCCAAGCGAAAATATGGCAAACGACTTCGCTGCAAATCGAATTGCGCCCACTGAAATCATCGCAAAAAAGAAATAACAAGATTAAGCAATTCCGGTGCGATGAAAGTGATCGAACCATTCACGTGCGCTAGCCAATATTTCGTTTTCGGACATCGCATTTAAATTGGAATCAATTGCCCCTACCACTTTTTTAGCTACTTCAGGATTATTGCGTTCAACAAACTGAGTAAATCTAAGCACTGCATTTGCCTTACCAACGCCGTGGCCTACTAGCAAGATTTCCGCAGCGTCACTGAGGTGGTCTGCAATCACATCGAAGAATCCGAAATCTGCTGGATCTCCTGAATGTCCACCTTGATGTTGTGTTTGGCGAACATGATGATGCGACGCCTTATCACTCGGAGCATAGATATTTTCTGGCTTTGCACCTTTATCCAGCCCTGTTGCCCAAATGCGAGCTTCGTTTTGTGTAACAGCTACAACGACAAACCTATTGGAAATATCAGACATGAGAACTCCTAAGTTCAATTAGAAGATTACTCCTGAAAGTTAATAGAAGAGGAAGGCCAACACTCCGTTATTTAAATTTACGTACTTCTTGTGGCCAGCCACAAGCCTGAGCAATTTTCGCTCCCCACCTATTTGCTTCTTCATCGGTTTGAACGTCAATAATTGTCATTCCACCAATAAATTCGCCGTCAGTTGTAATTGGAGAACCAATTTTTCCATTCTCATCAATACCCACTGCTAATTCAATCTCCTCAACTAAACCACCGGCAAAAACCAAAGCACCAGCATCTTTGAGTTCCGAAACAACTGCTCGCGCAAGTGGTCCCCTAGATTGAAACCATTCAGAACTGTGATCGCCGACCCATTGCTGATTGAAGTAAATAATGTATTGCGCCATGCGATTAGTTTAAGTTCACTTATATAAAAAGGAGAAAGCCGCCTCTTTTTAAGAGACGGCCTTCACGTTAATTGAGTTGCCCTATAAGCCGGATTCTGTGATCGATCACCATCCATCTAGGTTTGTTATTACTAACAAACTCAAGCAACCTACCCGTTAACTCGAGCGAGCAGCTCTCAAACGCTAACTACATGGTCTTGCTCCAAGCGAGGTTTACCTAGCTACCTGTATTGCTACAGATACTGGTGGTCTCTTACACCACCGTTTCACCCTTACCAACTTACGTTGGCGGTTTACTCTCTGTTGCACTTGCTCGCGGATTGCTCCGGGTGGGAGTTACCCACCGCTTTGCTCTGTGGAGTCCGGACTTTCCTCGGTCTAGTCTAGAAATTAATCTAGAGCTACAACGCGGTGATCCGGGCGACTCGTTTCAAATTATATTCTCTACACTTATATCTATGAAATTGCGCTTAATTTTCCTGACTTCCTTACTCCTATTAAGTGCATGTGGCTCAAGTACGCCAGTTGTCACGCCTACCCCAACTCCTACTTCAGCGGAACGCAAAGTTCCAACTACTTGCGAACTTCCTGATGTGAATGCCGCATTTGCCAGAATCATTCCACCTTCTAAATACATTCCAACTGAGTGGAAGCCTGCTGCAGGAACCGATTTATATGAAGCAATCAATGCTGGCGGCATCGCTTGCACATATGGCGATCAAGATGCAGAAGTTGGCGGAACAATTCTTTGGGCTTCAAACTCTGAGAATGTCTGGGATCTGCGCAAGCAAAGTTGGATTGATGCTGGTGAAACACTTATCGATCTTCCAGGAATCGAAGAGAGCGAAGCCTTCATTCTGCAACACGGTACCTCTGCAGATGGAATGCATGTATGGCGTGTCAACTTGTTAATTCGTGGAGTATGGATTCAGGTAGGTGCATCATTTTTGCAGAATCTCGATGAGGCGCTACCAATTATCAAGGCGTCAATCGCGGCAATTGATCAGTAATCGCTTTTAAAGAAGAGTCGCCCTATAAGCCGGAAGAATTCACTTCTGGCCTAATTTGGCGGAT
>ERZ650311.1100-NODE-1100-length-14197-cov-5.342597_pt1 | contig 14197 bp, 12 predicted proteins | sample MGYA00376247_ERZ650311 | MGnify/ENA primary metagenome ERZ650311 (study PRJEB26733, sample SAMN07839324) | wastewater metagenome | biome: small river; feature: stream; material: water | place: USA: North Carolina | collected 2016-07-28 ... | reverse complement strand
TGGAATATAGGGGCGAGAAGTGAAAGAAAAGGCGCCCGGTCTCCCGAGCGCCTTTTCGAATGACTTGCTAAGCCTTCGGACGAGATGCCCAGGTCTCGAAAGCTAATCGTGGAGTCTTCTGTGCATCGATTGATGCTAGGTCGCGGCCCAAGAAGAAGTTCCAAACCCAGCCTGAGAAAACGCGAATCTTGCGCTCCCACATTGGCATGGCTAGACCGTGGTAGCCACGGTGCATGAACCAAGCAATAACACCCTTGATTGCAAGCTTCTTGAACTGGAAGACACCGATTCCGATGCCGAGGCCAGCGACTGCACCCATGTTGTGGTGGATGTATTCGCGAATTCCCTCGCCACGAAGTGCGGCAACTAGGTTCTTGGCAAGCAGCTTGGCCTGGCGAACAGCGTGCTGTGCGTTTGGAACACAGAAACCGCCGACACCGCCACCCGAAAGGTCAGGAACAGCTGAGACGTCTCCGGCGGTCCATGCGCCTTCGATTACGTTCTCGCCCTCGACGATCTGCAAGGTTGCCTTGGCGGTGATGCGGCCACGCTCATCAAGCGGAAAGTCGGTGTTGCGAACAACTGGGTTGGCCATAACACCGGCAGTCCAGACGATAACGTCTGACTCGAAAACCTCGCCGGTTGAGAGCTGCAGCTTGCCGCCCTCAGCTGACTGAAGCTGGGTGTTTAGGTGAACGGTTGCACCGCGCTGATCTAGGTTCGCAAGAACCCACTGGCTGGTCTCAAGTGAAACCTCAGGCATGATGCGACCCATTGCTTCAACCAAGTGAAAGTGAGTGTCTTCGAATGAAATTTCTGGATAGTGCTTCAGCAGTGAGCTAACGAATGAGCGCATTTCGGCAAATGCCTCAATGCCAGCAAAACCGCCACCGACAACCGCAAAGGTCAGCAGACGCTGACGCTCAGGGCCAGCTGGCAACTGAGCTGCCTTGTCAAGGTTGGTCAGAATGCGGTCGCGAACCTCGACTGCTTCTTCGATGGTCTTTAGGCCAATTGCTTCATCAGCGACTCCCGGAATCGGGAAGGTGCGAGAAACCGCACCGGCAGTCACAACAATGTGGTCATAGGTCTCTTTGTATGGCTTCAGGCCAGGAACCTCGATGGTTGCGGTCTTCTTTTTGTGATCAACCGCAGTGACCTTTCCGGTCACAATCTTGGTGGTCTTTAGGTGACGACGGTGCGAAACGATCGCGTGTCGAGGGTCAATCGAACCAGCGGCAACCTCAGGAAGGAATGGCTGGTAAGTCATGTATGGAAGCGGGTCAACAAGAGTGACTTCGGCTTCACCCTTTGATAGGTGCTTCTCTAGCTTTTTTGCGGTGTAGAAACCGGCGTAACCGCCACCGACGATAAGGATTTTAGGCATGGGTAATACTTTAGTCGCTTTCACATACGCACTTGGCTGGGTTCCAGGTGCAGGCTTCGAGTGCTAAATCACCGATTGGGTTGACCCCAGGGCCGGCTGCTAGCGAGTGTCCGATAAGGGCATGCAGACACTTAACTCGCACAGGCATACCGCCCGCCGAGATTCCATCAATTTCAGGCACATCCATGTTGAGCAAATCACGATCATGGATGTATGCCTCGTGGGCTTTTTGATAAGCCGCAGCAAGCTCAGGCTCTTCAGTCAAACGCTGCTGAAGTTGAGCCATGAAACCCGATGCCTCAAGTGTTGACACTGCAGCGGTGGCGCCCCGGTGAGTCAAATAGTAAGTGGTTGGAAACGGGGTTCCATCGGAAAGTCGAGGCAGAGTCTGAACCACAACTGGTTTGCCGCAAGCACATCGAGCCGCGATTGCGGCAATGTCGCGAGCTGGGCGACCAAGTTGCTTTGAGACCTCGGCGATGTCAGCTTCGGTTGCTGGGGTTAGTGGCATTATTTGCTGACCTTTTTGGCGGTTGGCTCGTCAAGCCCAGCGCGAACCACGCTATACAAGACTGAATCAACCCAGTTTTGTTTGGTTTTGCGCAGGTTGGTGGTGATTTCGGTGGTGTTTGCCCGCTCGGCGAGCATCTCTCCCACGGTTCCGGTGGTGTCAGACATGTCGACACCCTGGGCATCCATGACTAGATATGAAACCTCACCCGGCATCACATAGTAGAGGCGGTCGCGGGCTTGGGCGCGCACATAAACCGGGTCTTCCCAGCGCTTGCGCTCTTCGGTCATTTGAGCAACTGCCTTTTTAGCCTGCTCGACCTGGTGCTGAAGGTCAGCGATTTGCTGTCGCTGAACAAACAGCGTCTGCACCGTCGGGGCCAGCGTGACAGCTGCCAGAACGATAACTGCCAAGACAGTCAGCATCTGAAAGTTGACCTGCAGGCCCCTTAGACGGTCAGACATTGACTAAAGAAATTAGCCGTTGAAACGAGGGAAGGCATTGCGGCCAGCGTAAACAGCCTGGTCCATTAGCTCTTCTTCGATGCGAAGCAACTGGTTGTATTTAGCAACGCGCTCTGAACGAGCAGGCGCACCAGTCTTAATCTGGCCAGCGTTAGTTGCAACAGCAAGGTCGGCGATAAAGGTGTCTTCGGTCTCGCCTGAGCGGTGAGAAATGATTGCCTTCATGCCGTGGCTCTGAGCTAGAGAAACCGCGTCAAGAGTCTCAGTCAAGGTTCCGATCTGGTTTACCTTAACCAAGATGGCGTTTCCGGCCTTCTCGTCGATGCCCTTCTGTAGGCGAGCTGGGTTGGTTACATATAGGTCGTCACCAACAAGCTGAACTTTGTCGCCAAGTTCAGCGGTCATCTTGGTCCAGCCAGCCCAGTCGTCTTCGGCCAGTGGGTCTTCGATTGACACCAACGGGAAGTCAGCCAATAGACCTGCGTAGTAAGCGATCATTTCATCGCTGGTGCGCTCTTGACCTTCGAAGGTGTATTTGCCGGTCTCTTCTGAATAGAACTCGGTTGATGCGACGTCGAGTGCAAGCGCGATGTCGGTGCCTAGCTTGTAGCCAGCCTTGGCAACGGCCTCGGCGATTAGCTCTAGAGCGGCACGGTTGGTCGGAAGCTCAGGTGCGAAACCACCCTCGTCACCAAGACCAGTTGATAGGCCGGCTGCAGCAACTAGGCCCTTGAGTGTGTGGTAGACCTCAACACCCCAGCGAAGACCTTCGCTGAAAGTCTCGGCACCTAGCGGAACAATCATGAACTCCTGAATGTCAACGCCGGTGTCAGCGTGCGCTCCACCGTTGATGATGTTCATCAGTGGCACAGGAAGGGTGACACCCTCGCCCTTGCCTAGGTATTCGTATAGCTGCAGTTCAGCTGAGTCAGCTGCTGCGCGAGCGGTTGCAAGTGAGACACCGAGGATCGCGTTTGCACCCAAGTCTGACTTGTTGTCGGTGCCGTCTAGCTTGATCATGGTTTCGTCGATTAGGCGCTGGTCAGCTGCGTCGAGACCGGTTAGTGCCTCATCGATGCGGTCTAGAACAGCGTGAACTGCGTTTAGAACACCCTTGCCCATGTAGCGCGACTTGTCGCCATCGCGGCTCTCGTGAGCCTCGAATGCGCCGGTTGATGCGCCTGATGGAACAGCAGCGCGGCTGAAGCTGTCGTCTTCAAGCAGAACTTCAACCTCGACGGTTGGGTTTCCGCGTGAATCTAGAATTTCGCGAGCGCCTACGGCTTCGATTTTTGACAAGGGAATGCTCCTAGTTGGTGAATTAACTGTGGGTGGTTGCAGATTTGCTAACCAAAAAACGCCTTTGTAATCGGTCTAATTCTAGTTATTTAGAAAGTGAACGAAGCTCTAGCTCGCTGAAATTCACAGTTTCTTCATTCACGTTCGCGAATGTTCCGAACCCGTTTTCAGCAAGCTGCTCAAGCAAAATGTTCAATTTCTTCGGGCGGGTTTCAATTCGCACACGAAATCCGTCGGCGATTGCTTGATTTTGCAAGTTCAGCGCGTTTCCGATGATTAGCGGTGTTGCCTCATTGATGACCAAAACCAGTGCTTTTGGATCCATTTCGGTTGAATCTGAAACTAGGTCAACAGCTCGCTCAAATCCGATTGAGATTCCGACTGCAGGAACATCTTGGCCCAACCAGCGGCCAACCATGCCGTCATAGCGCCCGCCGCCACCAATCGATGAACCAGACTCAGGGTGTTCAATTTCAAAAATTGCCCCGGTGTAATAACCCATGCCGCGCACCAAGGTTGGGTCGAAACGCAAGCGACCAGAACCGAATCGAGCCTCAATCGCGGCAAAGATGTTTTGCAATTCACTTGGAGCTTCGAGCTCGCCCTCGATTGTTTGCAACCAGTCGGCCGCACGCTTGGCAACGTCGGCACCAAATTTGTCGGCTAGCTCATCGGCAACGCCCTCGGCGCCAATTTTGTCGAGCTTGTCGATGATGATCATTGCCAAACCGCGACCCTCAACTGGCACACCCAAACTTTCGAGCAGGTTGGCTAACAGAATGCGGTGATTGACACGGATGGTTGCGTCGTTGAGTCCGATTGCTGTCAGCGCATCGAGTGATGCATTTAGAAGCTCTATCTCAGCAAGCTCTGAGGCATCGCCGATTATGTCGATGTCGCACTGAATGAATTGGCGATAGCGACCTTTTTGTGGGCGCTCAGCACGCCACACTGGGCCGGTTTGCAGCGCCTTGAAAACGTTTGGCAATTTTGCACGATTGGTCGCATAGTAGCGAGTCAACGGAACAGTTAGATCAAAACGCAAGCCCAAGTCGGCAAGATTGTCTGCGACATCAATGCCGTCTTCGTTGTCGATATCGGCAAGAACCTTGGCGATGCCGCGGTCGAGCTCGTCACCACGCTTCATAACCCTGAAGGCAAGTTTTTCATTGTCGCCACCTTGACCCGAGGTTAAACGCTCTAGGTCTTCGAGGGCCGGTGTCTCAACCTCTTGAAAACCGTGCGACAAATAGGTCTCGCGAATTCGCGAGAGAACAAGGTCACGTCGAGATTTCTCTAGAGGAAGGAAATCGCGCATGCCGCGGGGCGGGTGCACGTCTTTAGCCATGCGAACAGTTTGCCACAGCGGCGCGCTCTTGAGGCTGCGAACTGCAGCATCGCCTCAAAATTGCCCCTAGTGCTGGTGTTGCTCAAGCTCGCAAATTGCCTGCGACAGCAAAGCTCGAGCGTTTGCATAATCGAGTCGTCGCCTAAAACGACCGTCTTTTCTAAGGCCCTTGAATGCAGTCAGGCAAACATCTTGAGTGGCCTCACGCCAGGTTGAGACATTGCGATTTGCGATTTCAATTAGCGCGTTCGGTTCAGATATTTCGGCAACGCTAATTCGAGTTAGCAGCCTCGCTGAATTTTTTACCTTTTCAATTGGAATTTCATGCGGGTGGCAAAAAGCGAGGCTTGGCTCGAAGGAATTGTCGATTGCTCTGAGGCCGACGTTGCCTTCAATAGAGTTGAAAACAATCCTTGATTTGCATTCGGTGGCTTTGGGCAAAGCCGTCAATTCGCTTGCATCGCCGAGCAGCTCAGAGCCTCGCCAGAGTTCGAAATCATCCGTGTTTTTTGGCCCCCAAAGCGCCAAGCAGGTTGGCATATCGGTGTCGCTGAACATTGCAAATGGCAGTGAGATAACCGACTGGAGTCGCTCGGTGAACAAACCACTGGTCACGAATGATTCTGGAATGATCATGGCAACAAAATCACAATTCGCCAGCGCCTTGCTGATCGCCGTTTGATAGAGGCTATCGAAACCCTCGAAATATTCTTTGGTCGGGTTTAGACCTTTTCGTTTGGCGAAATGAAAAGACAAATAAGGCGGATTTGTGATTGTCGCCTGGAAGCCAGTCGGAAAATTCGCAATTGTGTCTTGTTGGTGGATTTCGATTGGTGCCGACGAATATTGAGCCCCTGAGTTGCTGGATTGAAGCGTTGGGTCGATGTCAAAGAATTTGAAATTAGATTGATAGCCGGCGCTTGACAGCAGTTCGGCAATTTGGCCACTGCCTGAAAATGGCTCGAGCAGCGTTTGCTCTTTGTCTAGTTGTGCAAACCAGGTGGCAAATGGCTTGAAAACAAACGGGTTGCCCTGGGTATAAAAAGACCCGAGTGCGCGCTTGCTATTTGAAATTGCTGCTCCCCTATTCGGCTGGCATCGCAATGACGCCCGCGTCAGAGTCAGCCTCAAGTTCAAATTCGCGGATTTCAACTTGAAGCTCTCGGGTTGCCTCGCGAAGTGCGCGCTCAGGGTCAAAACCGGCCGCTCGAGCCGATGAAACCATTGCTAGCAAAATCGTGCCTAACTCAGCCTCACTGGTGACACTGAATGGCCCCGGCGCATCTTTGTCTAGCAAACCAAGTTTTTCGGCTTTGCCCATTACTTTGTCAGCTAGGGCTAGCGCTGGCAAAGACTGCGGAATGCCATCTAAAACAGATGTGCGCTCTGGTTTCTCTTTGCGCTTGTGATCATCCCAGTTCAACATCACGTCGTCGCCGGTTTTTGCAGCGTATTTTTCAAGCTCTTCAGGGTTTCCGAAAACGTGCGGGTGACGACCGCGCATTTTGGCTGATGAAAGTTCGGCAACATCTTCTATATCGAAGGGTTCGCCCAGCGAGCCAGTTGCAGCCAAGTCGCTGTGAAAAATCACCTGATACAGCACGTCGCCAAGTTCTTCAAGAATCTCATCGCGATTGCCTGATTCAATGGCCTCGACTAGCTCATAGGCCTCTTCAATCAAATATTTAGTCAGCGAATTGTGGGTCTGCTCGGCATCCCATGGGCAACCACCCGGCGCGCGCAACTGTTTTGCAACGGCAATTAATTCTTCGAGATTTGGATGCTGTGCAGATTGGGTCATGCCTCAATAGTGCCAGACGCGAGCGCGCTAACTAGTCGTCATCGCCCTCATCGTCGTGATCATTGGACTCGCGTTCATGCTTCTCGCTGGCTTTGCTGAAGTACTCACTTTCAGATTCGTGACTTCTTGTGAATTGTGAGCTTGAGCCACCTGAGGTTTTGCCGCCCGAGGCAGAGTTGCCGCCCGCTTGTGATCCGCCGTTAGTGCTTGACCCGTAAGGGGTTGCAGATGAAAGGTTTGCGGCGGCCTGATCGCTGGCAGTCGGCAATGCGATGGAATTTAGAAAAGGCTTCGGGGCGGCTTTCGGGACAGCGACCCCCGGGGTTGCCAACGCGACCGATTCGGCGAGAGCGCCTGGTAGCTGAGCAGAAAGCGATTCGGTCACCAAAGCGTGATTAGCCGAGTTTGAACCGACCTCTGAAATCGTCGACGCGTTGAACTCGCCAGCCGGCGTTGACGAAGTTGGTGTGACTGTTAATGTCGGTTGACCCTGGGCTGCATGGTTAGCATCAACCGAAGCGGACTGCACATCGGCCTGAACCGGCTGGCCAAAAGTGCCAACCAAAGCCTGGGCTAGAGCTGGGTTGAAAAGCTGAGAGAGTGCAATTGCACCAATTGAGAAAGTCACGGCACCAGCGGCGAACTTTGCGTTCAGAGATTTTGGCTTTACGTCATCAACCTGATATGGGTTGTTGTTTTCGTTCTGCATTTCAAGGCCCCTCTAAGCGCATATTTTGCGCCTTTAAATTCATGCAAGCGCGGATAGCTGGCAATTGCCTGCGCCGAACCTTGGTAATTACTGTGAATCTGATAACGAGCTAGCATCGGCAAAAACGCGTGCCAAAAATGCCCAAGCCCAATCGATGATTGCCTGATCGCGCAGGGGCTCAAAATTGGCATCACGAGGTGCCGGAACCATAAGTGTTTTTGCGCTCTGCAAATATTTTGCACCTGGGAACAAGTGGCTGAGTTTGACCTGCTCGGCCTCGGACAGCTCAACTGGCTGGAGCTTTGCCTGCAGGCCAAGCACGTTGAAATCTTTGAGCCCAAGGCGATTCGCCTGTTGGCGCAATTCAGTCACCTTTAGTAGGTTCAAAACCGACTCTGGTGCCTTGCCGTAGCGGTCTTCAAGCTCTCGAAGAATTGCATCGAGTTGAGCTTTAGTGCCACTCTCGCCGGCAGCCGCCGAAAGCTTGTGATAGGCCTCGAGCCTCAGACGCTCGCTGTCGACATAGGTGTTAGGAATGTGCGCATCGACCGGAAGCTCGAGTTTTAGCTCAGCCGGCGATTCATGCTTGATGCCCTTAAAGTCATCGACCGCTTCGCCAATCATTCGCAAATAAAGATCAAAACCAACACCGGCAATGTGGCCTGATTGCTCGCCGCCTAGCAGGTTGCCGGCACCACGAATTTCGAGGTCTTTGAGCGCAATCTGCATTCCACCGCCGAGCTCGTTATTGGTGGCTATTGTGGCCAATCGATCGTGCGCGGTCTCACTCAGTGGCTTGCTCGGGTCATAGAAGAAATACGCGTATGCACGTTCGCGACTGCGGCCGACGCGACCGCGAATCTGATGAAGTTGACTTAGTCCAAAATTCTCTGCGCGATCAACAATCAATGTGTTCGCGTTTGGAATGTCGATTCCGGTTTCGATGATTGTCGTCGACACTAGAACGTCAAACTTTTTCTCCCAGAAGTCAACAACAACTTGTTCGAGCGCACCCTCTGCCATTTGACCGTGTGCGACCGCGACCCTGGCTTCGGGCACAAGTGCCGCAATGTCGTTTGCGACCGCTTCGATGGTGCTAACTCGATTGTGAACGAAGAACACCTGACCCTCGCGAATTAACTCGCGACGAATCGCAGCGGCAACCTGCTTTTCACTGTATGCACCGATGTAGGTCAAAATCGGGTGACGTTCTTCAGGCGGCGTTGCCAAAGTGGACATCTCGCGAATTCCGGTAATGGCCATTTCAAGGGTTCGAGGTATCGGAGTTGCAGACATTGAAAGCACATCGACGTTGTGCTTCAGGTCTTTGAGTTTCTCTTTGTGCTCAACGCCAAATCGCTGCTCTTCATCAATGATGATTAGCCCGAGGTTTTTGAATTTCACATTGCCCGCCAGAAGACGATGGGTTCCGATGACCATATCGACTGTGCCGTTGGCTAGGCCCTCAAGCGTTTCTCTAACTTCTTTAGCTGATTGAAAGCGACTCAATGATTTGACGGTCACCGGGAACCCGGCATACCTAGATTCAAAAGTGTCAGTGTGCTGACGAACCAAAAGCGTCGTTGGCACCAACATCGCGACCTGCTTGCCATCTTGAATCGCCTTGAACGCCGCGCGTACTGCAACCTCGGTTTTGCCATAGCCGACATCGCCGGCGAGCAGGCGGTCCATAGGAACCTCGCGCTCCATGTCGCGCTTGACCTCATCGATTGTGGTCATCTGGTCTGGAGTTTCGACGAATTGAAATGCTTCTTCGAGCTCGTGCTGCCAAGGAGTATCAGGGCCAAAGGCATGGCCTCGCGATTTCATGCGAGCGCTGTAGAGCTTGACCAGGTCAATCGCAATTTTGCGAATCGCCTTGCGCGCGTTTCCTTTAGCTTTAGCCCAATCGGTGCCGCCCATCTTGCTGAGCACCGGCGCTTCACCGCCAACATATCGAGTCAGCAAATCAAGCTGATCGGTTGGCACAAAAAGAGTGTCGCCCGGATAACCTCGCTTTGACGGAGCATATTCGATGAGCAAAAACTCGCGCTCTGCCTGCTGCTTGCCGACCCCGGTCTTGCGAGTTACGAGCTCAACGAATCGGCCGATACCGTGAATTTCGTGAACGACATAATCGCCTGCCTTGAGGCTCAGTGGGTCAACTGTTTGGCCACGTTTGGCCGCCAGCTTGCGAACCTGTGGGCTGACATAGGCCGTGCTTCGACCATAAAACTCACCCTCGGTCATCACGATCAAATGGGCCTCAGGGGCAGTGAAACCGCGTCGCAACGACCCCTGCAAAACAGTGCCGCGCAAGCCCGCTGCGGCAAGTTGCTCTTCTAGTCGCTCAACCGTGCCATGGCCTTCAGCAACCAAAACAACCTGTTGGCCGTTCTTGATTTGATCTGCCAGCCAATCAAGTGCCGACATGTCGAGGCCTTTGAAATTTGGAATCTCATAGAGGTTTAGCGAGACCAAACTGTCATCATCGGCGCCAAATTGGCTGACCGTGAAGAGCGGGCGGCCAGCAAGGGCATCTTTGAACTGACTGAGATCAACAAACCCACCGGCACTTAGGTCAATTGGCGCATTTGCACCTTCTGTGGCTGCATCCCATGCAGCGTGCAAAAACTCTTCGTTTGTCTCGGCTAGGCTTGCGGCTCTCGCAGCAGATTTTTCTGGGCTTAGCAGAGTCACTAAGGCATCAGCCGGAAGGTAGTCGCTAAACGGCACCATTTTGTCAACCAAAACCGGGGCCAGCGACTCCATTCCGTCGACGGGCATGCCCTCGGCGATTTTTGCCAACATGCTACTGATGTTCGGAAACTCGTGAAGCATCTCGCGCGCCCTGCCGGCAACCGAGGGGGTGATAATGATTTCACGAGCCGGATAAATCTCAATTTCGTCAACCTGCGATTCGATTGATCGCTGGTCGGCAACCGCAAATTCTCGTATGTCCTCTAGCTCATCGCCAAAAAATTCAAGACGAACTGCATGCTCTGCAGTTGTCGGAAAAATATCAAGAATGCCGCCGCGCACTGCGAATTCTCCGCGTTTGGTAACCATGTCGACTCGCTTGTAGGCAATTTCAACAAGTTTCAGCGGAAGCTCGAAGAATGAATATTCGGCACCTTTTCGCAAAGTAATTGGCGGGTGGTTTGCAAGACCTGCGACCACCGGCTGCAAAACAGCGCGAATCGAAGCGAGCACATAAACCGGGTTCTCGTTCGACCCTTCTTTGTTTTCAGCATTTGAGAGCTCATTGAGGCGATGCAGAACCTTCAGTCGCTTTCCGGCGGTCTCTGGGCTAGGGCTCAGACGCTCGTGCGGCAGGGTCTCCCAAGACGGAAACTCGTGAATTTCAGCTAATGGATTTAGCGACCTCAGTGTGGTTGCAGTTTCTTCAGCTTCGCGCCCAGTTGCGGTGACCACAAGTTGCACTCGACCGAGACCGGCGGTGGCTCGCTGGGCTGAAAAAACCTCGACCAAAATTGGATGAGCGCCCTGCGGAGCAATTGCATCGACTCGGCTGTTTTTTATTTTTGCCTGAAGGCCTGCGAAAGAGTATCCCTCTGATGTGAGTGCGACAAGGCGCGAAAGGGCCTTGAGATTTTGTTCACTCACCCGACGATTTTAGCTGAGCATTTTTAGTCGAATTATTCTTTGGTGTTGAAGCGCTGCTGAGCAGCCAAGACGCCATGTTCGACGATTTGTTCAGCCGCATCAGCAGCCAACTCAAGAGTCAGCGGCAATTCTTTTTTCTCAGTTGATGAAAAATCTTTGAGCACAAAGTCGGCAGTTTGCATTTGACCTGGCGGGCGGCCGATTCCGATGCGAACACGGGCAAATTCGTTTGAACCGCACGCCGAAATAATGTCGCGCAAACCATTGTGGCCCGCATGACCGCCGCCCTGCTTGATGCGGATGGTTGCTGCATCGATGTCTAACTCATCGTGCAAAACAATCAGATTTGAAATAGGGATGTCATAAAACTTGAGCAGAGTTGAAACTGGTCCGCCACTGGTATTCATATAGCCGTTTGATTTGGCCAAAATAATTTTGGGGCCGCCAAAACCCAAGCGAGCTTCGGCAACCTGCGCATTTGATTTGTGTGACTTGAAAGGTGCATTCAGTCGCGCCGCTAAAACCGCGAGGGCCATCTGGCCAACATTGTGCCGGTTAGCAGAATAGTCGGGCCCAGGATTCCCGAGCCCGACTATTAGAAAGGTTTGATTGCTCATTCAGAGCAGTCTATTGAATCTGCTTTATTACTCTGCAGCTAGTTCTTCAGCGTGACCAGCAGCGGTTGCAACAACGGTTGCCACTAGCTCGTCAGCGGCAAGCTCAAGCTTTGAGCCAGCAGGAATCTTGACGTCAGCTGCGGTGATGTGGAAGCCAGCACCGTTGTCTTTGGTGACGTGGATCTCGACAAACTCAGGAATATCGGTTGCAGAAACCTCTAGCTTGACGGTCTTGTGCTCAACGTCAACCAGGGTGCCTGACATTGACTCGCCAACAACGTGAACAGGAACCTCAACGTGAACGCGCTCGCCCTTGTTAACGACAACAAGGTCGATGTGCTCGATTATCTGAGTCACTGGGTCTTTTGAAGCTGACTTAACTAGAACTGACTGGTGCTTGCCAGCGATGTCTAGGTCAAGGAAAGCATTCTTGTGACGAAGCACAAGTGCCATTTCGTGAGCAGGAAGCGTAATGTGCACTGGCTCGGTGCCGTGACCGTAGATCACTGCTGGGGTGCGGCCAGCTGCGCGTGACTTGCGCGCTGCGCCCTTGCCGAATGAGTTGCGAAGTTCTGCAACAATCTTGATGCCTTCAGTCATGATGACTCCTTTTTCTTTGCTTAAAACTCAGTTCGAATCAATGGATTCTGAATCTGATTTATTTTCAACTCAAGCGTGAAACGCGAGGAATAGTGACAAAGAATTTGCCTGCCCCGTCGATAACGGCCTCGATTTCTCTTGGCCCTCGCCGTTGTTCTTCGTTCAGCTTAGTTTGCATCAGTTGGCTTGGCAACCCGCTTCTGCAGCAAAGCCCTTATTGCAATTGCACTAACAACCAAGATTATGCTGATCGGGATCGCAGGACCAGGAATTGCAGACACTAGCGCAGCGCAAAGTGCAAATCCGAGCCAATTCAGCCAACGAGGCATCAATCGTTCATTTTTAGGCTGACGGATTGAACTCAAATGCCCGACCGCGTAGTAAATCAGAACCGAAAAGCTTGAGAATCCGATTACCCAAACCAAATTGTCAAACTGAATGAGCGCGATGGCTGCGACGGCGATAATCGACTCGGCAAGCCAAGGAGCGCCGTGGCGATTTCTTATACTCAACCTCCCCGGAAACTCGCCGTCAACTGCCATGGTCGCTGCCGTTCGAGATACTCCGGCTAGCAGCGAGAGCAGACTGCCGAGGGCCGCCATCGCGGCGATTGAAACAATCGCCTGAGCCGGAAACCAAGGGGCGGTTTTAGACAGCAAATCGACGAAAACGGCAGAAGATGCGGCCAAAGAACTGCCCAAAGCGTTTTGCAAACCAAAGACTAAAAGGACATAAATAATCAAAACCACGGCCAGGGCGAGCGCAATGGCGACCGGAATGTTTTTCTTTGGGTTTTTAACATCGTGCCCGAGGTTGGCAACTCGCGCGTATCCCGCGAAAGCAAAAAAGATTACCGCCGCAGCTGCAAAAACATGCATCAATTCGATCGGTCCATCAATAATTGCCGGAGGATTGACAAACTCATCTGGTCCTACAAAGGTCAATCCGCTTAGTGCGGAAAATAGCAAAAACACCACAGTTAAAACTGCGAAAAACCCAGCAAACGTTGCGGTGCGATTGATTCCAAAAAGGTTCAACGCTGTCAAAGCAACAACAGCTGCGCTGGCGGCCAATGCCTGATGGCCCGGAAACGCATATTCGGCGAAAGTCAGAGAAATAGCGGCAATTGATCCGGTTTTGCCAAGCACGAATGAAAACCCGGCGACAAATGAGGCCTGTGGATTTAGATAGACGCGCGAATAGCTATAAACCCCGCCTGGTCGATCAATTTGTCGAGCTAACTGCAAGACCGACATTGCGTTCAGTGCAGCAACCACTGCAGCGATAAGTGTGGCCAGCAACAACCACTCGCCCGCAAGCTCTGAGGCGCCAGAGAAGACTGCGAATACGCCAGCCCCAAGCATCGACGCTAAGCCGATGGCGACAGCGCCAAACAAACCAAGCTGCGGTCTATTTGCGCTCATGTGATTTTTTATGCGTGGTCTGGGAAAAGCTTGTTAACTGAATCATCGCCGAAAACAGCACTGATTGCGGCGGAAATTAGCGGAGCGATTGAGATCACGGTGAGGTTGTCGAACTGCTTGTCAGGGGTGATTGGCAAGGTGTTTGTGACGATTACTTCATCAACGATTCCGCTAGAAAGTCGCTCAACTGCTGGGTGCGAGAACACGGCGTGCGTTGCAGCAACGATAACTCGGGCTGCACCCTTGTCTTTGAGGGCTTTTGCAGCCGCCACAATTGTGCCGGCAGTGTCAATCATGTCGTCAACCAAGAGACAGGTGCGGCCAGAAACGTCTCCGACGAGCTCATGAGCCTCAACCTGATTTGGACGGTCTGGGTCGCGACGTTTGTGAATAATTGCCAGCGGGGCACC
>ERZ650311.1099-NODE-1099-length-14212-cov-8.951331_pt1 | contig 14212 bp, 17 predicted proteins | sample MGYA00376247_ERZ650311 | MGnify/ENA primary metagenome ERZ650311 (study PRJEB26733, sample SAMN07839324) | wastewater metagenome | biome: small river; feature: stream; material: water | place: USA: North Carolina | collected 2016-07-28 ... | reverse complement strand
GCTGATGTGTTCGAAACGGGTGCGAATGATGTCATCGTCGTCAAAGACCCAAAAGATGGTAAAGAGCGTTTATTGCCTTTTGTTGACCAGGCGATTTTAGAAGTCGATTTGGCACAAAAAACAATGTTGGTGGATTGGCCAATTGAGTGGGATGAGTAAATTGGAAGAGCGTATCCAATTTGATGTCGTGAGCTTATTCCCGCAGATGTTTGATGCGATTAGCCAATATGGCATTACGTCACGCGCTTTAGAAAATAAGATTTACGGTCTGCATTTGTGGAATCCGCGCGATTACACAACAGACAATCATCGTACAGTGGATGATCGGCCATATGGCGGCGGCCCTGGAATGGTGATGTTAGCAGAGCCCTTAGAGCAAGCGATAGAAGCTGCTAAGGCAAGGCAGTTGGGTGTAGGCGTAACGAATCCCAAAGTGATTCACCTCTCACCTAGCGGCAAACCGCTGACACATGAAATTGTGATGCAGTTGTCGAATGCGCCAGGTTTAGTACTGTTGGCGAGTCGCTACGAAGGTGTAGATCAACGATTGTTAGATCGCATGGTCGATGAAGAGTACTCGATAGGCGATTACGTGTTGTCAGGTGGTGAGTTGCCTGTCATGGTGTTGATGGATGCGATTATTCGTCAGTTGCCAGGCGCGCTTGGTGATGCAGATTCGGCGGCTGAAGATTCGTTTGTGAATGGCTTGCTAGATTGCCCGCACTACACGCGGCCTGAAGAATATAAAGGTGAAAAGGTGCCGGAAGTTTTACTCTCTGGTAACCATGCAAAGATTAAGCAATGGCGTTTAAAAATGGCATTGCAAAGAACTCGGGATCAACGTCCCGATTTATTGGCCGATAGGTCGTTGTCAAAAGAGGAATCTCGGCTGCTAAAAGAAATACAGCAGGAACAAGATTCGCATAACTAGAAGGAGCACGAAAGTGGCAAATATTATTGAAATGTTGGAACAGGAAGAAATCGCTCGTTTGGGCAAGAATATTCCTAACTTTGCACCAGGCGACACAGTGGTTGTGGGTGTAAACGTGGTTGAAGGTAACCGTAAACGTGTACAGGCTTACGAAGGTGTTGTAATTGCTAAGCGTAACCGTGGCTTGAACTCAAGCTTTATCGTTCGTAAGATTTCATCTGGCGAAGGTATTGAGCGTACATTCCAAACATACTCACCATTGATCGCTAGCATTGAAGTGAAGCGTCGCGGTGATGTACGTCGTGCTAAGTTGTACTACTTGCGCGATCGTTCTGGTAAATCAGCACGTATTAAGGAAAAGCTACAAGCTCGTACAAAGGAAGTTGCTGCTGAGTAATCAGTACCACTTTCAATTCGCTTGTATATCAAAGGCAGCTTCGGCTGCCTTTGTTCATTTTGATGGTGATGTTTTGGCAACGCCATTCATATTTCTATAAACTAGACCCATGTCTAGTTCACCAGATTCATCCTCAGCAACTAAGGTGCGACCACCTGCTTTTGACCCTACGATAGTGCCGATTGTTGGTAGGGACACTCATCTGCCAAAGGTTGGAGATGATCTTTTGTGTGCTGATGCTATTAGAGCGAGATTTTTAGAAGACCGCCCTTGGGATGTAGAGGTGACTGATGAGAATCGCGCCGCAAGATCTGCTGAGGGTGCTATGCGTGCAGGAAGGGGTGGTGAGCCAACGCCAGCATCTGTCTTAATTCCTGTGGTTGCTTATCAATCTGAGTTGAAAATATTACTCACACAGCGAACCAGTCACTTATACGATCATCCCGGGCAAATTAGTTTCCCAGGTGGCAGGGCAGATCCTGACGACCAATCTCCAGAGCATACGGCTTTGCGTGAGGCACAAGAAGAAATTGGTTTGCCTGCTGAACGTGTGGAAATTTTAGGTCGCCTACCTCATTACCTCACAATTACGGGTTACCAGGTGACGCCAGTGGTGGGGTTGGTGACTCCGGGGCATCAGTATCAAGCAGATCCATTTGAGGTGGCTGAGATATTTGAAGTGCCTATGAGTTTTTTAATGAACCCCCATCATCATGAGCACCGAATGTGGCAAAGTCCAGAAGGTGCGCGTCGTTTTTATGCCATGCCTTATGAAAATAAATTCATTTGGGGTGCAACAGCGGGTATGCTACGGAATCTTTATCACTTTTTAAGAGCATGACATTCTTTTCTATTCTATTTGCGCTCATCGCTGAGCAATATAAGCCGGTTGAAAAAGACCATTGGATTCGTCGCCTATCAGCCGCATGGCTAGACTTTGTGGTGAAGAGTATTGATAGTGGTAGTGAGCGAAGCGGGCGCTTAGCTTGCGTTGCTGCATTTGTGCCGCCAGTTATTTTGGTCTTGGCAGTACATATTATTTTGCTGGCCACGCAACCTTTATTAGCATTTGTTTGGAATGTATTTGTTGTTTATTTATTTTTGGGTTTTAGACAATTTAGTCATCCATTCACAGCCATACATGAAGCGTTATTAGATCGAGATTTGGATGAGGCTAGACGCTTGTTAGCCGAGTGGCAAGGTGCAGGCATTAACACTGAGACCATGAGTGAGTCTGAGGTGATTCGTTTGGCTCTTGAGCGCGCGATTGTTGGCTCACACCGTCATGTGTTTGGCACTATTTTCTGGTTCATGGTGCCCATGGGTCCTGCTGGTGTTGTCTTGTACCGTTTGGTGGATATGGCTGCGCAACGTTGGCCATCACAAGCCAGTGCTTCATTGGGTCAGGCGGCAAGAGATTTCTTCCAATTGATCGATTGGGTTCCCGTGCGCTTAACTGCAATGGGTTTTGCGATTGTGGGTAATTTTGAAGATGCGATGTACGGTTGGCGCTATCACTTGCGTAAGTGGAGCAATGAACTTGAAGCGGTTATCTTGGCAGCGGGTGCCGGTGCGTTAGGTGTTCGTTTAGGAGCGCCATTGCCTGAGCCTGACAGTGATGAAGCCTTAAGAATGGCTGAAGCAGGTGAGCCGCCGATTCATGATTTGGGTCATGAAGCTTCCATTAGAAGTTTGCGTTCTGCGGTTGGTTTGGTTTGGCGTGCCGTGATTTTGTGGCTCACGCTGATTGCTCTAATGACTATTTCAGTCTGGATTGGATAGCATCCGCATTATGTGATTCATGGCGCAACTGACGGAATAGTTCCACACGTTGCGCTGAGATATTCCCTGCATTAACTTCTGCGCGTACTGCGCAGCCAGGCTCATCACCGTGGCTACAGTTATGAAATTTGCACTGACCCAGCAGTGGTCTAAATTCAATAAAGGCATGCTGCAGCTCGCTTTCAGATAAGTGAGCTAAGCCAAATTCTTGAAAGCCTGGCGAATCAATCAATGCGCCAGCAAAAGACTCAGAAGAACTATTGGGTAAGTCGTAATAACGACAGGCGGTAGTGGTGTGTTTGCCACTATCTAATTTTTTAGAGTGCTCTTGAGTTTGTGCAGCGGCATCAGGTATCAGTGCATTTAACAATGTAGATTTACCCATACCGGATTGCCCCACCAATACTGACACCTTGCCTTGTACGTGTGGCAATAATGCAGCCACGGATGATGGATCATGTTTAACCGACATCTCATGCACTGGGTAACCCATCGCAATGTAGGGTTCTAGCATTTTGCGTGCGGCTGGTAATTTATTGGGCAAATCACATTTGTTCAAAATGATGCGTGGCGTGATCCCTGCTGTTTCCGCAGCTATCACAGCGCGACCCAATAAGTCAGGTGAAAAACCAGGCTCGGTAGCTAGCATGATTAAGATTTGATCAACGTTGCTGGCAATCGATTTGCTCTTGTAGGCATCTGATCGATACAAAAGATTTTTGCGCTCCTGTATCTTTTCAATCACTGCTTGTTCTGGGCCCGTTTCAGAAACTTCTAAAACATCACCAACAGCTCCCAAATGCTGTTTGCCACGCGAAGTGACTTGATACAAAGCTCCAGCCTGATGATCCATGGCTCTAGCCAAATAATGGCGACCATAAGAGGCAACAAGGAGGGCTTTGAATGATGTCATTACCAGTTATCTTAATGCCAACTGTTGAAGGTGGGAGATTCGTAATGGCGCTGGTGGGTGAGAGTCATAGAACTTTGAGTACAGCGGATCTGGTGTCAGTGTGGCGGCGTTATCTTGATATAACTTAACCAAAGCGCTGATCAGATCTTTAGCAGAAGATTTTTCTGCAGCAAAACTATCCGCTTCATACTCGTGTTTGCGTGAGCCCATGCTGTTGATTGGGGTCAAGAAAAATCCAAACACAGGCATCACCAAGCTAAATAGGGCTAAAGCCAATCCTGCGTTATAGCCATTAATATCTGGTGTGACCCCCAAGCTTAAATAGAACCATGCTTTAGTAGAGATCCAACCTAGTAACGCTAAAACTAAAAAGCTCAGCGCAAAAGATTGAATCAAGCGCTTACGGATATGTTGGCGTTTGAAATGACCTAATTCGTGAGCAAGAACTGCTTCGATTTCCTCGGGGCTCAAGCGCTCGATCAAAGTATCAAAAAATACAATTCGCTTAGCTTTGCCCATGCCCGTGAAATAAGCATTGCCATGAGCACTGCGCTTGCTGCCATCCATGATGAATAAGCCCTGACTAGTAAAGTCGCAGCGTTTGAGTAGATCCTCGATACGATCTTTCAGTGGACCGTCTTCCAGTGGTTTGAACTTATTAAATAATGGTGCAATGAAGGTTGGGAATAGCCACAGCATTAAGGCATTAAATGCCACCCAGACGAACCATGTCCAAACCCACCAATATTCACCAGCTTCAGTCATCAGGGTTAGAACGACCCATAACAGCGGTAAGCCAATAGCCAACCCCAGCAAAACACCTTTGATTAAATCTGTAAAAAACAGAGCAGGGGTCATGCGATTAAAACCAAATTGTTCCTCAATGGTGAACTGTCTATACCAAGAGAACGGCAAATCAATTACTCCAGTGATGAGACTAATTGAAATCAATAGAGAAATTTGCTGAAGGGTTCCAGGTCCTATTAGTTCTAAGGTGAAGTCGTGAACGTATTGCAAGCCACCCAATAAAGTGAAACCTATCAAAATAGCAGCTGATAGTGCAATTTCAATCAACCCCAAGCGTAATTTAGCCATCGTATAGTCCGCGGCTTTATGATGCTCGGGTAATGTGATTTTGCTTGCAAAATCAGTAGGAACCTCGTCGCGGTGCTTAGCAATGTGGCGCATATGTCGCCCAGCCAGGTAATAGCGGGTGGCAACACTTAAAACGAGACCTAAAATAAACAAAAAAGTAAATGTCATGAGAAGATTATAGGGATGAGTACAACAAGAAAGAATGACCGTTTAGTTTGGGTGGATATGGAGATGTCTGGTTTACAGCCAGAGACCGACAGAATCCTTGAAATTGCCATGATTGTGACAGATGGTGACCTGAATGTCATAGCTGAGGGACCAGTATTGGTTGTTCATCAAGAAGATGCCGTTTTGGACCGCATGGATGCCTGGAATAAAGGGACTCATGGTAAATCTGGTCTGATTGACAAGGTCAAGGCATCCACACTCACTGAAGCGGATGTAGAGGCGCAGTGCTTGGCTTTCTTAAAACAGCATGTCAAGGCGAGTATTTCTCCGATGTGTGGCAACACTATTCATCAGGATCGCCGTTTTATGAATCGTTACATGCCCAAGTTAGAGGCGTACTTTCATTATCGCAATATTGACGTTTCAACGATTAAAGAGTTGTGTAAACGTTGGCAACCTGAAATCGCTAAGGGATTCACAAAAAAACAAGCTCATACCGCTTTAGCAGACATCATTGAGTCGGTGGAGGAGCTGCGCTACTACCGTGAAAAATTATTCATTCCAACAGTGGGTGATGAGCCTATTGCTGAGGGTAACTAATGTTTTTCAGAATTGCATCCATCATCACGCCGGTTGTATTAATTATTTTTGCTGGTTGGATTTATGGTCGCAAAGCTCACCCGGATATGTCTGGGATTAATAAAGCAACATTGGATGTGATCGCGCCGATGTTGGTGGTCTCTGCTTTTGTGAGCAAAGATTTTGAGTTATTAGAGCAGTGGAATTTATTGCTGTGTGGTGTGGCTATTGTTTTGGGTTCGGGCATCTTGGCTTGGCCGATTGCCAGGTTGTCTGGTATGGATCCAAAAACTTTTGTGCCTCCCATGATGTTTAACAACTGCGGCAATATGGGTTTGCCCTTGGCTGTATTTGCTTTTGGTACGGTAGGTTTGGCGCCAGCGGTGGCATTGTTTGCTATTTCAAACTTGATGCACTTCACGCTGGGTGTGAAGTTGGTTAACCCAAGAGCATCAGTTAAGGGTGTATTTGCAAATCCAATGGTGATCGCCACAATCCTGGGCATATTTTTATCGACCACCAAGCATCTCTATACCTTGCCAGAACCCTTGTATCAATCAATAAAATTATTGGGTGATGCCACAGTGCCTTTGATGTTGTTTTCTTTGGGGGTGCGTATGAAAGATGCCAACCTCAAGCATTGGCGTGAAGGATTCTTGGGAGCTGCTATTTGTCCAATAGCGGGTTTGGCCATAGCTTTGCTAATCGCGCCATTCATCCCCATGACTGATTTACAAAAAGGATTATTGTTTGTGTTTGCAAGTTTGCCACCCGCAGTACTGAACTTCTTGGTGGCTGATCGCAATAAGCAAGATCCAGAACTTGTGGCCTCTATCGTGCTACTAGGAAACCTCTCGGCGATGATTTTTGTGCCGGTTGGACTTTATTTGGGGTTGAAATAACCTGCTAAAGGTAGGGGTTGATTCTGTAGCAAATTGTAGCTACAATTTGCTACAAGGAGAATTCATGTTAACTGTAGATGTGCGTTGTCGCATAGACCCAAAAACGAAGGAGCAAGCTTCAGAAGTCATTGAAGCCATGGGGTTGAGTGTGTCTGATGCAATCAGGTTATTTTTGAAAAGGGTGGCTGCCGATGGAGCGATACCTTTCGAACTGCGTGCTCCTAATGCAAAAACTATCTCTGCTATAGCAGAACTTGAATCTCCCACTCGCCGAGCTAAATTAAAAAAATATAAAAACTTGGATGAGATGAATAAGGGTTTAAAAGGGCGCTAATGCTTATACCTATTCCTAGTACTCAGTACGGGAAAGACTTTAAGCGAATCGTTCAAAGCCCCAAGTTCAACCAAACTGATTATTTAATTGTCATGTCTCTTTTGATTGCTCAGAAGAGGTTGCCTCAGAAGTATAAAAACCACCCTTTAAAGGGTGATTATCTTGGGTACTGGGATTGTCATGTAACGAATGATTGTGTGCTTATTTACAAAGCAACTATGAATGAGCTCTGGTTGGCTCGTATAGGCACGCATTCAATGGTTTTTGACGATTAATTCTTCACCCTAATAGCTGATTTAGGTCTAAATGCCTTAATAACAGCTTCATTCGTTTCAACGTATGGGCCCCCAATTAAATCGATACAGTAGGGTACTGCTGCAAAAATTCCAGGAACAATTGACTTACCGTCTGTATCTTTTAAGCCCTCAAGAGTCTCTTGAATCGCTTTAGGTTGCCCCGGCAGATTAATGATCAAGGCAGCGTGATCGGAGATTTCTCTGAGTGCGGCTACTTGGCGAGACAAAATGGCTGTAGGAACAAATTTAAGGCTGATTTGACGCATTTGTTCAGCAAAGCCTGGCATCTCCCTAGTTGCGATGGCTAAAGTCGCCTCTGGCGTTACATCACGTCTTGATGGGCCAGTGCCACCAGTGGTGAGAACGAGGTCACAGCCAACTTCATCGACTAGCTCAACAATCGTTTTAGAGATCAGTTCTTTTTCATCAGGTATCAAGCGGGATTCCATGTGCCATGGGGAACTTAGAGCCTTGCCAAACCATGTTTGAAGCGCTGGAATGCCTTCGTCTTGGTAAACCCCACTGCTAGCTCTATCTGAAATGGACACCAAGCCAATCCAAATTTCGTCCGGATGGCTACGTTTTGTATTTCTAGTATTTGTATTTTTTGCACTCATCCTGTAATTCTAGCTATGATTGCGGAATGTTTTCACATACACCCGAACAATTACAAGAATTAGTCTCTTTTTTATTGACCGAAGCCAAGGCTTTGGGAGCTACAGACGCTGCAGCTGAACTATCTGAAGGCAGTGGCTTATCAGTATCTGTGCGTAAAGGCGATATTGAGACCATTGAGCAAAATTTAGACAAACAAGCTGGCGTCACGGTTTTTATTGGACAAAGACGGGGTAATGCGGGCACCAGTGATTTTTCAAAAGAATCTTTGAGGGCCAGTGTGAAGGCGGCTTTTCATATTGCTCAACATACGGCTGAGGATGATTGCGCTGGTTTGGCTGAAGCTGATTTGTTGGAGAAGAATCCTAAAGATTTAGATTTGTATCATCCTTGGGCTATCAACACTGCGCAAGCTGTTGAAATTGCTAGAGATGCTGAGCGTGGTGCGTTTGCAGTTAGTAAAAACATCACTAACAGCGATGGCGCGAGCGTTTCTGCACAGCAGTCACATTTCATGCTGGGTACAACCAATGGTTTTATGGGTGGCTATGCCATTTCTCGGCACTACATTTCTTGTACCCCGATTGCTAGTGCATCTACAAAAAAGGGTGCTGCCATGCAGCGCGATGATTGGCACACCACTTCACGCGTTCCTGAAGAGTTAGCAAAAGCTCAAGATGTGGGCGCTTATGCTGCAAAAAGAGCGCTGGCTAGATTAGGTGCTAGATCGATTTCAACCCGCCATTGCCCAGTGCTTTTTGAAGCCCCTCTGGCGGTTGGTTTATTGGGCGCTTATGTACAGGCGACTTCAGGCGGTGCTTTATATAGAAAATCCAGTTTCTTGTTGGATAGCATGGGTCAGCAAGTATTTCCGAAGCATCTAGATTTGCTTGAAGAGCCGCACTTGCCTCGTTTAACAGGTAGCGCACCTTTCGATGAGGAGGGTGTCAGAACACGTTCACGCAGGGTGGTTGATGCTGGTGTGGTGCAAGGCTATTTCTTATCGACCTACTCAGCGAGAAAGCTAGGTATGCAAACCACAGGTAATGCAGGTGGTTCACATCAACTGCAACTCAAGAGTCGTTTAACCAAACGTTCAGATGATTTGCCAGCGATGTTAAAAAAAATGGGCACGGGGCTTTTGGTGACTGACTTGATGGGGCAGGGCGTCAATTACGTTAATGGTGATTATTCTCGTGGTGCTTTTGGCTATTGGGTTGAAAATGGGGTGATTGTTCATCCTGTAGAAGAAATCACTATTGCGGGCAATTTAAAAGACATGTTTAAGCAAATTGTGGCCATTGGTGCCGACACCATTGTCAGAGGCACCAAAGAGACTGGTTCCATCTTGATTGAAAACATGACTGTGGGCGGCCGTTAATCAATTTAAAAAATGAAGCAAGCATTACGTCAAGCAGTTTTCCTCGCTCACGGCATTGATCACATCACCAATCTATTTGCCTCTTTAGCTAAATGGGCATTGGTTTTATCGTGCTTGATCAGTGCCATGAACGCATTCATTCGATATGTCTTTGATTACAGCTCCAACTCTTGGTTGGAGATTCAGTGGTATTTGTTTGCTGCTGCTGTGATGTTGGGTGCGGCTCAAGTATTGAGAGTCAATGAGCATGTGCGCGTAGACATCATTTATGGAAAGTTATCCAGTAAAGCGAGAATCTGTATTGATCTAATTGGTTTGGTCTTGTTCTTATTGCCAGCCATGATTTACTTTGCCTATCTGGCTTGGCCTTTATTTGTGAACATGTATCAGTCTGGAGAAATGTCGAGTAACGCAGGCGGTTTGATTCGTTGGCCAGCGATGTTGATGTTGCCCGCAGGATTCTTCTTGGTCACCATTCAAGGTGTATCAGAAATCATTAAACGTGTTGCGTGGTTAGCGCATGTTTATGAGATGGACTTTCATTACGAAAGGCCTTTGCAATGAGCATGGAAAACTTTGCACCTCTGATGTTTTTGGGATTGATACTCATCATGTTGATGGGTTTCCCTGTGGCGTTCTCATTAGCCGCTTTGGGTTTAATTTGCGGCTTTTTTGCTGTTGCTCAAGGCTGGTTCCCAATTAGCTTTATGTCGAATTTGCCATTAAATATTTTTGGCATTTTGTCGAATGATCTTTTGCTGGCAATTCCATTTTTTACGCTCATGGGCGCCATCTTGGAAAAGTGCGGCTTGGCAGAAGACATGCTTGAATCAATGGGGCAGTTGTTTGGCTCGGTGCGCGGCGGTCTTGGTTACTCAGTCATTATTGTTGGATTCATCTTGGGGGCTATTACAGGCACCGTTGCGGGTCAGGTGATTGCAATGGCAATGATCTCTTTGCCGGTGATGATGCGTTATGGCTACAACATGCGATACACCACGGGTGTCTTGGCAGCCTCTGGAACGATCACGCAGTTGGTTCCACCATCATTGGTCTTGGTGGTCATGGCTGATCAATTGGGTCGTTCAGTGGGTGATATGTACAAAGGTGCTTGGGGCCCATCGATTCTTCAAGTATGTTTATTTGTGCTCTATACATTCTTGTTGTCACGCATTCGACCAGGAGATTTACCAGCAATTCCTAAAGAGGCGCGCACACTGACCGGTTGGAAATTGTGGCGAACTTGCTTGAGGGGCATCATTCCTTCTGCTATTTTGATTTTTGCAGTTCTGGGCAGTATGGGTGGTTTGCCAGGGATCAATGTGGCGATTGCCACGCCAACTGAAGCTGGTGCGATGGGTGCTTTGGGTGCTTTTGTTTTGGCAGCGATACATGGCCGGCTTAACTGGCAAATCATTAAAGAGGGTATGACCAACACCATGCGCATCACCGCTATGGTGGTATTTATTTTGATTGGTTCACGGGTCTTTTCATTAGTCTTCCAAGGTGTTGATGGGGGCGTTTGGATTGAAAGCATGCTATCCAATTTGCCAGGAGGTCAAATTGGATTCTTGCTGGCTGTTAATACATTTGTTTTCTTCTTGGCATTTTTCTTAGATTTCTTTGAGATAGCCTTCATCATCTTGCCAATGTTGGCGCCTGTGGCTGAAAAGATGGGCATCGATATGGTTTGGTTTGGCGTGCTGTTGTGTGTCAACATGCAAACTAGTTTTATGCACCCACCATTTGGCTTTGCTTTGTTTTATCTCAGAGGTATTTCAGATACTTTGTTTAAGAGCAAATCAATTCCTAAAAAAATCGAATCCAGAGATATTTACTTGGGTTCTATTCCCTGGGTCATTTTGCAATTGCTATTGGTGGTGATTGTGATTTTCTTCCCGCAAACCGTGACCATATTCTTAGATAAAAAAGAGGTCGTCGATCTTAATCAAATCAAGATTGAAATTGCACCTGAGGATGTATTGCAAGCGCCTCAGTTGGATGATCAAAAAATGATGGATGATTTATTTAAAGTCACCCCTAGTAAAGAACAATAAAAAACCAGCCTAGGCTGGTTTTTTATTGACTGTAATAACTTAATTCAAAAAAATATTACAACTTTTGTGATTGCATAAAGTTATCGAAACTCATTTCTGAGAAACGGAACCACAAGTTTTGATCGCGACGGAAATTGCTAAAGTCGGCGTAGATCTTTTTCCAACGAGGATTCTTATTGCTAAGTTCTGCGTAGTAATCTTGTGACACTTTGAAAGCCGCATCCATCACTGGTTTTGGTAAGCGATGTAAACGAACGCCATTGGCCACTAATTCGCGAAGAGCGCTTGGGTTGCGTGCATCGTATCTAGCCATTACTTGTGTATGAGCATAGTTCGCAGCAGTATCCAAAATCGCTTTGTACTCAGCAGAAAGGCTCTGATAGGCTTTGCTATTTACGTACAAGCTTAGTTGTGCGCCACCTTCCCAGAAAGCTGGGTAGTAGTAATTCTTAGCCACTTTATAAAGGCCAAGCTTGAGGTCATCGTAAGGGCCAATCCATTCGGCAGCATCAATGGTGCCTTTTTCAAGTGATTGATAAATTTCCCCTGCAGGTAGGTTTTGAGGAACAACACCTAGTTGCTCCAAAATTTTTCCACCAAAACCACCCACGCGGAACTTCAAACCCTTGAGATCTTCAAGATCTTTGACTTCTTTACGGAACCAACCACCCATTTGTGCGCCAGAGTTGCCCAGAGGGAAGTTAACAACGTTGTAGTTGGCGTAGAACTCACGAGTCAGCTTAAGACCATTGCCGTCAAACATCCAAGCATTTTGCTGGCGACAGTTAAGACCAAATGGAATTGCGCAGTCAAATGCGAAAGTTTCATCTTTGCCAAAGAAGTAGTACGCTGCTGTGTGCGCACATTCCACTGTTTCTTGTTGAACCGCGTCTAGTACACCAAAGGCAGGAACTAATTCACCAGCCGCATGTGTACTGATCGTAAATTTTCCACCAGATAATTCTTTCACTTTGGCGGCAAAAATCTCTGAGCCACCGAATAGAGTTTCTAGTGATTTTGGAAAACTCGATGCAAGGCGCCATCTAATAGTCGCACCTTGAGCATGAACGACGGGGGCAGTGCCAGTAGCTAGAATGCCAGCAAGGCCAGTGCCTGCAATAAATTTGCGACGATCCATGGTTTCTCCGTAATTTAAAGTTTGCTGTTGTAGGTCACAAATGCATAGGCAAGTTGACCGTTGTTGTGTTCTTCGCGAGCAACTTCTTCCCACATCATGTCATCAATGTCCGGAAAGAAGGCGTCACCATCCACTTCGGTATCAACCTCGGTGATGATGAGCTTGTCGACATAAGCGAGTGCTTCGTCATAAATTTGTGCGCCACCGATGATGAAAGCCTTCTCAACACCTGAGCAGGCATCAATCGCATCTTCTAGGGACGTGAATGTTTCAGCGCCTTCGGCCTTGAATTCTGGATTGCGGCTCACCACGATATTGCGGCGACCAGGTAGTGGGCGACCTAAGGACAACCAAGTGTTGCGACCCATGATGATGGGGCAGCCCAAAGTGGTGTTCTTAAAATGCTTTAAATCTTCAGGAAGATGCCAAGGTAGTGTGTTGTTAACACCAATCACGCCATTTTTTGCGCGCGCAACAATGATTGCTAATTCCACGATGATCCTTTAAACCGCTACAGGAGCTTTGATTGGGTCATGGTGTTGATAACCAACTAACTCAAAGTCTTCGTATTCGTAATCAAAAATAGATGCCGGTTTGCGACGAATCGCTAATTGTGGCAATTGCAGTGGTTCGCGAGAGAGTTGTAAGTTCACTTGATCCATGTGGTTGGAGTACAAGTGGCAATCTCCACCTGTCCAAATAAACTCACCCGGTGTTAAGCCAGCTTGCTGCGCAATCATGTGTGTTAGCAAAGCATAGCTAGCAATATTGAATGGCACACCCAAGAAAATATCAGCACTGCGCTGATACAGTTGGCACGATAACTTGCCATCTGCCACATAAAACTGAAAGAAGGCGTGGCAAGGAGGTAGTGCCATGCGTGGAATCTCAGCAACGTTCCAGGCGGAAACAATCAAGCGACGAGAGTCAGGATTATTTTTAATCTGATCCATCAATTGGCTAATTTGGTCAACATGTTCACCATTCGGTGCTGGCCATGAGCGCCATTGATATCCATAAATAGGACCTAGTTCACCATCCTCTTTGGCCCATTCATCCCAGATGCTGACACCACGTTCTTTTAACCAATTATTATTGGTGCTGCCTTGCAAAAACCAAAGCAATTCAATAATGATCGATTTAAGGTGTAGCTTTTTCGTTGTGACAACTGGAAAGCCTTGTTGCAGGTCAAAGCGCATTTGATGGCCAAACACTGAAACTGTGCCAGTGCCGGTGCGATCTGATTTGTGAGTGCCATTTGCTAAAACATGGCGCATGAGGTCTAAATATTGCTTCATGGAAAGATTCTACTATTAGTTATTTGCTAAAAGTGACAACGTGATCAGCCACTATTTTGATGCCAATTTTTTCGCCAATGGCGTGATCATGGTGACTTGGCACCATGGTTAAAAGTTCTTGCCCAGAAGCCAGTTTGACGGTGTATAAAAAGTCACCACCTCTGAAGGCTTTGGTTAACACTTCGGCTTGTAAAGGACTGTCGTCATCGTGCACGATGTCGTCGGCGCGCAGCAGTACATCCACTTCCTCGCCAGGTAAACCATAGCTTGATTGTGGCAAAGGCAAGGTGCCTAGTTCTATTTCTACGGCAGGACCCGGGCGAGTA
>ERZ650311.1098-NODE-1098-length-14218-cov-15.063334_pt1 | contig 14218 bp, 6 predicted proteins | sample MGYA00376247_ERZ650311 | MGnify/ENA primary metagenome ERZ650311 (study PRJEB26733, sample SAMN07839324) | wastewater metagenome | biome: small river; feature: stream; material: water | place: USA: North Carolina | collected 2016-07-28 ... | reverse complement strand
GACATTAGACGCACACAGCCCGTCTAATGTGGATGTTCGCCCACATCCCTATCACTAAGACCTGGACCTTGACATTAGACGCACACAGCCCGTCTAATGTGGATGTTCGCCCACATCCCTAATTGAAGTCATAGTCTTCGTAGCGCCTGGGGGTTCTCCTGTTTCGTCTGGCTCTTGTCGTCACAGACATTGGATCACGCCGCCAGTCTTGCTCCTCTTCACCTCCACTATCAGTTCCATTTGCTATGACTTCATCTGCATCATTACTGTCATCTTCCACAGGTTGCTCTTGGTCACTGGCTTCTTCACTTTCAGCTGTTCCACTGTTCTGTCCCACCGGGAAACGCTCTCCGTCCCGTTCACTGTATGGCCACATTCTATCCACGTTTATCAAGGTATCTCGCTTGGTGACTTGATGTTTCACACAATATGTACATTTGGATACCTTGCGTGTGACCTTCCACGGGCCTGACCATCTGTTGGGATCGAGCTTCGGAGTCTTGCCTCGTCGCTGCTTAGGGTCGTATACCCACACAAGGTCGCCCTCCTTGAAGACGAGATTTTTACAGCGTCGATCTTGTCTTGGCGCCTCTGCTCGATGCTTCTGCTTGGTGGTCTCGGTGACTAATTGGTGCATATCACCAAATCGTGAGTGAAAGTCACGTCCCCATTCTGTCTCGTATTCTTGACCTGGTGGTAAAGGTGCTAGCAGTGTGACTGGCGTTCTGACCTCTCTACCGAGCATCAGGCGATTTGGAGTTTCACCCGTAACACTGTGCACTGAACTTCTATAAAGACTTAGAGCGATTGGAAGGCAAAGGTCCCACTCTTCTTTGCGCGTAGCCACCAGCTTGGCTAACAGGTCCAATATAGTCTTATTCGCTCTCTCGGTTTGGCCATCACTTTGCGGATGCAAAGGTGTCGTTCGACTCTTGTTGACGTTCATCAATCTGCAGACTTCCTGAAAAAGTGCTGACTCGAACTGCCTTCCTTGATCTGAATGTACTTGCAAGGGGAATCCGAATCTGCAGACAAACTCTCTGGTGAAAACATCAGCGCACGTAGCAGCTGTCATGTCTTTCAACGGGTAGCCTTCGACCCATTTGGACAAATAGTCGACTACCACTAATATATACTTGTTGCCTCGTTCAGTCTCGTCCAACGGTCCCAGTAAATCCATGGCGACTCGTTGCAATGGTTCTGACACAGCTTGACGTTCGTAAGGGTGGTGAGCACGGGTTGGTTTACCCCTTCTGGCTCCACACACAGCACATGACTTTAGCCAATTTCGAACGTCAGCTTCTAGGCCTATCCAATGAAAATTGTCCCGAATTCTTTCCACTGTTCTTTTCACTCCGAAATGTCCAGTTGCCTCATGAGCAGCCTCTAAAATTGCCGTGATCATTGGCCGAGTTGCAATAACTTGCTGACACTTTTCTTGACCAGATGGTGTATACCAGCGTCGTCTTAACACTTCATTGTCAAACGTGAGCCTTTCCCAGTCTTGGAGGTAGCGACGCGCCATCGGGGGCCAGCTTGCCTCTTCGATAGGGTTTGGCTTCAATTGAGCCTTTACTGCTGTTAACAGCGGCTGCAGTTGTTGATCAGCTGCTTGGAAAGTCTTCAGCTCGTCGTTTGTCCACTGAGTTTGCACTTGCAACAGTCTAACAGTCTCCTTGGGTTTCACACGCAACAACTCTGAGGCTTGGGAGCTCGAGTTAGTGCCGTTTCCCATTGACTGGAAACGACCCTTAGCCTTCACTCCTTCGCACTCACGCTCACATTTACCACACCACTGGCGACTTAGACCGTCTGCGTTGCCATGATTGCGACCTGGTCTGTGCTGGATCTCGTACTCATACTCTGAGAGTGTCTCTAGCCACCTGGCTCTTTGACCATCGGGTTCTTTGAAATTGAGGAGCCATTGCAATGAACTGTGGTCCGTCCTGACAACAAATTTCCGTCCATACAGGTATGGACGAAAATGACGAACAAAGTGCACCACAGCCAGTAGCTCTTTCCTGGTGACACAATAATTGCGCTCGGTCTTACTGAGCGACCTACTGGCATAACCTAGCACATGTTCAACGCCGTCAATGACTTGACTCAATACTGCACCAATGCCGGTGTTGCTGGCATCAGTGTCTAAGATATACGGTGCTCCAGGAACAGGGTAAGCAAGCACAGGGGCTGTACAAAGTGCTGCTTTAAGCTTGTCAAAGGCCTCTTGCTCCTGATCTGTCCACTTCCACTGGGCTCCATGGTCTGTTAACCTGTGCAGTGGCGCTGCCACTGTAGCAAATCCTGGCACAAATCTTCGGTAGTAAGACGCAGTGCCCAAGAAACTCCTGACGTCGGTTACTGTCTCCGGTGTTGCCCATTCTTTTATTGCTGCCACTTTCTCTGGACTTACAGTCACTCCATCTCCTGAGATTACATGTCCCAAGTAGTCACATTGCCTGGCAAACAGATGACATTTGCGCGGCTTTAACTTCAGGCCAGCTCTTGTAAGACGAGTAAACACATCATCCATGCGAGCTAACAGCTCTTCTTCGGAGCGCCCAAAAATAACTACGTCGTCTAAGTAGACGAGACACGTCTCCCACTGTAATCCACGCAACACGGTCTCCATAAGCCTTTCAAACGTGGCCGGCGCATTGCACAAGCCAAAAGGCATTACGTTCCATAAGTACAGCCCACTGCGTGTCACAAAGGCTGACTTCTGGCGTGCTGCTTCCGTAAGACCAACTTGCCAATAGCCTGACAGTAAGTCTAAGGTGGTAAAGAACTTGCTGCCAGCTAAGCTGTCTATCGTCTCATCGATGCGCGGCAAGGGGTACGCGTCAAATTGCGTGAGGGTGTTCAGCCGTCTGTAGTCAACACAGAACCTGGTCGAGCCGTCTTTCTTCTTGACAAGAACTACGGGGGACGCCCATGGGCTCTGACCCGGCTCTATCACACCCTGCCGAAGCATCTTGGCAACTTCTTCGTCCATGACTTCTCTCTGGGCTTCTGGTACTCTCCTGGGTGGCTGGCGAATTGGTGCAGCTTCACCCGTCTGGATGTCATGTTGTACAAGGTGCGTACGTCCAAGGTCGTCGTCTGACTCTGCAAAGAGACGAGAATGCTTACATAGCAAAGTCCGTAGACTCGCTTTAGTTTTCACAGACAAATTCTCGCGACTGCAAGTCTCATCGTACAAGGCTTGTAAATGCTCAGGTAGTGGTTGACTACCATCTACCACTGTCTGCGACTCTGACAGGTCGTCTGACTGTGCCACAAAACCTTGACTGGCTGTACCAACACTTGAACCTTGTTTGAGCTTTATGTCACTTGTGGACAAATTACACACTTGCACTAAACAGCGCCCACTTTCTGGTTTCACTAATGTCCTTGCCACTACCATGTTAGGTGGTAAACACTCTGAGCCATCTGGCTCCACTAGGTAGGTGACTTCTGACTTAATCTGACCATGTATCTGACCTACTAGCAGCATCTCACTTTGTGCAGGAATGGTGACATCACTTGCTGCTGTCACTCTATGCACTCGTGGCATACACAAGCTTCGAACAGCTGTGCTAGCTGATGCCTTGAATACATCAACGCCTGCCACTGTCACTTGACAACCGAGAGCCACTAGCGTAGTCATACCCATGATGGCAGCCTCCGGAAATGGAGCTGCATAGATGGTGTCAGTTACTGTCCTGTCTTGCACTGTAATACTACATAAAACCGGCCCCAGTGCCTCCACTTCTTCTCCACTGGCCGTTATCAATTTCTTCTTGCTGTCTTCAAAACGTTGCCGCACCGAGGTGGGCAGACGCTGAAGAGTTTCATGGCTGATTACACTCACTTCAGCCCCAGTATCCACTAGAAATCTGACTTTCTGTCCTTCAACTGTACCATTAATATAGAGGCTAGTACGAACTCCTTTCACCGGAGCTACCCTTGGGTTATTCACCATTTGCACTGCCTCAACTTCTTCTTGAACTACGGGCTGGTAAGAGGGGATGGGGTGCGGTGTATCCATCTGCATTACGCACTGTGGAGTATCCGCCATGAGAGAACTTGGTACATACTCATTTCCCCTGACTTCTGGCAAGTTCACTTTTTCCAAACTAACGCCACCCTCTTTGATGACCTCATGCCAAAGACCCGGCATCACCGGCGCCATGCTGAATTCATCGCGAGCTTTACTGGCTGTGGATGGCCTTCCATCAGCTCTATCAGCACCTTGACCTTTGCTGGACTCTTTCACCGAGTATTTGCCAACTTCACAATTCACGCCAGCGTGAAAAGTGATAGCGCTATTGCCAGCGCATACTGGTCTTGAAATCGTCTCCAGTCGTTCGATAACACCCTCGAACCGACTTGCATCCAAGGCTTGCTGACCACTCGTGCCGTAGACCTCCTTTACACCTGTACTTTCTCTGCTTGTCTGATTTACTTTCACACGTTCAGTCACGGGAGCAGTAGAGGGAGCAGGGTCGTCCACCTGTCCTCTCTCATCCCTAACCCTGGACCTTGACATTAGATGATCACAGTTCATCCAATGCGGATGTTCGCCCACATCCTTACTTATTTGACTTCCTTTGACACGTTCAGTCACTGGAGCAGTAGAGGGAGCAGGGTCGTCCACCTGTCGCCTCACATCCTTGACTAACGTACACCCTTGACTTTCACTGGTAGCAGTGGGAAATAGAGCGGCTGAGGCCCGATCTACCTCAGCACTATGCCTGCTTCCTGCTGCTGTCTTCCTAGGCGGTGATACTTTTCCATGGTCACCTGTACTCCTTGCCGCCTCAGGGAGTGGTGACGGCTTGTTGCTTTGGCTTACTGTCTGCTCTGGGACTGGCCGTGGGCCTGGTCGGCGGTCCAACGGCTTTGCCCGTTTCCCAACTGTTGCTGCTGCATTGGAGGAGCTTGATAATATGGACACTCACGTTTGAAGTGATCCGGTGCATGGCAGATAAAACAACCTCGTTGTTGTTGCACTGGTGGCTGTGCATAACGAAATTGAGCAGCTGGGTGAAAAGGTGGAGCATTAGAGTTTAATGTTCCTCTATTTGGCTGACCATTGTATCCACCCCGTCCTTGAGGGACGACGTCACTCCTAACTGGCTGCTGTGTTTTCAACTCACGTATCTCTGCCTTGCACTCTTCGATTGCTCTCATCCAATCTGCTTGCACTGCTGCTTCTTGCACTCTCGACTGACTTGCCTCACTTTTGCCTTGACTTTCATGACCTTTACTATTCCCTTTTCTTGCACCTTCTTTCTTTTTCTGACCACCTTTCTTTTCCTTTTCCTGTACCATGCAAACTCCTTTCCCTGACTGGTCATCTTCATTGCCATCTACAGTGACTTGTCGTGCTCTAACAGGCTTAGAGTGCCTATACTGTCTGGCACTTTCACTGCGGTGGGCACTTTCCCAGACTTGAGCAAGGTGGAGAGCTTCTTGCAGGTTTCCTGGCTTGCCACATTCAACGTGCAAACGCTGCTGAGGGTCTGTCAACGCTTCAATAAAAAGGTCGACAGCAAATACTGGATTCATCTCTGGCCCATCAGCGTAAGCCTTATCAATATGGTCGCTTATCCAAAAGGCTAAGTCGGTCAAACTCTCCTTGTCCCTCCTCTCTCGCCGTTTTAAAGCTGACCTCCAAGTACTTGGGTCGTCTTCGCCTCCAAACCTTGACTTTAGGGCCTTCACAATTTTTCCATAGCTGGGACTTCCTGTCATTAGTCGTTTCGTGAGCACTGCACGACCACGTCCTTCAAGGCAGGGTATTAAACGTCTACCCCATTCCTCTTTTGGCCATCTGGCTAGTTCTGCGCAATTTTTAAATTGCATTAGAAACTGGTCCAGAAAACTGTCGCCAGAATAGACAGGCAACTTTACGTTCTTTCGCTCTTTTCTGTGTACTGAGCCTTCTTCCGAGGACGTTTCATGCGCTCTAACTCGACGCTTAGGGTTGCTGGGAGACCGTGATCGTCTTGGCTGTCCTTTACTACTTCTCCCGGCCCTACTGACAGATTCCAGCTGGTCATCTGAATCTGAACTGTCTTCTTCATCGACCCTTGTCATCTTTGCTTTCGTCTTCTTGTCTGCCCTTTTAACTGATAGCTTTGGCTTCTTTTCAGCAGCGTTCACAGCTAAGCCACTTGACTGCTTATCCTTGGCTGAAAACAGGGCTATATTGTCAACCGTGGTTAACTCTGGGCGACCACGTGTAGCCTTACGAATTTCACTAGCTGCACTGGTAAGCTCTGAGCCTTGTTCAGCATCACGTGAACGAATACGACTTTTATTTGACCGTCTTTCACTGACACTCAAAATTTCTGAAGCTAGTTCAATTGACAAAAACTTTGCCTCAGCCTCTTTGACCATTCTCTCAGCTACCGCAGCTCTTCTCTCTGCTTCTTCAGCTGCCCTTATCTTCTCTTCTGCTTTAGCTAGACGTCTGTCAATCTCCTGATCAATTGCTACTCTGGCAGGATATGGCGTGGAAGTTAACCCAATTAAAGCTGGGACTGGTACATTACTAGTAGCCGTGGTTACTGCCGTCATTACTGGTACAGACACAACACTGGTTGTTAAAGTTGCTGTACTTGGAATACTGATAGTCCTGGACACAACTGGACTGATTGGCATAGCCACAGGTACACTGACTTGGACTTCCGTCACGCTAGGTTGGCTAACAACAGCTACGTTGATTGATCTGGCAGGACTCTGAGAGCTGCTGACCATTGAACGAAAGCGCTCTCTCATTGACATTAAGAAATCAGAGTGACCTGACGTCATGGGCAAGCGTCCAAAGATGGACGAAACGTCTTCATCTTCACTTGACTTTCTACGGCCCTTACTGCTCTTCGAATCACTTGACTGATCAGAGTCACTGTCTTGAAGTTGAGCTTTTGCTTCACGCTTCTTCTGAAGCCTTTCGCTGTGGCGTGTAGCTTCTGCCATACTTTATTGTCAGGCTTAATACTTTTCTTTCACAACAATTCTGGGTGGGCGTTAATCTGCCTCTTGTCTGCGAGCAGATATAGTTCGCACAACTGGCTGATTTTACTGCCTAATCCCACTTCTGACACCAATGTTGCGCCTATATCCTTTCACTTCTGCCTCGGTACCCGACTTCTGGTACCAATGTTGCGACTATTATTTTGCGAAACTGGCTGAGTATATATAAGAGGCTAGCAACTCTGTCTCTTGCACCTTGCACGCCTGGTCTACCTTAGTACCTCAGTGGTCCGCTAACTACTAAAAGATGAGTAATGGCCCAATGGAAGGCCAAAAAAAACATACATAGCAGACGCACAAAATTATGGCAAAAACACCGTCATTTCATTGGCCCGTTCTTGGCCAGTTAGCTTATCATATGACCCTGGTTGGTGATCCTATGACCCTGGTTAATGATTCTAGCTTCCTCTAGTCACCAGAAGAGTTTTAGAATGGTTTTCCCTCGTTTCAGGAGCTTAACCCAACTTTTGGGGGAACTTCCCCAACTTTTGGGGGAACTAACCCAACTTTTGGGGGAACTGCCCCAATTTTTGGGGGAACTGCCCCAATTTTTGGGGGAACTGCCCCAAACTCAGGGGAAAGGACAGAGAACGTGCCTGGAGGGCAACGAAACTCTACAACTCGCCCCACTGAGCCTAGATTTGCTCCCGAAAACCACGTGTTGTGATTACAGCAATTAAGTCAGCCAAAAGAGGTGTCTTAAATGTGTTACAGCAGCACGTGGCAACGGTTTGCAAACTACTTATTTTAGTTTATCTGGCTTGTATATTTTGCTGCCACGTCCCAAATGGGTCTGACAACACACCACAGCCAAAAAGGTGATCGGTGCGTTGAAAGTCCACAAATGTACACGAGGCTGAAAATAAGTGATAAAGTAATGTTTCAATTAAAATGACTCCTTTTTAACTAGCGGCTAGTTTTTAATTTCAATTTACCTTGACAATGTACTAATAATAAAATTGAAACTCAATTCCTGTTCAAAAGTTGTTTTAATCACACAACAACTTAATTAAAACTTTAACAAAACAACAGCAAACCAATATGACTCTCGCTCAAATCAAAAGCGAAACTAAAAACTGCGCACCGTTAATTATTTTTACATTTTACGGTACTTTACAACGGCGAATAATCGCTCGCCGCCCAACACTACCCCGTCCTAGCGGTGCCCTATGTCCCCATGGCACCGAAACCTCAGTGACACGGACACCACTAGGCTGAGTAATATAAACAAAAGAAATTTACACCAAAATTTAAACTGAACATTAAGCTATCCCGTCATGGGCGAAGGGAATATGCCAATTACTCTATCCTCCATGGGTGGAGGAAAACACAAGAGTTAAACTATCTTCCCTGGGTGGAAGAAAATGCAAAATGCTAGTCTATCGCCCCGAAGGTGCGAAAATACAAAGATTAGGAAATCTTACAAAACTGCCACACTGGCACATATTATGCAAACTTGGCCGCACTGGCCTTACACCAAAAACATCAAAAATACATGATATGCAAAACACAATAAAACATCATAAAACTCAAAATACCACCCACACCTCCTCGCCGCTCCATTGTCCAGTAGATCCTCCTCCAGGATGACGAGACGAGCTGAACCGCCCTCTGCCAAAGGTCCTCAGGATCTGTCACTCACATGTAGGTTGAAGCTGACGATGAAGAAACCGCAATCCCGATTCGGGCCTGCGTAAAACGCAATCCCAGTTGTAGAGTATGACCACACCAGATTATGAAATCACCAAAACATGCATGTGAAGAACAAAACCGCAATCCTGATGAGCAGGCCTGCGTAAGAACGCAATCCTTAAGATTATGAGGTTGAAAACACAACGATGACATCAAACATGCATGCGATAAATGATTATGAACATCAACTCAGTCGACGCTTTCACTGCCGGGCAGCTTCTCTTGGTTTGGCACGCCGTACTGCTGGCACCTGCCCACAGACCATGACCTCGGACAAGGAAGATGTACTGACCCATCTTTACAAGACCTTGACCCGTACTGGGAAGATGTTCTAGCCCATCTTTACTCAGACTTTGACAGCGACACAGCTGCGGACGTTCTCACCCCGTCCTAAGACCTGGACCTTGACAGCGACACAGCTGCGGACGTTCGAACACATCCCTGGAAAGCCCTAAAGCCTAATCTGCCCAGCTCATGTCAAATGCTTGCGTCCAAGCTGGCGGGCGACGATTTCTCTGATTGCGTTGAGCCCTCAGTGGAGCTGGCAGGACAGCTGATTCCATTGCAACTTCGTCTGGAGTTGACTCAGCTTCGGCAGCGGACTCTTCGGTCGTAATAGAACCGGTACTTTCGCCTTCCTCCTCTTCTGAAGGGTTATCATTATCGTTCTGGCTTTCAACGGGGAACCGTCGTAGGTCTCTGGGTACAAATGGGACTAAACGGTCCACATTAACGACCCTACATTTGTTGGTTCCTTCCCTTTTTATGGCATAGACGCATGCTGATATGACAGCAGTGATTTTCCATGGTCCTGTCCATCTCTCGGCATCCAATTTAGGAGTTACTCCTCGACGCTGCTTTGGGTCATAGAGAAGGACTAGATCTTCCACCTTGAAGCTTAATCCTTTGTTCCGGCGATCTACGTGATTAGCGTCAGATCGATGACTCGCTCGCGTCGTTTCTACTACTTTGGCATAGGTTTCCGAAAACCGCCTATGCATATCTCTGACCCATTCATTGGGTTCTTCCGCCCCTGGAGGTGAAGGAGCAAGGAGTGTCATTGGCGTGACGACTTCCCGCCCTAGCATTAGCCGATTGGGCGTCTCTCCGGTCACTCGATGTACCGACGAACGGTACGACGACATGGCGTAAGGCAGCCATTCGTCCCATTTTGCTGGCTGATCCTTGGTTAACTTAGCTAGAATATCTAGCAAGGTTCGATTGCAACGCTCTGTCTGCCCGTCGGACTGCGGGTGTAATGGCGTTGTTCTTGTTTTCAAAGTCCCTAGAAGTTTACAAGTTTGTTGGAAGAGCGCTGATTCGAACTGTCGACCTTGGTCGCTGTGTAACTGCTGAGGAGCACCAAGGCGACAGACAAACTCTGTTACAAATACTTTCGCACACTCCTCCGCCGTCTGATTCACCATGGGCAACGCTTCTGCCCACTTCGTAAGGTAGTCAACGATTACCAGTACATAGCGGTTGCCCTTTTCTGTTGGAGGGTCAATTGGCCCTAAAATATCCACAGCAACACGCTGCAAGGGCTCTGTCACCAATTGTCTCTGTGCCGCGTGATGGGCGACGGCAGGCTTAGGTTTCCTTGCACAACAGACCTGGCAGGATCTGCACCAGGATCGAACATCTGCGTTGATGCCCATCCAATAAAACTGTCCACGCACTCGTAGTAAAGTACGTTTTGTACCAAAATGTCCTGCCATAGTGTTGTCATGCGCCATTTCTAAAACTCTCGGTACCAACTTCCTTGGCACCAACAACTGCTGATATGCCTCTTGCCCTTGAGGTGTGAACCACGTCCTCGACAGCATCCCGTTAACCAGGTTTAGCCTCTCCCAATCGACAAGGTATCGACGTGCAGCCGGAGGCCACTGTGTCACCTCATCTGGTTTCGGCCTTTCCTGATGCTCGAGTGCTAAAATTAATAGACGTAAGTCCTCATCTTCTTGTTGGGCAGATCGAAATTCTTCAGCAGTCCAAGTTGGCTGAAGTTGGATCAAATTGACGACTTGTTGTTGATCTGGCTCCGCAAATGGTAATTCTTGCCACATGGCCTCCTGGCTATTGTCTTCTTCTATCTGCTTTATCATTCTATTTGAGGTGTCAGGCTCACCGACACGATGGCAAGGGTGACGACAAGGTTTACGTGACAACCCATCGGCATTGCCGTGCTTTTTCCCAGGCCTGTGCTCGATGGTGAACTCATACTCCGATAAGGTTTCTAGCCATCGGGCGAGCTGCTCTTTCGGGTCTTTAAAATTGAGTAACCACTGTAACGACGAGTGGTCCGTCCTTATGGTGAACTTTCTCCCGTACAAGTAAGGTCTGTAGTGCTTGGTAAAATGAACTACAGCTAGAAGTTCTCGGCGTGTCACACAATAATTCTGTTCAGCTTTAGTCAGAGTGCGACTTGCGTACCCTAGCACCATTTCTTGGCCGTCTACAATCTGGCTCAATACGGCACCAATCCCAGTCAGACTAGCGTCCGTGTCTAAGACGTAAGGTGCATCTCGCACTGGGTACTTCAATACTGGGGTGGTAGCAAGTGCTCGTTTAAGCTGGTCAAACGCTTCTTGATGTTGGGCTTCCCAAGACCACTGGGCCCCATGATCTGTCAGACGATGCAGTGGTGAGGCCACTGTTGCAAAATCCTGCACAAACCTTCTGTAGTAGCTTGCTGTGCCGAGAAAAGATCTGACCTCTGTGACACTTGTTGGTACTGGCCACTCTGTGATGGCTGTGATTTTATCCGGACTAACGGCTACTCCTGCTTCAGACACCACATGGCCGAGATATTCAGTTTCCCTGGCGAAAAACTTGCACTTTCTTGGCTTGAGCTTCAAGCCAGCGCGACCTAGTCTAGTGAAGACTTCGTCCATACGGGCGATTAATTCGTCCTCCGACCGGCCAAAAATTACTATATCGTCCAGGTAGACTAAACAGCTGCGCCACTGCAGCCCCTGTAGCACGGTCTCCATCAAACGTTCGAACGTGGACGGCGCATTACACAGCCCAAAAGGCATTACATTCCACAAGTAAAGGCCGCCACGGACGGTGAACGCCGACTTCAACCGAGCCTCTTCCGTTAGTCCAACCTGCCAGTACCCTGAGATCATATCTAACGTGGTGAAAAATTTCGCTCCCGACAGGCTTTCAATGGTTTCGTCGATGCGAGGCAAGGGGTAGGCATCGAACCTCGTGACTGCGTTTAGTCTCCTGTAGTCAACACAAAAACGGATACTTCCGTCTTTCTTACGGACTAACACGACAGGGGACGCCCACGGGCTCTGGCCTGGTTCAACTACTCCTTGTTCGAGCATGCGACTCATCTCCTTGTCTAATTCTGGTTGCATCATGAATGGCACTCTTCTCGGCGGTTGACGTATCGGTGCCGCATCTCCGGTGTCGATATCATGAGCCACTAAATTTGTCCTGCCCAGGTCGGCATCACTGGTAGCGAACAGCGTAGCATGCTTCAATAGCAGCTTCTTAAAATTTTGCCGTACCCCTGGTGTTAAATTTTCCTTTGCACACGTAGTATCATACAACTCACGAAGGTGTTCTGGAAGTTCCGGTGCTTGACTCACTTCCACATTGTCCTCTTTAATTACTGTGCCAACGACTGCTGAGGCCAACTTCTCGCCCATTTTAACCACCTTTTCTGAGTCTGTGGGGTTACAAATTCTCACTGGGCACAGACCTTTCTGCATATGAGCCACCGATCGGATGACTACAATCTGCTTAACATTGTTGGCTGCTCTATCTGGCTCCAAAATCAACTCTTCGTTGGTCACGGGTCCTTGTACCTTCCCTGGCAGCAGAATTTCTGATCGAGCGGGTACGATGGCGTCCTCGGCGGCAACCACTCTCCGCACTCGCCAGGTGGTCAACCGTTGCATTATTGACCTTTCTTTTGTCGGAACCACTTCTATGCCAGCCACAGTTATGTTGCAGCCTAAACCGGCTAGCGCTGGCATCCCCAGTATGGCAGTCTCTGGGAATGGAGTAGCATACACTGCCTCCAACACCGTCCGCCCTGCCACGGTTATCCTGCAAGGCACGGGGCCACGCACCGGCACCCTCTCACCACTGGCAGTGATCAGTGTCCCTTCCTTACCGACAAAAGCCGCTCTCGTGACCCTCGGGAGTTTTGCCAGTAATTCAAAGTTAATGGCTGTGGCCTCCGCCCCTGTGTCCACCAGGAACTTGACCACCACTCCCTCTAAACTGCCGGTCACATACAGGCTGCTGCCCTTTTCTACAATTGGAGCAACTCGAGGTTCGGTCGCCGTCTTCTCAGAGTCTACTTGACCCGGGTCTGCTTCTTCCTGTGCCCCTTGAGTTACTACCGCCTCGCAAAAACCTGGAGGCAAGAGCTGTGTCGACTCCAGCTCAACTGTCCCGTAACTCGCTCTTGGCACGAAGCAGGCCGCCTCTGGTCTCAGCTTAACCGCTGATGTCTTTCCCACACTCTCATTAGACGGTGACTTCCCCTTTTGTTGTCCCAACTGCCCACCTTCCTCTGTTACTCTTAAATCTCTCGCTAAGGTTGTGGTGGTAGGGGAAGGCTTGACTATCCGAGCCGTAGCCCCTGCGCTTCCTCCATCCACGCACCTTACTCCTTTCTTTTGGTTGCTTGACTTAGGCGGTGGTAATTGACACACGTCCTCAGCAATTCCTGCCGCCTCAGGAGCTGGGACTTTCTCCTTACAGGAGTTTACTGATTTGAGGGGCCGGCACCCTGCTCGGTGGATGGCCGGCTCCAACCGTTTCCCTGACGAGGTCCAGGGCGTCGTGTGGGACACTCGTTTTTATAGTGACCCATGTCACCACAGGCAAAACAACCTGTATAACCAGCAGGCGGGGGACCACCTAGTGACCGCTGTGGTTGATACTGACTATTTCCATAGCCACCTCCACCCCGTCCTAAACCGGACGCCTGGGGTCGTGCTTGAAAATTACCGCGTGGCTGGTTCACTTGCACTGCCAACGCAGCTACTGTCTTGGTCAGCTCTTCAAACTTTTGGTTCCATCCACCTTGCTGGCCCCGGTTCCTGCGCCCCTTTCTCCGTGGACCTTTTGACGAGGCTTTTCGTACTGTCGGCTCTACCTCATTTCCTTCTTCAATGAGGTGTACCCGAGGGCGAAATGGGGCGTTCCGTTTAAACGTTGTCCTCCTGGCATTCTCGTATGCCACAGCTAGCTTGGTCGCCTGTTCAAGGGTATCAACCTCATGTGTGTTGATGTGTTGTTGTTGGCCCTCATCTAACAAGGCATTAATGAAGTAGGTGGTAGCCAGATCTTGGCGTGCCTCGTCATCTCGCTTCGGATATGCCTTCACCACAGCCTCCATTATGGAGTGAGCTAACTCAGTGAGTGACTCACGCTCACCCCGTTTTCTTTGTGACAACGTTGCCCTCCAAACCTGTGACGAGGCTTCGCTACCGAAACGCTTCTTTAGTAGCAATGACAGCTGCTTAAACGACGG
>ERZ650311.1097-NODE-1097-length-14218-cov-17.727812_pt1 | contig 14218 bp, 10 predicted proteins | sample MGYA00376247_ERZ650311 | MGnify/ENA primary metagenome ERZ650311 (study PRJEB26733, sample SAMN07839324) | wastewater metagenome | biome: small river; feature: stream; material: water | place: USA: North Carolina | collected 2016-07-28 ... | reverse complement strand
AGAAGCGTGACTTCGAGGGAACTGTAAAGGTCTCTGACTCAGGTCGTCGCATGGCCCAGGGCATCTGCCCAGTCTGCGGTACCAAGGTCAACCGTATCCTCGGTAAGGCACAGTAATTTCTTTCCTCATTCAACGCCTTGGCGTTTGAATGTAAGTACATTGCACAACGTTTGGCGCTGTAAGCACCCAACGATAAGAACGTAGGAGAACCTCTCGCATTCGTGCGGGAGGTTCTCTTTTTCTCCACACTCAGTCAAGAAGTGAGCGTTCATTCCACAGCAACCGCACCGTACGCAATATCTCAAGTGCGCTCGCGCTCATCATCGCGCATGACCTCACTCACATCGAAAGACGCTCGCTACACCCTCATTCGCGGATGCTCCCTGATGCGCAATCGCCGATCAGGCACCGGATATTTTCTTGGAACAGTGCGACGTGTTGTCGCCGTCACATCTGTCCATCAACGCACTTCGTTGCAAGAACTCGCACTCGGAATGGACTCCACTTCTCATCTCTCACCCGAAGTTGCAGATGAGATTGCCCTCTTTGTTCAAGAGCTCGAGTCTCGCGGCTTTCTCAATCGCAACCAGAACGTTTCGATAGCACCGCAGAGATTCTTCGATCACATCAGCGAACATGACATCGCAGCACGTCATCTTGCAGATCGCGCTGAACCTGAGCTCGCACAATCAGAATGGGTCGATGGTGCCAGCGATCGAGGAAGCTCGACTGTGATTGCGCGCTCGCTCTACCCAATTGTGTTATCTGGAAGATCTCGAGTCATCACATTGCTCTATTCGATTCTGCTCGCGAGTGGAGTCAGTCGTGTTCGCTTCGCGGATAGATATCACCGACCAGCGATTGAAAGCACCGACGTTGGCTTTGGCGCAATCGAGCACTCAACTCTGGGCTCGAACTATTACGACGTAACAGAGAGCGCGCGACGGGACCTATCCCTCTTTCCTATTGATTCATCGGCTCGACATGATTTCGATACATCTCGGCCTTCTTTAATTGTTCATTACGGAGATTGCGAGCCTGAAGATTTAGTTCTGTGGTCCAATCAACGCATGCCCCACTTCGTCATACATCAACCAATTGGAGACGAGGTAGTTGCAGGACCTCTCGTGATTCCAGGTGAGACTCCCTGCGTTCGCTGTTTATCGCTCTACGAAATCGATAACTTTGGTTATACGCGCCTTGAGAGAATTTCTATTAACTCAGTTAATGAACTTCCTACCGCTACCGCTCATTACGTTGCAGCAATAACGGCAGCTCAGATACTTCACTTTATCGATCGCATGAGCGACCCTGAGGATTTTTCATCGAGTCGAAATACTGGAATTGGCGAAGTTGCTTACATCAATTTTCAGCGACTCACAGAGCCGCAGGTGGTGGCGATTGCTCGCCATCCACTCTGCGGATGTGATCGTTAAAGTTTTAAGCAGCAATTACTTGACGTGGTGGGCGACCTGGACGGCGCTTACGTTCAATGACGACGCCATCTTCAAACAACTCCCCGCCCCACACACCGCATGGTTCGCCGCGACTCAGCGCTCCTTCTAGGCAAGCGCTCTTCATCGGACAAGTGCCACACAAGGACTTTGCGATTGCAATCTCAGAATCAGAGTCGGCGAAGAAGGTCTCGGGGTCAGCGTTATGGCAAGGCAAGGTAAAGGCCTTGGCGTTTTCGGATGTATATGTCACATCGTCTAAGCCAATGTATTGATCTGCCCAACCTGCTACCTGTAGTTCGCTGTAGAGAACGGTCATCGTCTCCACCTGCCTTTCTTCTCCTGTTGTACTTTCTCTATCTCGGTTTATGAATTGCCTTGTATGTTTATTTTTCTTGGGGAAATAAAAAAGGCCCCGATAAATCCTGTGTGGATTTACGAGGCCTGTGTGGCGATTATCGGTTAACCGATAGTTGCTCCTGTGGCCTCATCCACTGCATAAAAGTTGGCGTAAAACGCTGACTTTGTAGCTGTGGGCCAATTGCGCTTGTGATCGCGTGAATTGGTTGAGGTTGTGTGAGCATGTGAAAGTGCAGCTGTGTTAGCAACAACAGCTGTAAGAACGAGGGACTGTGTCATTCGCTCTTCCTTTCACGATTCTTACGAGAATACGTAAGAGCGGTAAGGATAGAGGATTGGCCTTGTTACTCGCAAGGTATTTATTTCGCCTTCAAAGCGTCAGCTTGTGAACCATTTGAGCAAGCTAAATGAGCGTGGATTCAGCTAAGAATCGTGATGGTGCAGCGCGATAGGTGATGTGAAGGTCAGCCTTCGCACGTGTCATGCCCACGTAGAACAAACGGCGTTCTTCAGCGATTACCGCATCAGTCAGCGTTGTGCCCGCATTGGTCAGAGGCAAGATGCCCTCTGAAGCACCGATCAGATAAACGCGCTCCCACTCAAGACCCTTGGCGGCATGCAGCGTTGCCAGAGTGACAACAGGCATTGTTGGTGGATTGTTTTGCTGAACGCGATCTTCAACTTCACGTAGATAGCCGCGAAGAGTCTTCGGAGCAAATCCTGGATCCTCATTGAGCTCGCGGCCAAGGTGCAGAAGCGCTGCTATGCCGTCGATGGATTCTCCGGTTAAAAATGGCTGTGCAATCGAGCGTAATTCATCAATCCAGTCACTGTCTTCAGCAGGTATAACCGATGCCTGACGAACTTGCTTCAAGAATTCACGGACATCGGTGCGATCGAAGAAGCGCTCTGTGTTGCGAACTTGATATGGAATGCCCTCTTTATTCATCGCACGCTCGACCGCAGAAAGCTGAGCATTGGTGCGGGCAAGAACGGCAATTTCTTGGGGCTGAATTCCTTGGGTAAGAAGGGTTGTGATCTCACCGAGAATGCCTGCGATTTCTGACTGTTCATCTTTAAAGCCCTGCACAGATGGCTTACTTCCGTGGCTATTAACTGCCACAAGTTCTTGACCCATGGTGCCAGCTCGCAGGATTGAGTTTGCGGCAAATGTGATTTCAGGAGTAGAGCGATATCCGGTGCTCAGTCGAATTACCTGTGCATCTGGGAAGCGCTGTGTAAATGTATTAAGGAAGACTGGCGTTGCGCCGGCAAATGAATAAATAGTCTGTGCGGGATCTCCCACAACGCAAATATCGTTGCGAGTTCCAAGCCATGCATTTATCAATCGTTGTTGTACTGGCGAAATATCTTGATACTCATCTACTGTGAAATAACGGTACTGATCTTGAACGCGTTCGCGAACATCGCGCTCTTCCTCCAACATGGCAGCTGTGAGAAGAAGGACATCTTCAAAGTCGATTGCAAGCTCTTGCTTCTTGATGGATTCATATGCGGTGTAGAGCTGGACCAGCTGCTCTGCATTGACGCGAGGCTTGATAAGTCGCTTCGAAATTTCATCAATAAAGTCTTCAGGGGCAACTTGTGAAACCTTCGCCCATTCAATTTCAGATGCGATATCGCGCATCAGTTCGCGGTTGTGAGTTGAAATCTCAGTGGTTAAATCTGCGCGACGAATCGCTTCAGTAATAAAGCTGCCCTTTGAGGTAATTAAGTCAGGGGTGCGACCACCAAAGACGGTCGGCCAGAAGAAGAGAAGTTGTTTGAGCGCTGCAGAGTGCACTGTGCGGGCTGCAACGGTGGGAACGCCAAGTGTGCGAAGACGTGCCCGCATTTCACCTGCTGCACGAGCGGTAAATGTCAGCGCCAATACCTTCTGCGGATCGATAGTTCCGATTGCTGCTGCATAAGCGATGCGGTGTGTGATGGCACGAGTCTTTCCGGTGCCGGCGCCGGCAATGACGCAGACGGGTCCACGAGTCGCAAGAGCTACAGAACGCTGATCATCATCGAGCGCCGCCAAAATTTCTTGTGCATCTAACGCCACGTCTCAGCCGCCAACTTTGTTGCATCGAGTGAAGTCTCTCCGAGCCAGCTCTCAATCATGCGACGAGCAACGCTGACAATCGGTGGAAGCAAGAGCGAACCATTTTCAGCAGCGGTCTTCAGGTCTTCACGAGAGAACCACTTCACCTCGGTAATTTCTTCACCATCAGGGCGCGCTTCGTGTGGCGCATCAGTGACTGCAGAGAATGCAATCATCACACTTGCTGGAAATGGCCACGGTTGAGAACCGAGATATGAAATTTCAGATAGACGAACGCCAGCTTCTTCAAAGACTTCTCGTGCAACACATTGTTCAAATGTTTCACCGGGTTCAAGAAAACCTGCAAAGGTAGAGAAGCGGCCATCAGGCCAGACTGGTTGATGGCCGAGCAAGATTCGATCTTCGCGATCGCGCACAAGAACGATGACAGCAGGATCAGTGCGTGGATGATGTTGGCTCTGATCAGCATCGCAGATACGTGCTGCGCCTGCGAGATCAACCCGAGTTGGTGCGCCGCAACGTGGGCAATGTGGATGTGCATCGTGCCAATTGGAAAGTGCAATCGCATGCATAACGACCTCGAGATGCAGTGGCGATAAACCGCCGGCTAGTTCGCGGAGCGTTAAATAATCTTGCACTTCACTATCGACCTTGCCAGATGCCCAAGCAAAGTAGGCGGTCTCGGTTGAACGATCGATTCCGAGAAAATATCGCTCTCCCCCAACTGCATCCGCAGGTGCAATCAGCGTGGGTCCATCGGAAGTGCTGCGAATACGACCTTTGCCTACCTCGATGATTGAGGCAGATGACCAGAGTTGAGCCAGGCGTTCGGGTTGTGAGCGCAGCTCGCCGGCGCGATCCATGAAGGAAGACTTTTGTGGAATCGCGCTCATGGGTGGAGGTTACTAGCCTTATCCCATGCGCCTCACCTCGTGGAATTTCCTGCATGGCCAGGCTCTCGATCCCGCAACGGTCGATGGCATCGCTCCACTTGAGGCGAGCCTCAATGAGTTGGCTACAGATGTATTGGCCCTCCAGGAAGTCGATCACCTCCTACCTCGCTCTGGTGGCGAGAACCAGAGCGCATCGATTGCCTCAAAAATCGGCGCGCAGTGGTGGGGCTTTGCACCGTCGATTTCGGGAACTCCTGGCGAAAAGTGGCGCCGATTAAAAGCTGCGGAGCGGATAGTCATTACCTCTGAGAATGTGGGCCAATCACAACCATCGTATGGAATTGCGCTCATTTCAAATCAACCGGTGAATCATTGGTTGCGTTTCGAACTTGGTAAGTCATTGATCGGCATGCCACTTGCAATCGCAGGCGAGAATGGGAGGTTGCGTCTTCTCTATGTTCGAGATGAACCGCGAGTGGCACTTGCCGCAGTTCTCGACAATGGCTGGACCGTAATCAATACACATCTCTCTTTCGTTCCGCTCTTTAACATCTATCAACTGTTGAAGCTTTCGCGGTGGGCGAAGAAAGTGGAGAGAGAATTCTCAACACGTGTTCTACTCGTAGGTGATTTCAATCTTCCGTGGGGAATTCCAACAAAAGTGACGCGATGGAAGCGAGTGACTACCGCACTGACTTATCCATCATGGAACCCAAAGATTTCCTTTGATTACATCCTTGCAGATTCTTCAGAGAGTAATTCACTGAAAGAGATCGCAATACCTGCATTACCGGTCAGTGATCATCGCCCGATTTCGGTAGAGATTAATTAACTTAAAAGAGCAGTGAGTTGATCTAGGCTCATCAGGTTTGCCCGGCGGTCTGTCACTCCCGTTGGAACGTAATGGAAGGCAGCGCTGACGTTATCAATATCTGTGTCAGATAGCTTCGCCCACGCAAGACGGTAGATAGCTAGCTGAATCGCTGAATCTTCATCGAGAATCTTTGACCCCGTCTTCCAATCCACGACCTCAAAGCCTTGCTCTGTCTTGTAAATTGCATCGATTCGGCCTCGCACAAGGGTTCCGGCGATGACTGTCTCAAAGGGAACTTCCACATCGAATGCAGTACGAGAGGCCCAGTCGGAGGCCAGCCATTTCTCTTTCAACTCTTCTAAGGTGCGATCTTCTTCGATGGGCTGCAGAAGATCGAAGTCCTCATCATCGAAAATTGAATTGCCACGCAGATGCTTTTCGATCCAGAGGTGGAAGGCGGTACCGCGAGATGAGTATTCATCTCGTGCTCGTGGCATAGGACGTCGAACGTTGCGAGCAAATTCTGCTGGGTCTTTCTTCATTGCAATGATTGAGGATGGAGACATTCGCATAGGGCGGGGAATATCGAGAGCAGATTTACGGTACTCGACGCTCTCGCGGATAATCGCCTGGGCATCCCTCAACCATGATTGCACAGTTTCATCAGAGCTATCCAGCTCAAGATCCACTGGCTGCGCGAGGCGAACTTTCTCAATCGCAGCGTTAAAGCTAGAGCGACGTGAACCCATGGGGTCGCGAGGCCACTGAGCTGTGATTTCTAGATCTTCCTGCGGATTGCGCGCATCAGATGCTGGTGGCTCTAGTTCGTCAATGACCGTTCCGGAACGGCGAGCGATTTCTTCTACATTGCGATAGAGAACTGATGGAGTCAAGGGCTTCACGCCCTCTCCCCAATAGGAAGTGGATGCAAAGAGATGAGACTTCGCGCGCGTTACCGCTACATAGCCAAGGCGAATTTCCTCGCTATAGCGATAGAGCGCGCAATCTTCTTTATATTTCTCTAATACTTTATTGGCATCTGCATTAGTTGTGGTTTGTGAGAGATTGAGTTGCGGCACCACGTGAGCATCGCTGCGAAGGTTAAAGGGGATGAAACGCTCGTTAAAGACCCAGTTTTCAGGGCTTTTAGAGCTCTTCGATGGGAATGTTCCCTCTGCCAATCCAGGAATAGCAACAACATCCCATTCTGCACCTTTAGACATATGGATTGTCAGAATCTGAACAACACTGGAATCAACATCAGGTGCACCTGCCTTGAGGCCACCCTCTTCGCTGCTGGCGACATCGAGCCACTGGATAAAGCTATTGAGAGTTCCTCCAGAGCGAGCAAATTTACTTGCCTCATCCAAGAAGCGATCGAGGTGTCGACGTCCGTGAATACCTTCTTCGCGCAACATGACTTCTGCTTCGAGATTGAGGTAGCGCTCGATCTCTAAAATTAAATCTGTAATCGAACCCGATGCACGTGAACGCAAACGTCGTAGATCGGATGAGAACTGAACCAACCTTGCGTAACCTGTGCTAGAGAAATCGCGAGCATTAGCAGAATCAATTTCATCGAGTGCGTCAATGAGTGAACCAACAATCTGATCGTCATTATCTGCCATCAGTGGATTTCCAGCGATGATGTTCTGAACGAGAGTGCGATTATCGGAACCTTCGCTCTTGGCCCGACTACGAGAAAATTTTCCAAGGGCTGCAATATCTCGTGGACCTAGATTGATGCGAGGTCCCGTCAGGTGGCGCATCAGCGCACCACCAGCATCAGGTGAATTAACTACCTTGAGAAGTGCCACGATATCTGCGACTTCAGGCACATGGATGAGGCCACCAAGACCCAGTACCTCAGATGGAATAGCAGCTGCTGTCAGCGCCTCTTGGATATAAGAAATCTGTGACTTCTTACGCACAAGGACAGCAAAAGTCTTTGGTTTTTCAGCCTTTTCATTGGCCTTCCAAAGTGGCGTGAAGTACTCAGCAATAGCTTGTGCTTCAGCCTCGAGGTTTTCAAAGATTCCACAGACGAGATCACCTGCACCTGCATTGGGACGTTCGCGCAAAGGAAGTACCGTCACGCCATCGTTATTGCGCACGTTCTCAGAGATGATGTTTGCAACGTCGAGGATGTTTTTATCGTTGCGATAAGTCGTAGATAAGTTGTATTGAAGTTCGCCCTTTGATTGCCCACCTTTAGGGAAGTACTGATTGAAGGCTCCAATTGTTCCTGCGGCTGCCCCTCGCCAGGTATAGATGCTCTGGCATGGATCCCCCACTGCGGTAACAGGGTGGCCTCCGCCAAAGAGAGTTGAAAGTAAACGTACCTGTGAGTGTGATGTGTCTTGGTATTCATCAAGCAAGACAACCGGATACTTCGCACGTTCGATAGCGCCAACATCTGGGAATGATTGTGCAATTCTCGCTGCCAGTGCTATTTGATCATCAAAAGAGAGCTGTCCACTGGTGCGCCTTTGTTCGAGGAAAGTCTCCATCATCGCAACGAGACCGCTGCGCTGGGTGGCAACCATCGCTGCATCACGAACTCCGGCATTTGTTGGTCCGCTCATGCGCGAAAGTTCGGAGAGCAACTTATTATCTTCTTCAATGATCTGATCACCTGATACTTGGTGCTCGAGTGCTTGAGACGTCAGCCCCATGAGATCTTCAACAACAGTCTTTACTGAGCTTTCATTGCTATAGCCATCGCTATCCCAATTGCGCACAATGCGGTTGGCCATCATCCAGAGTGCAGCTTCACCAAGAGGTTGTGAATCCGCATCTATACCTAATCGAATGGAGTGCTCGGAAAGGATGCGTCCAGCATACGAGTGATAGGTAGTGACAGATGTATCGAGGCTGGCAAATGGGCGTTCTATGCCGCTTTTCTCCATACCTTTTGCGAGTTGGCCCAGACGCTTGCGGATACGCAGGTTGAGTTCGCCAGCGGCTTTGCGAGTAAAGGTAAGACCGAGGATTTGATCGGGGCGCACAAATCCGTTGGCAACGAGGTAAACAACACGAGATGCCATCGTCTCTGTCTTTCCAGATCCGGCACCTGCGATAACAACTGCAGGTTCGAGCGGATTGGATTGAATCGAAATGATGAGTGATTGTTCTTCACTTGGCGAAGGGAAAGATGGATCGATGAGTTGGATAAATCGCGCTACATCGGCCGGTGAGAACTTCTCTACAAGTGCGCTGCTCATCCGATTACCGACCTTCCTTGGAGGTGAACCGGACATGAGCTTTTGACTGGGCAATAACCGCAGAAGTCATTCTTCTTGGCGATAAATACTGGAGAGGACATCTTCTCTGCAATTTCTTCCAGGTGCTCGGTGACCTCACTTGCAACTATCGGAGGACGTTCGCGCGTTGTGACGCTCTTTGCTTCATGACCCAAGAAGACGAGGTGAGAGCCAGAAATCTGTGGGTCATCAAACTTCTTTTCAAATCCATTAAGTACAACAGCAAGCTGATAACACGCCAGCTGCAAATTCTCGGCTGCATCCTTGGCGCTAATAGCTTTGCCAGTTTTAAAGTCAACAACAAAGAACTTTCCATCGCTATCGACTTCAAGGCGATCGACAGTACCACTGACTTTGGCACGACCTAGTACAAAGTCGAACTTCAGCTCTACTCCTTCAATTGCGCGTGATGAATCACGGTGGTAGCGGGCAAAGCGTTCGAGCATCTTCTGGGCTCGTTGTAATTGGAATTTGCTAATCCATCCCGTTGATTCGGTAATCAGCGGCCAGGCTTTATCGAGCGATTCGTAGAGGTATTGGTCCGTAACTGCAGGATCTTGCGCCTTGATACGGGCATATTCATGAATAACAGAGCCAAGTAGCTGAGCCGTTGAGTCGCCATCCGTGCCACCATTGCGCTCGAGCAGCCACTTCAATCCGCAGGTTTCAAAGGATTCAGCAGCGCTAGGAGATATTGGTACCAACTGGCCTTCATCGAAGAGAGGTGCATCGGTGGAGAGAGGATGCGCACCAAGCCAATTGTCGGGATGGGCAACAGAGATATCTGATGTTGAAAGAGTGGCAAGTAACCCTGCAGCAAGATCGCCCTTATCTGTAGCGAGTGCGCGACGAAGTGAGGCGACGAGAGCGTTGGCTGTCAGCGGTCGTGCATCGTTAAATTCGATCGCGGTGAAATCTTCTGATTCTGCTGCTTCCAAGAAGAATGATGAGGGTGAATCTTCTTCTCTAGTAACTGCAGTGATATGCAATTGGTCTGATGCTCGCGTAGTAGCCACATGAAATAAACGTTTCTCATCTTCTGCAAGTGACTGTGCTGTAATGAGATCGAGCGCAACTTGTGCAAGCTCTTCACCGTGACGTTCGCGTTCTACCAAACGTTCAGCACCCAATAAGGTGCTGCGCTGTTTGAGGTTAGGCCAGCTTCCCTCTTGGATTCCTGCAACGAAGACTCGCTTAAATTGAAGCCCCTTTGCTGAGTGCACAGTTAAGAGTTCTACGACATCAGGGCGGACACCTTTGGATGTAATGAGGTCGGAGACGATATTTTCTTGTGCAATTTCATTGAGGAATAACTTCGGATGTGCCCCAGGCATGCGATCGATATGTCGAGCAGCTGAATCAAAGAGCTGAACCATCGCATCCAGGTCGCGATCGGCAGCGGCACCTCGAGCACCGCCGCGAAGTGCTGCCCGCTGCCAGCTATCAGAAATCAACTCATTTTCAGCGTTTTTCGCCTGTGACCAAATCACCCATAGGAGATCGTGAATCGATGCGCTCTTTTTGCGCATTGCTGCACGAGCTGCAACGAGAAGTTCATGCACTCGGCGGAGTTCAGAAGATTCCTCGATAGGAATATCACCGTCATCGATTGCGTCGATAATCATTTGAGTGCCGGTACGAGTATCTGTTGATTCATCGCGGGCTTTGAGCAGTGCAGTACGAATTCGACGCAAGGAAATAGAGGTTGCGCCACCGAATTCTGAGAGAAGCAGGCGTTCACAAACATCAAGTGACAAGTTTTCGATACCAGCTGCAACGCGAGCTAGTAATAAGAATGGAGCAATCGCAGCATTGGATGCAATCGCCTCACGATCGCCTGCTACCGGAATTGAAGATTGTCCAAGAGCTCGACGAATTGCGGTGGCTGCAGAGTTATGGGCTCGTACGATGATTGCCATATCTGAATACGCAACGCCCTCAATAAGGTGTGCGCGCTTGATGTTGTAGGCGATGTATTGAGCTTCTTCAGCCTCTGATCGGAGTTCGACTGCAAACTTTGTAGGAGTACCACGATGATTGGTCTGTAGTGAAATTGTTGTGGCCGTCGGAATAACGCTTTCAAGGTAAGTATCAACGCCATCGGGATCAGAACCACGGAAGCGACCGACAGCGGAAGCTGGGTCGACCACTGCCACAAAGTCATTGCCCATCAATAGTTCGAGCAATCGACGTTGCGCTGGGTCGGTTTCATGAAATTCATCGACCATGATTGTTGTAAATCGCTTACGCAGGTTCTCTAACAACTCTGGATTGCTCTTCAGATGCGCAATGGCAGCATTGATGATTTCTGATGGGTCGATGCGCATCTTGGCGTCCCCTGCACCGGTATCCATACCTGCTGATACTTCAAGATACTGCTGCCAGAACTGCGCAGCTGGTGCCCAGAATCGCTCTTGTAAACGCTGACCTTTTTCTCGCAGCTGTGCAGGAGTTAGTCCGCGCTCAGTTGCGCGCATCATTAAGTCGCGGAGCTCGCGGATAAATCCCTGAGTAAGTAGTGGCTCACCCATGACACCTTGATCTTGGGTCTCTGGATTCATTCGAAGATCGGCTGGCCACCAAGAAACGTTGTCCGCGATATTTCCTTCAAGCAGCGTGCGGATAAATGCTTCTTGCTCAGCACCTGAAATCAGAACCGTCTCACGGAAGTTATCGCCAGATGTCATCGACAAGATTGAGAATGCAAGTGCATGGAAGGTACGTGCGACGGGCTCTTGAACTGTATCGCCAGATGCCAGAACGATTGCATCACGAATTTCAGAGGCGCGTTCGCGGCCAAAGGTAAGAATGAGTATGGAATCGGCAGACGCTCCACCTCGAATTCGTTCGATTGCGCACTCAATCAACGTTGTTGTCTTACCCGTACCGGTGGCACCGCGAATAATCAGTGGGGTCCCACGATGAGCAATCGCTAACTTTTGCTGATCATCGAAGGAGTATGTGGGGCGAGAAATAGGATTGGGTACCAGGCGCAGCCCAGTTGATCCCGATTGTCTCCCCATAGAACGAATTCAACCCTACCCGGGTGACAAAACCCGGTTAGAGCTTACGGTTACGAGCGCGAAGCGCGAGGTAGCCGCCAAGAATGACCACTATTGCGATTGCTCCCACAATCGGCAGCGGCAGAACTCCATCACCTTCCTCCGCTACAGATGGAGCTGAAGTTGTAACGGGGGCATTGAGCGAGAAAGTAAAAGAGTCAGAGACTTGGTGGCCATCGGCCGAGACGATTCGGTAGTTCACTTCATATACACCTGGCTCGTAATCGCCTGAAGGAACTGTGGCAGACAAAGTAGTTCCAGTGACTTTCACATCAGTGATTTCTACCGGTGGGCCATCAAAGTGCGTCAAAGAAATTGTGTTGATCTCTTTATCTGTAATCGTCATAAGTTCTTCAGAGAAGACGACCTTAATCTCCGCCGGCATCACCGTCGCAACTTCATCCTGTGATGGGAAGGTTGAAACCACGCCTGCATGCGCTTGTGCTGAATTTGGCAGAAGTAAATTTCCGATGAATAGAAAGAGAGCGAGAAGTGCAAATTTCCTCATGATGCGAGTCTAGCGACGTTTGTGATGCGATTTACGAATTCAGTCTGCGTTAAGAATTGATTCGCTTAAATTCCTCTACTTATTCAGACTCTCTGTAGAAACTTCGCTCAAACCCCTCGAGAGGACACCATGAAAAAAGTAAAAGCACTTGGGCTTGCATTGGTTGTAGGTTTTATCCCTACTCAGGTGAGCGCAGCAGAGACTCCATCGCTAGTGTCAACTGCGACGATTGATGCAATTTCTCTTAAGACAATTTCCAATAACCTTATCGCAGGTTCAGTAACAGATGATTCAGGCATCCTCTTGGGTGGTCTTGGTTCTGATCTTTACCACGATCCAAAAGATGCAAAAGATGTTTTTTACCTGATTACAGACCGCGGTCCCAACAACGATACAGTCCAGCCAGATAAGTCTGCAGGTACAGGATTCGTGGTTCCTAACTTTTCTCCAGTCATTCTCAAAGTTCGTATCAATGGAACTTCTGTTGAGATTCTTGAATCAAAGGCTGTAGCACTCAAGAACGGTAAAGGAGTTACCGGTCTTCCCAACCTCAAGGGTTATGACGCTGTTCCAACAGATGTAAAGGGAATCACTTCAGATAGCCTCTACAACGTTGCAGGACAGGACACCGAAGGAATCGTGCGTACTCGCAACGGTGAGTTTTGGGTAGTCGACGAGTATGCGCCAAGTCTTTCTCGTTTATCTAAGGATGGCGTTGTAAAGACTCGCTATGTGCCAACTAACTGGGCAGGTTCTTCTCAGGATTTCACCGTCGTAAAGTCGATTCCTGAAATCTTCTTGAAGCGCAAAGCCAACCGTGGCTTTGAAGCTCTCGCACTATCTCCAGATGAGCGCACACTCTTTATTGGCCTTCAAAGTCCGCTATTGAATCCTTCTTCAACAGTGGGGAATGCAAGCCTGGCAACTCGCATTCTGCGCTTTGATATCCCATCTAAGACATTTACAGGCGAGTTTGTCTTTGGTTTTGAAAAGGCTGCTGTAGTAGATGCGAAGTCAACAAAGAACAGTGATCTCAAGCTCTCTGCTCTCGTAGCACTAGATAATGACACTTTGCTAGTTCAGGAACGCACAGATAACGCCTTCTTGCTCTCAACCATCAAGATCAAGGATTCAGCAAATATCTTGAAGACAAAGTGGGATCTTGCGGCGACCACACCATCGCTAGAGACTTATTCAGGTTCAGGTACAAATGCAGAGGTCGAGGCGCTCATTGCCACAACTGAGAAGATGATTGTCTTCAAGTCAACAGATATCTCGACTATGCCAATGAAGATTGAGGGCATTGCAGTCATCGACGCCAACCACATTGTTGTCGTAAATGACAATGACTTCAGCTTTGCCTACAACACCACAACAAGCAAGGTAGATGTTGGTACAACGAAGACTTCAATTCTTACAATCAAGCTTGCAGCGCCTCTACCGATCACTCCTGAGTCTTCTCTTGCTCAGTATGGTCGCAAGTGTGTCACTGCCGGTGCGACAGGAAATGGTCTGACATGTTCGACAAGTGGAGATCAACTCCGCTGGAAGTAAATTCACATAAAAATATCCCCGCAGCTATTGAGCTGCGGGGATATTTTTATTCTTCAATTAGCTCTGGTTGCTCTTCTTTGCACGAGAAGTTGCGCGTGCACGTTCTGCGCCATCAAGGACAACCTTGCGGATGCGCACAACAGCAGGAGTAACTTCAACGCACTCATCTTCACGACAGAATTCGAGAGCACCTTCCATGTTGAGCTTCTTAGGTGGAATCAACTTTTCAGAATCATCGGTAC
>ERZ650311.1096-NODE-1096-length-14234-cov-10.113548_pt1 | contig 14234 bp, 26 predicted proteins | sample MGYA00376247_ERZ650311 | MGnify/ENA primary metagenome ERZ650311 (study PRJEB26733, sample SAMN07839324) | wastewater metagenome | biome: small river; feature: stream; material: water | place: USA: North Carolina | collected 2016-07-28 ... | reverse complement strand
CTCTTTCGTTCTCCCTCTCGCCGCCTCGACCTTGTCTGCGCTTGACCATGCCCCCTTGCCGCTTCCGCTGTAACTGTCGCCAAGGTTGACCCAAAGCGTGCCGTCGTCGCGCAGGACGCGGTGGACCTCGGCGAACACTTCGACGATCCGGGCGACAAACGCGGCTGGCGTGGGCTCTTGGCCGATCTGACCTTCGTGTCCGTAGTCGCGCAGACCCCAGTAAGGAGGCGACGTGACGCAACAGTGGACGCTTTGATCGGGAAGTGTGCGCAGACTTTTCAGGCAGTCGCCGACGATGATCTTGTTCACCGCATCACCTCCGCGACCTGCTCCCAGCCCTCGACAACGCCGGTCCACACGGCGGCGACGTAGCCTCCTGCCAGACCGATCAGCACGGCTAGGCAGATCAGGTCGGCGTGGTAGTTGCGCGGCCGTTCTGGCGCGGGGAAGGCGTAGGCGAGGCGCTGCGAGTCGTGCAGGCGCTGGGCTTTGCGCGCGAGGGCTGCGCGGTAGGCTGGGTGTGGCTCTTGGCGTCCGGGTGGGTACATGGGTCCCTCCAAGTTCAGTCTTGGTCAATTCGCCAGCAACGGTGGTGTCCACCGTCGCGCAAGTAGCCGCCACAATGGCGGCAGGTTGGGCAGTCGCGGCACAGCACGTCACCGCGTCCGTCGCAGGTGTCGCACGCTGTCTCCGAGTCGTTCGGGCACTCCCAGCACCCGCCGTGCCGTGTGCCGTCTGCCTGCAGGCAGTGCTGGCAGTCGTTCGGGACGGTGCCATCGCCTCCGCAGGTCTGGCACGGGACAAGCCCAGTGTCGTCGCAGCGGTCGCAGTAGGTCTTGTGGTCGGGTGGGTCGAGCATTGGTCGTCCTTTGGTTGGCCCACGACTGGCCCACGACTGGCCCTTGGGACCAGCGCGCCTTTCGGCCGCGTCGTGGGGTTGCTACCGCTGCGCCTGCAGCAGCTCGGCGACTCCCTCCGCTACGGCCTGAACGGCGTCGGCCAGCACTTGATCTCTGGCGTTGGCGGCGTCGGCGGCGGCGGCGGCGGCGGCGTATGCGGCGTAGGCGGCTCTGGCGGCGTCGGCGGCGTCGGCGGCGTCGTAGGCGTAGGCGTAGGCGGCGGCGTATGCGGCGTAGGCGGCGGCAAGTGCCGTCCGCCGATCCACGATCGGCTCCAGCGCCTCCATGCGCTCGGCCTCCGCAACTCGGCCAGCAGCCCGCAGCACGGCCGGAGCATCGACACGCACAGCTTTGTCGGCTGCCGCAAATGCGGCCCGCAACAGCAGCGCCAACACGTCCGACTCGGACAGAGCGGCAGAGCCAGCCAGCACCCGCAGGGCGGGCACCATCCCGGCAGCGCGGGCGGTATCGGTGGACCATGCGCTATCGTTGATCGCGATCACCCATCGCCGAAGCGAGGGGCTGGCGCACGGCAGCTCATCGCTGAGTGCCGCGTCGGGCTCCAGAACGAGCCGGAGCGACGCCACCGCGCAGGCGCGCTCGCGCGTGCCCACGCCGTGGCTCAGGCCGCCAGCGAGGCGGGATTCCAGAGCGGCAAGCTGGTCTGCGGTGAGGGTGGTGAACATGTGGTACCTCTGTGTGTTGGCGCGACGGGCAGGGCTCGAACCTGCGGTAGCCCTCGTGCGCTACCGTCGCGTGGTGCCACCGATTGCGCCCGGTGGCTTGGCGCGTTTGCCCGTAGCGACCGGGCGGCCTCGTCAGTGCAGGTGCTACCTGCAGACGCCTCGCGGCGTTTCGGCGGTCAAAATGGGCTCATCGCGGCATCGCCTCAACAGTAGCGACGTCCGGCGAAAACGCCTCGACCCAGCCAAAAGCGCGTCAACATCCGCTTCGGTCAGCCACCCTAGCACGTCGCCTTTGGCGACCGGGTTGTGGTTGTTGCGCGGTGTCTCAGTCGCGCCCCATGGCGACGGTGTGCCGCCGCTCCGAAGCAGCCAAGTCTGCCGGGATGTCATCCCACTTCTTGCGGGCCTGCTCTGCGAGCCGGCGGACGCCATCTCGGGTCAAGTAGACGTAGCCACTCAGCGATGGGGTCAGGTGCTTGGTGCGCACGGTGCCGTTCTTCTCACGCGTCTCAGCGACGTCGCCGTTGCGGAGACGGCGCTCGCCCTTGGGAGTCCAATAGGAGAGCGACAGGCCAGTTGCCAGGTAGGCGAGAATGCAGGCCAAGTCGTTCTTCGGGGCGGTGGCTGGGGCTGGGGTCTTGGTCGTCATGACAGGTCTCCGTTGCTGTGCGGCAGTAGCGCCGCGGTATGTAGTCAGCTTACACCAGCCGCGCGGCGTGTCAACTAGTTTTTTCACCATGGGCAAAGAAAGTTTTTGACCGCGTGATTCCAGCAACTTGCGCGACAAAAACGCCAAAAGCCGCGCTTGGCGGCTGGCTGCTTGGGCTGTCGTGATGGCTACCTGGTGCGCAAATCAGCGACCGATGCCGCCTGCGCCTCGACTCGGACGGCTGTCAGGCTGGCGATGCCGGTCCTGATGTCGCGGGCTGCCATGTCGGCGAGGATGCGCGCTGCACCTTCTGGCACGGGCGCACCGGTGAGGCGGACGAGCTCGACAACGAGCCCGCTGGCCACGGCTGCCGCAAGCGTCTCTATCTCGTCTTGGCGCATGTTGCCTCGGCTGGCAGGTGCACGGCTCCGGCGTCGATGGTCGCGCGCCTCAGTCCGTCGCAGGTAACGGCGATGCGCCCGGCTGGACGCGGAAGGCTCGGGTGGTCCAGCACCTGCACGGCGCAGTCGCGGCGGATTTCGCGAGCCGAGCAGGCCGACAGCCACAGGATGGCCAGCAGGCTACCAGCGCGCATTCCAGCCTCGGCAGTCGTAGTGGCAAAAAGGGTACTTTCCGCGGTAGGCGTGGCAGCCGCCGGCGTCCATCTTGCCCTCTGCCTGCAGCCGCTCGATCGTCCGGTAGACCTCGGCGGCCGACACACCCTGCACGATGATGTCGGCCGCGTCGCCGATCATGTGTCGGCTGTGCTTGGCGCCGCCAACCGCGTCGTTGTGGGCTTTCGTTCGCCAGCCCGAGATGACCGTGATCGGCTTGCCGAGTTCGTCCCGCAGCACCTGCAGGTTCTTGGCGACGCGCTCGATGCACGCCAGCGTCGCCACGTCCGGCGGCAGTTGTCCGCGACTGGCAAACTCGCCCAGCCGGAAGTTTGCGGTCAGTTGGGTGTCGTGGCTCACTTCGACACCTTCCGGTAGTCGTCCACCCGCAGGGCAGCCGCGAACACGCCGCAAACAGCCGCGACCGCCGACAAGCCGATCTTGACCGACTGCGGCACGCCGTCAGCGGCAATCAGGCTGGCAAGTCCGGCGTTGACCGCTACGACTGCGGTCGACAGCCAGAAGATGCGGGATTTTGCGAAGGTCTTGGGCGTCATGGGCTTGATCTCCGAGGCGCGAACCTCTTTTGCCAGAATCTCGACTTGGCCGACCACAAAGTCAAGGTCGCGGTAGACTTCTCCCGGAATGGGGATGTCTCGCGTGCGAAATGGCTCCAGGTCGCCGTGATGGGTTCAGCCGGCTTGGATTGGGCCTGATGGCAGGGAATCCAGAACCACGCAGTGCTCAAAAGGGCGTCCGCCTTGTCCATGAAAGCCTGCGCGGCCTCGTCGGTGGCGAATTCTGCGGTCAACACAACCTTGTCGCTCATTGTCTCTCCTGCGCCCCACGCGGGACGGAGACCGCATCGCGCCATTCCTGCCAACTTGACGCAACAGCCTAGTTGTCGCACATTGAGACAGCGGACTGACCCGCACGAACAAGGATGCACAATGCAGTTGACGCTTACCAGCCGGGTTGAACAGGCGCTTCGCCTTCTCGCCTTCGACCAGAATCACCAACTCGCGCAAGCTGGCATCATCGCGAAGACCTCGCCGACGGCGATCGGCTGCAAGACGCTGGAGTTGGCGCTTGAGGCCAAGCACCCCGGCATCTTCGATCGGGTGGACGCGATTCGGGCTGCGCAATCCGATGCCGTCCCGGTGACTGCCGGTGGCGACGGCGAGGTTGCCGACGACCGCGAGAACGCGCCGGAACCAGACGCTTGACGCCACGTTGTTTGCCGGCGATAAGAGGAATTATCGCGGCGCGAGTTTGGCGCGCGTTGTTGTGGAGGGTGGTCATGGGTGGCGACTTTTTGGTTGAGACTCTAATCCCAATGGTCGTTGGTGTGGCTTGCGGGTGTCTTATCGGCATCGGCATTGCACAACAACCCCCACTGGTATGTGAGCCACACCAGAAGATCCAGATCGAGACTCGAAGCTACGGCAGCAAGGCTGTTCGTTGTGTCGCTGGCGATCGCAAGGTCGAGGTGCTGCCGTGAATTGGGCACAGCTGGAGAAGCTCGAAGGGGAGTCGTGCTAGCCGCAACCACCACAACCCAACTCGCCCCCGCTACGCTGACAGCCGACCTGCAGCACGCCGCCGCATTGGTTGGGCTGTCCAAGGCCGGCAACACCAAGCGGGTCTACGCGAGCTGCTGGCGCTCGTTCGCAGCCTACTGCACAGCAAATGATCTGTGCGCATGGCCGGCGACTCCCGCAGCTGTTGCGGCCTACCTCTCGCGCTTGGACGCGGACGGCAAGACGCACAGCACCTGCACCGTCCACCGCGCGGCCATTGGCGCAGCCCATCGCTACGCAGATCCGCCGCAGGAGGATCCGACGTCGGCGAGTGTGGTTCAGTTGGTCATGGACGGCATCGCAAGGTCGCGCGGGATTGCCCCGAGGCGGCAGGCGGCCGCGATTTTGCCCGACCAGGTGCGCAAGGTCATCGACAGCTGCGATCGCTCCGTGGACGGCGTACGCGACCGGGCGATGATCTCCTTGTGGTACGCCGCGGGCCTGCGCCGCAGCGACGTAGCCTCACTCACCTCTGGCTGCATCGGCTGGCACGACCGGGGGGCAATCATCACGATTCCGCGGTCCAAGGGCGACCAAAAGGGGCTTGGCCAATCGGTGCCCCTGCTCGACGGCGAGATCACAACTTGGCTGCGGGAGTGGCAGAGGATCGTGGATGCCGACTCGGAGCGCCGAGGGCTTTCAGTGGCGTCCCGCCCCCTCTTCGTTGGACTCCGCGACGGCGCCCGACTGTCGGCAGGGGCTTGCGTGGCCATTTTCCAGCGCCGCGCAAAGGCGGTCGGCGTCAGCGGCATGGTCGGCCACAGCCTGCGTGCAGGCCTCGCAACCAACGCGGCCCGTCAAGGCGTCGGGCTGCTGAAGATCAGCCGCATGTTGCGGCACAAGTCCATGGACACCACGCGGCGATACGTCCGCCAGCAAGAGCAGTGGGACGATGCGTTTGACGCGCCGCTGCCTAGAGGAGAGAGATGACCAGTCAGATTCGGGGCTCAGTCGACAAAACCAGCGCGGCCACCGCGCAAAAACCGCCGCGGGCCCCGCGCCTTGGCGACACCGTGATCGCCTGCGTCGGTGACGCGATGGCGGTTTCCTCGCCGTTGCTGTTCCTCCCCGCAATCGTCACCCAGCATCGCATCACCGCCGACGGCGTACCGGACGGGTCGATCGTCGAGGTGAGCATCGTGGTAGGCGGCATCATGGCGCGAGCAATGCCCGTGGTCGGACCAGACGGCAACCCGATTCCCCTGCCGCGCCTGCAGCCTGCGCAACTGGCCTACAGCCAAACGCCCGCGATTGGCACATGGCGCTTCCCTGAGGAGCACACCGGCGACACGATCCAAATCCGCCCCTCCCTCCTGCACTGAGGCGCCATGGCCCGCACCACACAGCAAAGCCCCGCGACCATCGGCGAGGCGATCGACCAGTCCACCGCCCGCGACTGGCAGCGCAAAGACACGGCAAGCCTGACGATTGAGGCCCCGAAGGCTCACTCGCTCAGTTCGCTGTGGCAAACGCCGCTGAATCGAAAGCCGTTCAGCGGCATTGGTCGCGCCGGTAGTCTTTTCGTGCTGTACAACGGCGGGAAAGAGGTCTGCCGCGGCAGCATGGACTATTGTCGTCGGCGTCAGGCCGACTTGCTGAAGGATGACGAATGAACCGAAAATCGGCGCGCAACCGCAAAAGGCCGAAAGTCCATGCCCCGCCGTCCACAACCTGACGCAAGGAGAGCAAATGCCCAAGATGATGAAGTGCGGAGGCAAAATCGTCCCCACTCGCTCGAAGCGCCCCACATGGGGGCCGGGCGAGGTGGAGGTTTGGGTCGACCTGGTCGACGGCGAGCGCGTGGTGGGTCTTTGCGTTGAGGAGCGCGATTTTGCAACCGTTCACTTGACTTACAAGGAGGCTCGCGAGTTGGCCCGCCTGCTGCGGATGGTGAGCCGTCGCATTCGTCCTTGAGCGGTGCGTTGCCAGCGTAAGGGCTACCGCCGACACCACGCCAGAACCGCCTCATCTGGACCACTGAAGGTCGACAGCCGGCGCTTGACAGGGCGGAAATACTCAGGCGCAGGGGCTGGCCGGCCAACAACCGCAATCACGTCTGGCCCGTCACCCAAACCGCCCGGCAACTCCCAGCAGTTCCACCGTGCCGCAGCCACGCCGTTTCGGCTGACCTGGTACGCCTCAGCGATGCACCGCGCCGGATCTTTGCCCATGGCGGGGCAAATCCTGCCGGCCGACTCTGCGATCGCGCGCATCACCGCGCTGAACGGCTCTTGACTGCCCACGCGACCCCCGCAGCGATCAGCAGGCCGATGCCGATCTCCTTCGCGCCAATGCCGGCTTGCTCGGGCGCGCCCGGCTCGACCCCGCCAGACACGGCAGCCGGTTGTGTCTTGGCCGTCCAGTCTGACAGGGCAAACCGAGGATCGGCGCCAACGAAAACCGCGCCCGCCGACTCATACTCAGCGAGCCGATCCGCAAGCCACTGCGCAGCGTTCGGTGGCGGTAGCAGCGTTAGCAGCACGTTCGCCAGCGCCTCGCGAGCCCCGCCCGACAAATCCGCCTGCAGGTACTCCCCGGCCTTGCGCTTGGCCTGCAGGGCAGCGTAGCGCGCCTTGAGCGTGTCGAAGCTCGCTGGCGAAGTCTTGGCGATATGCCAGTAGAAGTTGCCCGCGCTGGTCAGCAGCGGAACCCACTTGCCGATCGCGTCGCCCATGGTGGGGTGGCTGTAGACCTTGGCGGGGTTGATTCCGACGCTCATACAGCCCTCGACTTGGCGATCGCGATTCCAGCGGCCAGAAGCAGCGCCAGCCAGCCGATGCCGCCCGATGGCGGGTCAAGGAACTTGGCACCCCACTGTGGGGCAAGGTCGCCGTCCAGACCCGGCCGCGACAGGATCGTCTGTGCGCGCGCCCAAATCCAGTCGGCCCCGATCTTGTCGGCCACCGTCCTGTCTGCACCCCTGGCGAGATCCAGCATTTCGACGGACGCAGATGCAGACGCCTTGGCCTCGCCAAGCAGCCGATCCAGCCATGCAAGCGAGAGGTAGGCCAGCGCCGCGCGGACGTACTCTTGCGCCCGTCCCGCACCCGCCAGAAGCCCGCCGGCCTGCTGAAAACGGCCCGCAGCCTCTTCCCACGCCTCGCGGACCGTCACGAGCCGGGCGTCGCCCTTGTTGACGGTGCCGTCCGGGGACAGGAGCCCGCGAAGCACCTGCCAGCCGTCTTGGTAGCGCAGGTCGCCGGCGGTGGAGTATTGGGCCGCGGTAACACTCACCTTGCCCCCTCTGCGCGGTCAAGCCGCTTGCCGTGCGTGTCCTGGATCGTCTCGATCCGGGCGAGGTGAACGCGAAGGTCGGCAAACTGACTGCCGGCCCACTCCCGCATCTCGGAGGCTTGGGTTTTTGCCGATTCGCCCAGCGTGGTCAAGCGCTTCTCGACCGCAACGTACAGGCCGACGAGGCCAGCAAGCAGCGTGGCGATCTTGCTCCAGTCCGCGTCCAGCGTCGGGCCGGTGAGCGGCGATGCCCCGGCCGCCGAAGTAAGCACCGCGCCAAGAAACATGCCGAGGGAAATCAGGATGCAGGCCAAGACCGCGCCGGGGATGGCTCGCACCCAATCTCGCTGCCACAGGGCTTGCAGGGCGCGCAACAACATCATCCCCTCGTCTCGGCAATCGCCTTGCGGATCAGGTCGACTTGTGGCGGCGGGTCAAACCCGAACATGTCGGATTGGCCGGCTGGATACTGCCGCACCAGCGCGCAGTATGCCATGACCGCAGCGGCAAGCGCCTTGGCGCTGGCGCGCTCGCCCCTGGGGTGCAGGGCATCCAGCCACAGCAGCATCGCGGGCGTCGGCGCGTCGAATGCGTCCTGTTGGGCCAACCGCTCGCGAACCTTCATGTTGGCGATTTTGGCGCTGCGCACGAAAAGGGCGGTTTTGGTCAGGGAGTCGGCTGGATCGTAGGCCTCACGCAAGCTCCCGGCCGCGATGTCGGCGCGAAGGCGGGAGACGTAGGGCGCTGCGTCGAGAAGTCCAGAAAGCACGGTGCGGAGCTCGCTGTCACGGACTTCGGCGAGGTCGGCGATCAGGAGATGAGCCTCTGGCCCGTAGGCGTAGGCGAAGAGGGCCAAGTCAATGCGCTGCTCACCGTCCTTGCTCAGCCGGTTGCGCTGGTCGAGGATCTGGCCACGGCTGGACCTGCCGGCAACCTGCGCAACGAAGCCCTCGACAAATGGCGCATTGGCGTCAGTCCCAAGCCCGGCGGTCGGCTCCAGTCGCCCAATCAGGTCGGCGGTCATGCGGGCGGCGTCCGAAATTGCCTGCTCGCCCGCAGCCATTCCCTGCATCGCCGAGACGTTGGCGCCTTGGGCAAACGCTGCCCGATCGATGTCGCTGACGCGCACGCGAATCAGAACCGGATGCTCGACGCGCGGCACCGCAATCCCCAGTTCCTTTGCCCACTGCTTCACGGTGTCCCGATAGGCGCCAGCCTTTTGGCCGCCAGCGCGGTAGATGCGAGAAAGCGCCATTGTCCGCCCGTTGCCGGACTCGACGACACCATCACTACCCACAATCGGAGCCCCATCGCTGGCAGTGGCGGACCACGCCAGCAGATCGGGGTTGAATCCGGCGACCAGTCGGGCGATTTGGTCGTGGTAGCTCTTGCGCCCACGGTCACGCGGCTGAAGCTCCTGCGGGAAGTCTTTGCGCGGCTCCAGGGTCCACGGGTCGTGCGACACCTTCAGCTTGGACAGGTCGACCACCTGCCAAGCAACCTCAACCGGCGTGCCGTCGTGCAAGTAGGCCATGCTCAGCGCGTGCTTGCCGTCGTGCGTCACCAGGGGCGTCTTGCGCCAGCCAGACGGCCGAGCAAGGCGCCGCGGCGGGTGCGCAAGGTCGCTGCGCCAGTCGGGAACCCCGCCCGGCACCGCGACCCATTCTGCTTTGCGCTTGCCGCCGTGGCGCTCGAAGGTCTGGACGCCCATGCCGCCGCCGGGCATTTCGCGGACCTGCCCAGTCAGCACGCGCGGGTTGGCGAACAGGGCCTGTTGACCAGCGAACCCGCTTGCGGGCGCCCTTGGTGCGGTCCTGCTTTTGACGGGTGGCGCCGTCAGCGCAAAGCCTTCTTGCCGATCCCACAGCGCCAGTTGCTCGACAAACCGATAGCGCCCGCCAGCTGGAACGAGCCGACCCGTGCGACCGTCCGGCGTCAAGACGCTGTAGATCGTCGCCCGCTTGAACGTGATTTCGTCCGCACCGTTGGGATCGGTGTCGGTCACGCGCCAGCGGTCAAACGGGGGTGGGGCCTTGGTCGGCATGGGTCACACATACTGGATCTTGCGCCCACTGGCCTTGCGGCTCGCGGGCTTGGCTTTGGCGGGAGCATTCTTGGCTTTGGGGTTCGCCTTGCGCCCAACCTCCAGCGCCTTGAGCGCCTGCGCACGGGTCATTGCCTTGCCGTCGACGCTGTAGCCAGCCCCAACGCGAGCGACCTTGATGCCGTGGATCTGTTGCGGCGCACCCGGCTTGACTGCATCCAGCAGGGTTGCGGCGCTGTGGGGTTCGAGGGGCGGGTTGCCGCGACTCGCGACAGATCCGGCAGTCTTCGGCGGGACAATCGGCTTGAATGCGCGCATTTCCGCGGCGGCTTGCGGGCTTTTTTCGGCAATCTTGCGCAAATCTTCGGGGCTTGTCGATCGCCATAGCGCATAGTCTTCCACCACGCCTTCCCGAACCAATTGCTCGAAGCCTGGGCCAAACTGTTGTGCCGACTTGCCGCCCTTCGCACGCATGACCGCGAAGAAAGCGCGCGCAAAATGGCTCAACGGCTGATCGCCATCACTGGATGGATTGCCGGTCCGCCCCGCCTTGCCCGCCAAAAGCTCAGCAACATGACCGCCAAACTTCTTCGCCGCAGCCTCAGCATCGGCGCGCGTCGTCGCTTCGCCGATGACTTTCCCGCCCTTGATGACCTTGTACTTGTAAGTCGACATACTCCACCTCTGCGTTCGATTCTGCCCGCGTCACGCCCCCTTGACAAGCGCGGGAAACATCGCCTCTGCCAGCGATGCGCGTGACGCCATGGCGCCGGCTTTGTCTGCCGGTCGCTCGATGTCCCGCGCGAAGATCGCGGCCAACTCGCCGACGCCAGCACCAGCGGCGGCGCGGGCGCGGAGCGTCTTGCCTGCGCTGGCCAGCACCTCGCGCGACAGGATCGTGCGCGCGTTGTTGGTCGGGTCTTGCCGGTACGCGACCGACAGCCCGTGTCCGGCGCCCCAGTCGTTCAGCTGGAACAGCCCGATGCTGTGCCCGCCGTCGCCGCTGGCCAGCGGATTGAGCCCGCTTTCGGCGTAGGCGTTCGCGACAGCCGCAGCAATCGCGGTCGCCCCAAGCCCATGCTTGGCAAACTCGGTCTGGATGATGCCGACCATCCGGTCGTTGCGCTCGCTGCGGTACTTCGGCGCCAGCAACGGCAGCACATCGGCGCCAGAGCCACGCCCAAGCCACAGCATAACCGCTCCGGCAATCGCAAAGGTGAGAGGTTCGATCATCCGACCCTCACAATCGCCCGCCAGAGCGCGAAACCGCCCGCAGCCAGCCACAACCATGACCAAGAACCTTGCGGGGCTTCTGTGGCCGATTTGACGGCTTCCGCCACTTTTTGGGCTGTGGCGCCTGCCATGTGGATGCCGTCGGGCTGTGCGGGAAACGGCTGGACCACTTGGCGAGGGTCGACAAGCTCGATCTCGAGGCGGCTGGCGCTGCGCCGCAGGTCCGTTGCATCGTCCTCGCGCTCCTTGGCCACGCCAGACGCAAACCAGTGGTCGGCGGTCGAGACGTGCGAGCCAAAGACTGCCTGAGCACGCCGAAGGTCGAGGATCTTGGTTGCCGGCGGGTTGGCCACCCACACGACGCGCGGGTAGGCTGCCGCGACCTCGCGCATCTGTGCTTCGGTGGCGTCTCCCGCGAACATGATCGCGACCGCGTTGCTTGGGTTCTCAACCGCCTTTGCGCAGATCGCCTTTGCCTTCGCCCCGTTCTGGAACCAGCGCGACACCTGCCAGCCGTCCGCGCGCAACAGAGACTCCAGCACGGCGCCGGTAGCGCCTGCCTGCGAGTTTCCGTAGATGGTGGCAACTTGCGTCATTTCTTGCTCTTTTTTGGCTTTGGCGGCGCGACGGGTTTGTGCAGGTTCGGCAACAAATACTCCAGCGCCTGCGAGGCTTTCGCCGCCGCCCGCATGAGGTAGGTCGGCTGATTTGTCAGGTTGCTGATCCAGTCGTTGATGTAGGCCTGATGCTGAACGCGATCTGTCTGGATGCCCAAGGCAGAACAGCAAAGCGCCGCCCCAATCTCAGCCACGAGCTCCTCAAACGCATACTTGTCGTCGCCAAACTGCGTTCCAAACTCGCGCTTGAGGCGCGTAGGGCCTCCTGACCAGTGTGTCAGCTCGTGCCAAAGCGTTGCGTAATACGATTCGGCGCTTGTGAACTGCCCAATCGTTGGCACAACAACAACATCGTGACTCCGGCTGTAAAACGCCCGATCCGACTGCATTTCCTTGATCTTGGCGCGCGTCGCCTTGATCGCCGCCTCGACGTGCTCGCTTCGCTTGTGACCATCGCTGTCGACGGGTGGGGGCGGCGGCCCCGCGTACTTGGACGGCTTCAGGCCCTCAAAGCACTCGCGCGGATAGGCGATAAATGTGTGTGACATGAACCCGGTGGCATCTTCGCTGCTTTCATGCCGCTCCACGACCTCTTTGCCGCGCATTGGCGCCTCGAAGATCACTGTGACGCCGCCCGACCGCTTGACCAGCCTTCCGCCCGCCTTTTCCGCCTGTTTCTCCGTCCAAAACTCATTGGTTGGCGATAGGCCCTGCAGAAAGAGCTCGTTGATCCCTTGGTAATCCTTGCCGGTCGACCCATTGTAGGGCATTGGGCGCCCGAAGGTCCGCCACGGCTTGACCCAGGGGATGCGGCCATTTTTCAAGCCGTCCACAAACCCTTTCACCACCTTGTCAACGTGTTTTTGAACAGCGGGACTCGGATTGTCGAAGCGCATCGCCTCACCTCTCCACAATGTGGACGTAAGCCGGCCTTGGCAGCGCCCTGTCTTGGGCGATGATGTCGCGAACCGCCGCCTCAAACCGCAGCCTGTCGGAAGATCGAAAGCCAGCGATCAACACCCCACTCACGTCGGCAACCAGCTTGGCGCGGCCGTCCCCCGGCTGCAGCAAGTCGGGATCGCTTGCCGATCCCTGCCGGCCGGGGTTGGTTTTGCGGCCCGACGCCTGCCACCTCGCCGAAGCCCGCGCCAAACCGCTCATGGGGTCGTTGCCACCAGGGACCACAACGGTGCCACCAAACTTGCCAGCGGCAGTGGACGCATCGGCCAGCGTGTCCGCGCGCCCAACCACCTTGCTCTTGACGATCACGCTGAACGGGAATTGGCGAGCCATTTGTCACCTCCTCGGCGTAAGCAGCAAAACGGCCGCGATCAGCCCGAAGCCAAGCACGATTTTGCCGCCGATGTGCTAGCCGTCCGCGCGCAACAAGTCCTCGACCATGGCGCCAGTGACGCCAGCCTGAGAGTTGCCGAAGATTGCGGCGGTTTTGGTCACTTCTTCCTCGACATGACGGCGAGCGCGGCGAGTACGCCACCCACAACGAGCAACATTGTGGCGCCGGATCCGCTGGCGAAGGTTTTGACTTCAAAACCCAATTCTCGCTCAAGGTCTTGTCCGTACTCGAAGTTTGTCTCTTCGTCGATGGCCGCGTCTTCGGACTGCAGCACGCCTAACATGACAATGTCAATAGGCTTTCCTGAGCTATAGATCAGCTTCTTCCCGTCGGACATCACCTGCCCGTTGCGAATGAGAATCGATCGCGACTCAATCCCGACATCGCCAGATGGATGTGTATTGCCATACGGGTTCACGAAGGCGCGGATCTTCACAATTCTGTCCTGACCACTTTTCCAAGACCAAGCAGCGAAACTGCTAGGTTTTGTGGCCATGTAGACGGCTGCATCAGAATAGTCGCGCATCACTTGCTCCTCGTGAGCAGAAGAACCGCCGCCACCAGCCCAAAGCCGATCAGCACCTTGTTGCCCACGTCCTCGCCGGCGCCCTGCCCCACTTCTTTGACCGCCGCGGCAATCTGTTGCGTCGGCAACGAAGCGATAAAGCTCATGATCTCGGCGTCGGTCACGTCCTCGGGGCGCTTGCCAAGCTGTTGGGCGACCGTTCCGCGGAATCGCTCGCGCAAGCCGCTTAGCGCAGCCTGCGACAGCGAGCCAACAGCGGACTGGATCTTGTTGGTGGCTGCGGTCAAAAGTTGCGACGGCGACACCTTGCCGGTCGCGACGCCTAGCAAGTCGTCGGTCCAGCCGCCCATTCCGCCTTGGCACAGGCAGGGCTTTTGTGCGTGCAGGTTGTACATGGTCACCTCAGCGCCCTGATGAGGGCGTAGACAGCCCCTGCGCCGATAGCCAGGGGCAGCAGGCTTGACTTTGGCTCTTCTTGGCGCATCGGAGTCGGGTCGACAATCTCGGCCGCCGAGTCTTTGGACGTGCTCTCGATTGTCCCACCGTTGGCTTGCTTGTTTGCTGCCTCGGCTGCCAATTCTGCAGCCGTTTTGGTCGCATCCTTTCCAGTCGGGGTGTTGGAGACTGCGGCGTCAATCGCTGTGGTTCCAATGGAGGCCGCCGCGTTCGCGTCTGCTACCGCCTGCGTCCCTTGTGCAGACTGGATTGCCCCTGCGTCGGCGGCGCCGAGTGCCGCATCCTGATTGGCCTTGCCGATCTCCATGAGCTGCGCAGCCACGTCGACAAACAGGCTGGTGC
>ERZ650311.1095-NODE-1095-length-14234-cov-16.504831_pt1 | contig 14234 bp, 12 predicted proteins | sample MGYA00376247_ERZ650311 | MGnify/ENA primary metagenome ERZ650311 (study PRJEB26733, sample SAMN07839324) | wastewater metagenome | biome: small river; feature: stream; material: water | place: USA: North Carolina | collected 2016-07-28 ... | reverse complement strand
CTGCGAGAGCGAGTGCAACATCGCGTGGATGACGAACTCCGCCATCAGCCCAGACATGCTTTCCATGCTTCTTCGCCTCGGCTGCACATTCAAGAACTGCTGAGAATTGTGGGCGGCCAACACCGGTCTGCATACGTGTGGTGCACATAGCTCCAGGACCCACGCCGACCTTAATAATGTCAGCACCAGCTGCGATGAGGTCTCGTACACCTTCAGCTGTAACAACGTTGCCGGCAACAATAGGCACACCAAGTTCCAACTTCTTAATGATCTGAAGTGCCTCAATCATCTTCTTTTGATGGCCATGCGCAGTGTCTACAACGAGAACATCAGCACCTGCAGCGACAAGCTTTGCTGCCTTATCGGCGATATCACCATTGATTCCAACTGCTGCTGCAATACGAAGGCGACCCTTGGCATCAACTGCTGGCTTGTACAGCGTTGCACGTAGTGCGCCGGTGCGAGTGATGATGCCAACGAGTTCGCCATTGGCAGAGACAACTGGTGCCACATTGCGCACCTTCTCGTTGAGAAATTCAAATGCCTGACGCGGATCAAGAGTGTCTGGCATTGTGGTCAACTCTTGCGTCATGACCTGACCAAGTTGGGTAAAGCGATCAACGCTATGGAGATCATCTTCGGTGATGATTCCGACTGGCTTCTTTCCTTCCACAACAACGATTGCTCCATGCGCGCGCTTATTGATCAGGCTCGTTGCATCCGCAACGGTCTGCTGTGGTGTCAAAGTAATTGGTGTTTCAAAGAATGTATGGCTCGCCTTTACTGATGCGATGACATCTGCAACAACTGCGATTGGAATATCTTGCGGAATTACAACGATTCCCCCGCGGCGTGCAACGGTCTCTGCCATGCGTCGACCTGCGATGGCAGTCATATTCGCAACTACCAACGGGATAGTTGTTCCGGTTCCATCCTGTGTATCGAGATCGACCTCCATACGGCTTGAGATCTCCGAATTGGAGGGAGCCATAAAGACATCGTCGTAGGTAAGGTCGAATTGAGGTTCAGTAATGAAGCGCATGAGGCGATTCTAGCGAACCATCTAGAGAAGCCTTTACGGCCGGTCTCTATATTTGAGCCATTTCTTCTTCTTGAGATAGTCATCAAGCATGTTCAAGAAAAATTGACCTGCGAACATGAGGTTTACGATTCCAAGTAATCGCCAAAAAGTTGTCATAAGTACTACTCCAACCTAGCCATACACAATCGTGCAGATCCATTCGGATCCGTATACCGCGACCAGAACTGGCTTTGACACATTTCCAACAATCATCCAAACAGTTGTAAACCCAGCTACAACGCGGACTGAATAACAAACCTGCCTGCCTACGGAACTTGCGCCTGGGATATTTGGTGTGGGAGATGAGCTTCCGCCATCGGTAGGTGGAAAGAAATTTGGTTTTGCACTGTTCTGTTGTGAGACTGATTTAGAACTGACTTGTTGCACATCGGCTTGCGCACTATTTGCACCCATAGCCGTAAGCCCAATCGACATAAAAATGGATGTTGTAAGAATTTGCCTCTTTTTCATAGTTTCCTCTCAAAAGTTTTTTGCAGAGGGTACAAACCTGCCTAAAGTGATAGTAGATAAATTTATTCACGATAAGTACACGTTTGTAGTGAACTTTAAAAATCTCGCTTCATCGATAACCTGTCCCGACCAATTGATCGTGACTCCATATGAACCCGGAGTTGGTGCAACTGCCCACCAGATTCCCGGCCAGCGCATGCGATCAAAATACTTTTCGACCGCGTCGTAGTCATTGTTGCCGATAGGCTGCCATGACCTAGAAATTTCTGGCGGAGACGAGAGGATTTGAACCTCCGAGGGAATTTTAGTTCCCTACCTCATTAGCAGTAAGGGCTGCGAGGTCGCCCTAACTCCCATCTACGCTTGTTAACCGAGTTTACAGCGCTTTAAACGTACTTAGAATCATCTATCTAGACCTAATTTATGGGCGAAACATGGACAAATGGTGGGTTGCTGTACTAAGTATGTCTGAAAATACGCCCAGCTCGAACTCCGTTTGCAATCACAAAAATCTCCGCAACCTCATGAACCAGCACTACCGTGGCTAGTCCAAAAACGCCAAATAACGAGAGCGGGATGAGAGAAACAATTAATACCAACGACATTCCTATATTTTGGAGCATTATCTTTCTTGTTCTTCTGGCGTGGTCAAACACTTCAAATAAGCTCTGCAGGCTTTCACCCATCAAAGCCACGTCCGCGGTTTCAATTGCTACATCTGCACCCATTGCGCCCATAGCAATTCCTACGTCAGCAGTCGCAAGTGCGGGTGCATCATTTATCCCGTCTCCAACCATTGCTGTCGGATTTTCGATTCTGAGCCTTCTTACAAGTGCAGACTTTTCTTCAGGGCGTAAGTCTGCATGCACTTGGGATATTCGTAGAGTTTCACCCATTGAAGCCGCCACTTTTTGATTGTCGCCCGTAAGCATAACCGTGTGGTAGCCATCTGCATTTAGATGGGCGATTACTTCTTTGGCCTCCGGCCGTAATTCATCTCGTACAGCTATTGCGCCAATTGTTTGTCCGTCTTCTTCTATTAATACTGCCGTGGAACCTAGTTCTTGCATTCTTAAAACATCTCTCGCTAAAGTGCCGACATTTATCCAGCCTGGACGACCTAGGCGAACCGTCCTCCCTTGGTGTTTGCCTTGAATTCCCGCTCCAGAAACGCTCTCTACTTCTGTAATTTCATACGGTCGTGATGAGGCCGCAATGATTGCCTTTGCTAGTGGGTGCTCGCTTCGAGTTTCTAAACCTGCGGCGAGTGAAAGGAGATACTCCCTACTTATTGAACCAACAGTTGAAACATCAATTACCACAGGTTTATTGAGCGTGAGAGTGCCAGTCTTATCCAAAGCAATTGTGCGAACTTTTCCGAGAGACTCTAATGGCCCGCCACCTTTTATGAGGACTCCAATTCTGGTCGCAGCCCCGACCGCTGACACCACGGTAATGGGTACAGAAATTGCAAGCGCACATGGTGAAGCTGCAACTAGGACCACTAGAGCACGTTGCAGCCAAAAGATTGGTTCATGTGCGACAAATCCATAAACGACAATAGAAGATGAAAGCATCATAATTCCTGGAACAAGTTTGCTTGCGATGGCATCAGCCATTCGCTGACTCGGACCTTTACGAGATTGTTCCTTTTCAACAATATGAACTATTTTTGCAAGTGAATTGTTCTCTGCAGTAGTGGTGACTTCCACTTCAAGTGGTCCACCTCCATTTATTGTTCCAGCGAAGACTTCATCCCCGACAGATGCTTCGACAGGCATCGATTCACCAGTTAATGCCGAAGTATCCAAAGTTGTTCGACCGCTTACTATTCGACAATCTGCAGCAAAACGTTCTCCTGGGCGAATAACCAAAAGGTCCCCAGGTATTAACTCACTTGGTGAAACTTTAAACTCCACACCATCTTTTATCCGTGTTGCTTCAAGCGGAACAAGCTCCAGTAAAAATCGTAGGCCTCTTTTTGTTTTTGCAAGTGAATACTCTTCGAGCCCTTCGGAGATTGTAAAGAGACATGCGAGTAAGGCTGCCTCTTCAATCTTTCCTAAGCAGACCGCTCCAATAGCCGCAATAGTCATCAAGGTTCCAACTCCGATTTCTTTTCGGAATATGGAAGCTAGAGCATTTGGTGCAAATGTTGATGCGGCCAATAACAATGCGACAATTTCTAAAATCGTGATTAATAGAGGAGGTAAATTCGATTTATCGAGTATCTTAGCGACCAGAATAATGAGTCCAGAAAAGCTGGCGATTCGAATTTCGGTTACTCGCCACAAATCAGATTTCAATTGGTTCATCTTGCTCGACTTCTCTAGTTGTTTTGGTTGAGTAAAGTCTAGTTGCTTCCGAATGCGCAGATGAACAATTTTTCTCTACAGATATATACGAAGACGTTCTAAGAATCTCTAAATTTGAGACAGGTTATGCAAACCACGTATCAGTAAAGTATCAGTGAATCAGACGGAATTGGCCAAGGCCAACCGTTAACTGGAGAATTCCGTTTTTAGGTGCAATTTCATTGCTCGCTGCTTTGGCAACTTCAGTTTCGAACCGCCAATTTGAAGCAAGAACACTTCCGCCTGCTACTGCGCTTAATTTAATAGAGTCTCTTCTTCTCATTTCAATACCCTTCATGCAAAGTTTGAATTACTTGCACCTGAAGAAACTCAACTCTCCTCTGAGTCTATTCAAAAGTTCTCATGGAAATATGTGGGTTGTATCAAACCCTTCCCGCATACGGCATCATTCCGTCAACGCTATAAATACTTGAATATTTAAGACCAGTTGCAGTCGACCGTGCCTCCCACATCATCCCGTTTCCTGCGTAGATGCTCATGTGGTGAATAGTGCTAATGGTTCCTTTATAGGAGTAGAAGAGCAGGTCCCCTGGCTGGATTTCTGAAATTGGAATCTGTTTTGTGTATGTGTAGTAAAGCCCTGAGTTCAGGCGGTCCCAATTGGGCCAACCCAATCCGGCATATTTGTAAGCTGCATATTATCTATTTGAAAGTCTTGCCCGAGTCAGTAGAAATCAGAATTGAAGGACCCGCAACAACAACGATAGATTTGCTAGAAGCAGTTACAACTGAGATTTGGTCCTTGAATGTTGAAACAGCAACCCATTTTTTACCTAAATCAGAAGTGTGGTACAGAGTTTTTCCAGATGATGCATAAAGCCCTGAATCAATAGTCTCTACAGTCTGGGCATCGAAATCTGTCTTAATTTCAGTCGTGGACTTAAAGGCATTCTTGGTCATTACGATTTTCTTACCAAGAACTGCAAAAGCAATCTTGGGAGAAGACATTGCTATATCTTGATATTTCGCTGCACCAAGACTTACCCACTTCTTTCCACTGTCAGATGAGTACATAAGGTTGCCACTTTGTGAGTCCGCTCCATATATTTCTTTACCTGACACTTCCAGCATATGGAAATCTACCTTTCCCTGTAAGGAAATCAAATTCCATGACTTGCCATTGTCTGTAGAAGAAATCAATCCGACAGGTGCCGGAAATTTTGAGCCTGCGTTTGGGTGGCCACTCGCATAAATTTTGCCACTCGATACTGCCAGACCCATAACGTCAAAATTCTCACTGCCAAGCTTTTTCATTTTGTTTGGACCTTCATATAAGTAAAGTCCTTCATGAGTTCCCAAAAGAATGCGTGAACCGTCAACTTTAATATTATGGATATGTGACACCGAGTCAAAAGTGGCAGCTTGTGCCGGAAACTGAATGAGTCCGATTGTAATGAGTAGTGCACTTAGCAAAGTTCTAATTTTCATTTTTGTCTCTTTTCTTAGAAGTTTACGTGGTTTAACTTCTGACATTTCTCAATCTGATTGCATTCAGAATCACTGACACACTAGAAAGACTCATGGCCGCAGAGGCTATTGTTGGTGAGAGCAACAAACCGAAGGTTGGATAGAGCACGCCTGCGGCGATAGGGATGCTGAGGCCGTTGTAACCAAAGGCAAACCAGAGGTTTTGCTTCATATTTCTGACAGTTGCAGAAGAAGTTTTGATAGCTGAAGCCAAGCCTCGTAAATCTCCTGATACTAGGGTGACTTCTGCGGCCTCAATAGCTGCATCAGAGCCTGTTCCCATTGCTATACCAACATTTGCTTGAGCTAGTGCAGGAGCATCATTAACCCCGTCGCCTGCCATTGCCACAAATCGACCCTTAGCCTGCAATTCGCGAATGAGTTCATACTTGGTTGCAGGCTTCATGCCGGCTCGGTATTCCTTAATTCCCACCAAAGCAGCAATTTTCTCGGCGGATGATTGTGAGTCTCCAGTTGCCATAACCAAAGTCTTTTTTAATTGTCGAAGTTCCTTAGCAGCTTCTAATGTGGTGGACTTAATGGAATCATCAAAATAAATAACGCCCATCGCTTTCTTATCTGAAGCCACATACATTTCAGTCTTGCCGAAGCTTGAAGTTGCGATTCCAGTTTCGAATTTAACATTATTCAAAACCATTAAATCTTTATTTCCAACAAGTATTTCTGCACCGTTGATGCGGGCTGAAACTCCGTATCCAGGAATGGCTTCAAATCTTTCAACCCCTACTGCTCCAATGTGCTGTTCCATAGAATAAGCATGAAGAGATTTTGCCAATGGGTGCTCGCTTGCACCATTCGCAGAAGCAGCTAACTCAATGATTTTCTCGGCGGTGTATTCCGAAAGGGTCATGACATCTGTGACTACTGGTTTGCCGACTGTAAGAGTTCCTGTTTTATCAATAACAATTGTGTCGACTTTAGATAGCTGTTCAATGGCTGATGCATCCCTGAAAATAACTCCATTTCTTGCTCCTAATTCAGTGCCGTTCATGACTGACATTGGAGTGGCTAATCCAAGTGCACACGGGCATGCAATTATGAGAACGGATATTGCATTAATAAATCCAAAACCCCATGAGTTCTCTTGAGCCAAAAGCCCCCAACCGATGAATGTTGCCACTGCAAGAAGAATGACAACAGAGACAAAGTAGTTAGCTATTTTGTCGGCCAACTTCTGCATCGGAGCTTTCGTTCGCTGAGCCGCCGACACCATTTCAATTATTCGAGAAAGTAGCGTCTCAGAACCTAAAACTTCAACACGTATGTCAATTGAGCCGTTGGTGTTCAAGGTTCCAGCGATGACCCTGTCATTTAATTGTTTTTCAACTGGAATTGGCTCACCAGAAATCATGGATTCATCAATCGAGGTGAATCCATGAGTCACAACTCCATCTACTGGAATCTGCTCACCTGGCTTTACACGTAATAAGTCACCAATCTGAATCGAACTGAGACTAACCTGCTCTTCTTCGCCCTTGGAATTTATGTGCCACGCTTTATCGCTTGTGAGTTTCAGAAGACCCTTAATGCTTGCACCGCTACTTGCTCGTGCCTTGAGTTCAAAGACCTGACCCAAAAGCGTGAGAGTGCAAATGACTGATGCTGCCTCAAAGTAGTTTGGGGTTTTGCCCGCATCGAGGAATTCCATCGGAATAGTGGATGGAAACAAGGTTGCAACCGCAGAAAATAGATATGCAGCATTTACGCCAATTCCTATCAGAGTCCACATATTGAGGTATCTATTTTTGAGTGAATCCAAAGCCCAACGATGAATTGGGAAAGAGAGCGCATAGACCACGAATCCCGCTAGGAACATTTGGAGATACTTAATCGGTTTATCTAAAGACATTGGAAGGTGAACTTGCATCGAAATGAGGACCACTAACGACAAGGGAAGTGAAGCCCAGAATCGGAAGGACATCTCCTTTAATTCCTTGACTCCAGAATCTTCTCCCTCTGTCTTTACGAGTGGTTCCAAAGACATTCCACATAACGGGCATCGCCCAGGTGTTTGACTTTGAATTTCTGGATGCATAGGGCAGGTGTAGCCCTGAAGTTGCGTTGAATTTACACTTGTCATCTCAAGCTCGTTTCTTAATCTTTAGCTAACTTTGATTATGCCCATCATTCCCGCATCTTCGTGGTCCAAGATGTGACAGTGATAAACGGTTGTTCCGGAAACATCTACAAATGGGATTCGAATCTTTACAGTTTTTCCGGATGGGAGATTGACGGTGTCATGCCAGCCATCGAGGTACTTTCCTGAGCCATCATTCGATACTTGAAATGGCCAAGCGTGGAGATGAAATGGATGGTCCATTGACGATGGATTTATTAAAGTCCACTCCTCAGTCGTATTGAATTTCACGCTCTGGTCCACCCGTTTAGGGTCAAACGACTTGCCGTCAAAGGTAAAGGCGGCTTCATGTTTCATTCCACCCATCATGCCCATTCCGCTACCTTCAATTGTGATTGTGCGCCGCTTATCAATCTTGCTTATTTTTGAAAGTGGGAGGAGCTCTTGAGGAGTCACTGATTTAGTTGCTGAATTGAATTCAATTTTGGCAAGTTCCTGTTGACCATTTTGTACATTGTAGATGCCAGCCTTTGGAGCAGAGATAATCAATTCTGTCCGCTGACCTGGAGTAAGCGTCACTTGATTAGTTCTCATCACCTTAGAGAGACGGGAACTGTCGGATGAAACTTGGAAAACTTCAGCTCCGGGGATAGAGATAGTCTGGTACTGCGAAACGCATGAGTTCACAATTCTCCATCGCTCTGGTGTAGAACCCACAGCACTGAATGCTGGGACTAATTCGCCATTTATCAAAGTATTAGGACCACTTCGCCCGTGCATTAAGTCCATGCCGGATGTTGCTGCTACTGCTGATGTCTTTCCGATTCTTGGGTCCGCAAGAACGATGATGCGTTCGGTTGAGTTTTTGATTACTGGTTTCTGGTCTAGGGCATCTCCAACGACAAGGACTCCAGCAAGTCCTGAAGCAACCTGTCCAGCAGATAGCTCGTGGTGGTGTGGGTGATACCAAAATGTTCCACTTTTTTGTGTCAGTGGAATCTTAATTTCATAGTCAAAACTCTCTCCAGGGGCGACCATGACAAGCGGATTATCACTATTTTTTGCAGGAGAGACGTGGAGTCCATGGGTGTGCAAATTGGTTGCTTGATTTAATTTGTTAACGAGTTTTATCTTTAATGTATCGCCAGGATTCGCTCGGAGGGTTGGAGCAGGAAAGACTCCGTTATAAGTCATTGCCCAACGGCTTGAATTTCCATACTTAATCAGTTTTGCATCTGCAACTAGAGTTAATTGAAGAATCCCGTTTTTAGACGCAATTTCGTTGCTCGCTGCACTTGCAACTTCTGTTTCAAGCAACCAATTAGAAGCGAGCAAGCTTCCTCCTGCAACTGCACTTAACTTAATAAATTCTCTTCTTTTCATTTCAATTCCTTTTCCGAGTAGGGTGAAGTTATATTCCACTGAAAAACTCGGCTCTCCTCTGAGTTTATTCAATCTTGCTCTTCTTTATATGTGAGTTGTATCAAACCCTTCCTGCATACGGCATCATGCCGTCCACGCTATAGATGCTTGAATATTTCAACCCCGTCGCAGTTGAACGTGCTTCCCACATCATTCCGTTACCTGCATAGATACTCATGTGGTGAATGGTGCTTATAGTTCCTTTATATGAGTAGAAGAGCAGGTCACCTGGCTGAATTTCCGATATCGGAATCTGTTTTGTATATGTGTAATACAACCCTGAGTTGAGACGGTCCCAATTCGGCCAACCTAACCCTGCATATTTGTAAGCTGCATATACAAGTCCTGAGCAATCAAAGGAATTAGGTCCCTCGCTTCCCCATATGTAAGGTTTCTTTGCAAGAACCTGTCGCTTAGCAAATTCGACTGCTTTCAGACGTTGAGCTTCAGTGGTTCGGGACGAGCTTCTCCCTTGAGGGCCACCAGTTTTCCAAACTTTTGCCTGATTTTTTACTTTGCTCGCTTCATTGGAGCGAGTCTCTTCCAAAATGGCAAGCTGGCGCTTTTGCTCAAGAGTGATTCGAACTTTCTTCGCAGATGCCAAATCTCTTTGTAACTTATCTTGAACAGCCTGAAGTTTGTCTACTTCCTTCTGCTGTTCTGCTTTTGCGTCATCTGCCTCTTTTTTCGCAGCTGCAACTCTTTCGGTAACAATCCTTTGATTCTCTTTGGCAATATCGGCCTTAACTTTCGCACTTTGGGCTACAACCTCAGCTGCTTTAAATCTCTTTAATGCCGTCTTGTTTCCTGAACCAAGGTTTTCTAAAGTCGAAAGTCGGTCCATGATTTCCTGCGGCCCAGAAGCGCTCAATACAGCCTCTAAATCACTGAGACCTCCTCCAGAAATATATGCGTTTACTGCAAGTTTCCCAATCTCCTTATGTGTTGCCGAGACTGCTGCAGATGCCTCTTGAAACGACTCAAGTGCCGCCTTGGCTTGCGTTACTGCTACATCTAAATCCAACTTAGCTTTCTGATACTTCAAATCGGCAGCCTTTGCGATAGCAGTCAGTGCCCTAAGGTTTCCTTTTGCTTTTGCAAGGCGTTTGAGTGCTTCATCGGCGAGACGCTTCTTCTCTAATTCCGCTTTTTTCGCTGCTTCAATCTGCGCAAGCGTGGGTTTATGTTTGTTGGCAAAAGCTTCACTCGGAACCACTAGGGCCTGGAATAAAAGCACAGTCACCAATAGAGAGGAGAAAATGTTCTTCGGAGTCATAAGCGGCGAGCTCCGACGAATGGTTTAGCACCGAACATTCTTGTAAGTGGCACTACTTCAACCTTCTTGCCTGGCCTAGGAGCTTGAACCATCTTTCCGCCACCCATATAAATTGATACGTGGCTAATTGGCTTGCCGAAGAAGAGCAAATCCCCGGGCTTCAGTGACGAGAATGGAACAGACTTTCCATAACTTATTTGAATTCGTGAAGAGTGGGGCAGTGAGACACCTGCTGCCTGATAAGACCTCATGGTTAATCCTGAACAGTCCCATCGGGTAGGTCCAGCTGCAGCCCATACATAGACATCTCCGATTTGTTGAAGGGCAAACTTCAGAGCAATCGAGCCTCGGGAGCCATCTCCTGTGTATTTCGAAGCGTATTTCTTTGAGTCGTTGAGGATTTTGTTTTCTCTTGCAGCTTCTTGGAGTGCAAGCTTTGCTCTATCTTCCTTTTTGAGTGAATTAAGTATTTTTTCTGCCTTAGCAAGTGCCGCATTAGCTGCGGCAACTTCATTGTTCAACTTGGCTTTCTCTATTTTCAAAAGAGCGGTCTTATCTGAAACAACAAGCTGAGATGCTTGAACTTGCTGTTTTGTTGTTGCATATTCTGCTAATTTCTTAGCGTAACCTCTCGAAACAATTTCCATGACGGAGATATCTGAAAGGTATTTTTTAGGGTCTGAAGAGAATAGTAATTCGAAAGACTGACCCATTCCCGTCCCTTTGTAATTCGCAATTGCAATCTTTGCAAGAGTGTCACTGGAAGCTTTGAGCTTCTTTTTCACTTTTGCTTCTTCTAGTTGCAGTGCGGCGGTCTGATTCTCTAGTTGCTTGATTCTGATGGTTGCTTCGTTTGCAGCTTCATACTTTGTGGCGGCCAACGTCCTCAACCTATCTACCTCTTTTTGAGCAGCCGCAACCGTCGGAGCTGCAGAGGCTTGGAGCGGATTAAGGAAGATGGCAATAGCCAACGTCGAAAGAATTAAGCGTTTCATCTGGGTTCAACCCCGCATTAGGCGAGCTTAGAAATCATCTTCTTCATTGAAGAAATCTCGGCTGACTGAGCTTTCACGACATCCGATGCTAACTTCTTGGCCTCTGCATTCTTGGTGTTCTTGAGCAAGATCACCATCTCTAAGGCACCTTGATGATGAGCAACCATGGATTGCAAGAATGACTTGTCGAATTTAGGACCTTTGAGTTTTCCTAATTGGGTAATTTGGCGCTGAGAAAGCATCCCTGCCATTCCCATATCGTGGCCCATCGATAGTGGAGAATTAGTTGCCTTCAACCAGTACTTCATCTGGGTAATTTCTTTTCCTTGTGATGAAATGATTGATTTAGATAAAGCAATAACCTCTTTATTCGTACTGTTCTTCAGCGCTAGTTGAGCCAACTGAAGGGCTTGTTCATGGTGAGGAATCATCGATTGAGCGAACATAATCTCGTCCATGCCCAGGTTACTTAGGGTCTTGGCGTGTGAAGTTGCTAGTGCTGGTTGTGCAGATGAAATTGAAGCAAAAATGAAAACTGAAGCAATAACTTTCTTAAACATTAATAAAATCCTTTACTCGTGGGTGAATTTCTTTATTCGTCTACGAGTTGAGGATTAGATTCGAATTATGCCTAACTGAGAAAGAGAGAGGGAGTTATGGAAATTTGGTGGTCGTGGCAGGGCTAAGCGTGCGAGATGCAGTTGAATTCTTAATTTGGTGCGAACTATTTGAATTTTCTGGCTGAGGTACTTTCGCCCAACGAGTAAAACGATGAAAAATAAGGTGGCACAAGCTTTCGCTGCTATCGAACCTGTATTTGCAAGTGACGTCGGTGCACTCACGACCTCTTCGAGATGATTCATTACTGCAGAACTTGAAGCTTTATCAACATGGCATTGGTGGCTGATAACAATTCCAGCTGAAAAAATAGTAAGAATAAGTGCGAGGGCGCTAGCTAACTTGGCTACCCCGTATCTCGTTCTCAACATGTCCCAAAGGTACCAAGTAATCCCATGGCATCACGGGCGTGTCTCTAATACTTGGAAAATACACACGGGATTCTCAGGTGTGACGTGAAGAACTTCACTGCGAGCAAGCCTAGAAATCACCTGAACCGTTGAATGCAGTTGCACTACGAGGCATAAACATGGGCAAAAGTTGGGCAAAAAGATTTCCCGATAAATTTAAACAACAGAAAAAGCGTGAAAATGAGCGGAGACGAGGAGATTCGAACTCCTGAAGGGTTTAACCCCTTACCTCGTTAGCAGTGAGGCGCACTCGACCGGGCTATGCGACGTCTCCAAGTACAGGGGAAAGTTTAGCGCAGCGCAATAAGTGGGAATTCACCTCAAAACCACGCTTAAATCTTTTAAATCAATCGAAGTATGATGGGTAAATGCGCGAAAGATTGGATCAAGCTAGCAAACGAATTCATGATGTTCCGACTCCCCAGAGTTTCGCATCTTTCATGAGTTCCAATTGGGCCAATACCCCATTAACAGATTTGGGCACAGCGCCTGCTGCAGAGCTTTGCAAAGCAAGACGTAAAGTTTTAAGCGATGCATTTAAAGGTGTTCGTGTTGTAATTCCTTCGGGTGAAGACAAAGTTCGTAGCAATGATACTTATTATCTATACCGACCTAACTCTGCTTATGTTTATTACACCGGCGTACAAGGTGTTGAAGCAAACCCAGATTCAGTATTAGTTATGGAACCAAGTGGTTCTGGCCACCAACCAATCTTGTTTATTAATCCACGTTCAACCCGCGACACAGCTGCTTTCTATACAGATGCAAAAAATGGCGAACTATGGGTAGGTCGTCGCTTTACAACCGAAGAAGCATCAGAGCGTTATGGAATTGAAGTTCGCAAGATCGAAGAGTTAGAAAGCTTCCTCAAAGGAACTCCTGCCGCAGCACTTCACGGTTACGATGAAGTTGTTGATTCAGTTGTGAAGGATCATGCTCGCGATGCTGAATTGGTTGAGTTTGTTTCAGTAGCTCGTCTAATTAAAGATGATTATGAGATTCTAGAGATGCAAAAGGCGGTCGATGCAACACATCGCGGCTTTAATGATGTTATTCAGGCACTTCCTGCAGCTGTCATTACGGAGCGTGGAGAGCGTGTAGTTGAGGCGGCGTTCTTCGGCCGCGCTCGTATCGAGGGAAATGACCTTGGATACAACACAATCGCAGCCTCTGGCTCACATGCCTGCGTGCTGCACTGGAATCGCAACGATGGTGCGGTTCGCAGTGGAGATTTACTACTTCTTGATGCAGGTGTAGAAGTTGATTCTTACTACACAGCAGATATCACCAGAACATTGCCGATCAATGGAAAGTTCACACCAGCACAGCGCGCGCTGTACATGCTTGTGTATGAAGCGCAAAAAGCAGGTATTGCAGCGATTAAACCTGGTGAAAAGTTCTTGGCGATTAACAAAGCAAGCCACACAGTTTTGGCACAAGGCTTAATTGATATGGGAATTATCAAGATGTCATTAGAAGAGGTTATGGATCCAGCGGTTGGTTTCCATAAGCGTTGGACATTGCATGGCGTAAGCCACATGTTGGGTATGGATGTTCATGATTGCGCGCACGCTCGCGCAGAGCAGTACCGTGACGGAGTTCTTGAAGTTGGAATGTGTTTAACAGTTGAACCTGGTTTATACATTCAACCTGATGATGAACTATTTCCGGCAGAATATCGCGGAATTGGTATCCGTATCGAAGATGATGTTGTTGTTACAGAAGATGGTTGCCTTAACTTAAGCGAGCACATCCCTCATCACCCAGATGAGATCGAAGCCTGGATGGCTTCACTGCGCTAGTTGAATTCCACACCAAGCAGCAAGTAATCCAATTCCTAGTGACATAACTAGGTTGATACCTGCTTCTTTGTAACGCTTTAACTCGTATGCAAGGTAGATATCCAACATAAATGTTGACCAGGTTGTAAACGCTCCTGCAAAACCAACAGCAAATAAATCATGCACGTGCTCGGATTTTCCGAAGGTAAGTCCTAAAAAGAATGAGCCGAGGATATTTAC
>ERZ650311.1094-NODE-1094-length-14237-cov-7.907206_pt1 | contig 14237 bp, 17 predicted proteins | sample MGYA00376247_ERZ650311 | MGnify/ENA primary metagenome ERZ650311 (study PRJEB26733, sample SAMN07839324) | wastewater metagenome | biome: small river; feature: stream; material: water | place: USA: North Carolina | collected 2016-07-28 ... | reverse complement strand
GGTCAATAGTTACCTGTGGATACAGTTATCTTCAGGCAACTATGAATTAAATAAATGAGGTAGTAAGTAAAAAGTCACCCGAGGGTGACTTTTTTGTTTACTTATAAACGATATCGGCTCGGCGATTTTCTTTCCAAGCTGCTTCGTTGCTACCAGCGACTTTTGGTTTTTCCTTACCAAAGCTCACTGCTTCAACTTGAGACGCATCAACACCTAACAAAGATAAAGACTTTTTAACCGCCTCAGAACGCTTTTGGCCAAGCGCCAAGTTGTACTCTGTAGTGCCGCGCTCATCCGTATTACCCTGAATAACGATGTTGGCTCTCTTATCTTTGTTGTCACGCAGATACTTCGCATGAGCTTCTACAACAGACTGGTACTCAGGCTTAACTTTGTAGCTATCAAAATCAAAGTAAATACTTCTTTTGCCATAAACACTAGATTTTGGATCGTTAATTGGGTCGTAACCCATGCCCTGACCTGTTACATCAACAGATGCCACCTTGTTTGAGTCTGTAGTGCTGCAAGCACCCAAAATTGAAACAAAACCAATAGCCAAAATAACTTTTAATAACTTAGACATATATATTCCTTTAAAAAAATAATTAAAAAACTTAAAGAGAGATATATGTGTTTTTGGGCGGTTTAAATATTTTTTTGTTTAACTGAGCACTGTTAAGGATCTTAACAATAGCTCGCATAGTTTGCTTAAGCTGGGTAGCACCGAATAATAGGAATATACCAATCACTATAGCCAACATGTGAACTGAGATAGCTCTAGTCAAATTATTTTTATCATCAATACCTGAGGCCTCAACTTGTTGTTGGGCCAATATGTATGCAGAGTAATTGCTATAAATTTCTGCGCGCTTAATGCCATTTTCAATAAATCTATTCCCAGAAACAGCCTTGAACAATAAAAGGCTGAGACATAGCAGAATTAGTAAAAATTTACTTTGGCGCTTCATTTGATTTTGATTGTACCAATGCCAAGCGTCACCATAAATGTGGGGAAACCCGATATAAAAAAACCACCCTAAAAGGGTGGTTAAAAGATTTTTTACGGTCTAAAGAAAATTGACCGCGAAAAAATATAGTAATCAATGGCTGTGGTTTTGCTTATTCATTGGCATTTGATTAGAAGGCATATGAGGCATCATTTTATGATGTTGCTTCATCATACTGTCATGATCTTTTGGATCACAATATTGATGATCATCAGAGCCATGAGTCATCTCATGAGAACTAGCGCCCTTATATCCAAGAATACTTGGATCTAACATGCCAGCAATCATTGCGATATGTCCAAATACCAGGAACAAAGCTACACAAATTGCATGAACCTTTAGCTTACCCATTTGATCTAAAGCTTTATTGATTAGCCCCATCTCTTGCAAGGCAATCCATATTAGCGGCAATCCGGCAATTAAATACGTGCCCACTGCAATCACATCAATAACCGTTCTCCACTCACCTGCTTTAGTGATAGGCACAACAGCATTGGTCATTATGTAAATAATGATTCCAACAAAATATATACCCACTGAAATACCGGCAAAACGATTGAGATAGTAAATAACTCCATCAAATTTGCGAGTAAAGAGTAGATAAAGCTCTGTAATGGCAAGCGTTTCAGCCAAAACGACTGGAATAGCCATAAAAATAATTAAATTCCAAGGCTGGTTAACAGCCAATAACTCCATGTAATGGGTCATGTTCATAAGATTTCTCCAATAGATATACAGTGGCTATGGACCACAAAATTAGTTAATAAGCGATTAACTAATATGTCTTGGAGGCTTGAATATGTGGCTTGGAACTGCCTCAAGGATGAGTTGTGGCACAAAGGCAATAAAGTGATTTGAGAAATCAGGCTGAATATATTGATTTTTTGATAAGTCAGCCAAGATACCTAAACAGCATTGGTGGTGTGTTTGGTGATTGACGGTGTGGGAATTACCCACCTTGACATCGGTTGAGGTATGGCAATTGTGCTCAATCATATGCTCAGCATATGATTGCCCAGCCACATCATCGGGAGCTATAAAACTGCTCGCATGAATAAGGCTAATAAAAACGGAAAGGCACAAAAACACACAAATACGACGCATAATTCATTTTATTACTTTTGACATATTTGGCAAATCATGGCTTGGATCATTACAAAGTATCTGTTAACTGCTGGAATGGTTGTATTCATTAGCGAAGTTGCTAAACGTAGTGACAAATTGGGCGGCTTCATTGCCGCACTACCACTGATGACTCTACTCACCCTTATTTGGTTATTTATTGAAAATCAATCAGAAGAAAAAATTGGTAATCATGCCTATTACACTTTTTGGTATGTGATTCCAACTTTACCGATGTTTTTACTATTTCCTTATCTACTTCCCAAAGTAGGTTTTTGGATCACCATGAGTGCAAGTATTTTTGTTACTGTTATCTGCTTTGGCTTATTTGCCCTACTAATGAAAAACTTTGGCATTCATTTGCTATAAACAAATAAATATGACGCCAAGGTGATTAATAGACTTTTTCAAACGCCACAAACTGCTTTTAAAGTTGCAGTATTTTTATCCTTAGTGATACACCTGTGCTTGCTGATTATTTATGCGCCATCAAGCATTAAGCCACCAAAGAATCATGAAGAAACTCTTGTTGTCATTCAACTAGATGAGCTAGAGAAAAAAGAATCTACTCCTCCTCAAACAAAAGAAACATTAAGCGATAAAACACCAGCAACTCAATTAGCACCAAATGCACCCACTGCAGAGGAATGGGCATTTGCTGCTAAGTACACTTTAAAGAATAGTAAAGGCTACAGACACTCATGGGGCCAACAGGTACGCAGCATGATGGGTACTGCTGTTGAAGGTCCAGACCAAGGTGCCGTTCGATTCCGGATTGAGATTGCACCTAATGGCACACTAACAAAACTAGAAACTTTATGGGCAACTTCAGATGTTGCTGAGATGCTGGCAAGAAAGGCAATCATGAGTATGCCGCCACCGCCACCAACACCTACAGGCAAACCTCTTATTTTTGAGAGAACGATCACGTTCTCACCATTCGCTTCAGACGATACTCCGTTTTATAGGGATGATTGCCTGCCTGACCCGCCATCATTTCAAAATCCATTTGCTTGGGATGGTAAGTCCCCTCAAGAGGTAAGAAAGAATCAAGTTGCTGAAAAATTAAATCCTGAGGCACTCGCTGAATGCCTTAAACAATTACCCAAAGATTCAATCGAAGGTGAAAATGCACACAACCAAAGACTGATGGAACAATGGGGCTCAAAAAAATAATCCCATGCACGGATTTAGCAAAACTACTCGTATGAAGTTTGGAGGCGGAACTCAGAATCAAACTGGGGTACACGGCTTTGCAGATACGCTGATGATTTAAATAGTATTTTCTTCAACGATTAACCATCCCTGCAGTTCGATGTGGTTTTTGCATTGATTAATTTGGTGTTGAGTGGCCGTCAAATGGCGTGAAGCAGCATCGACAGATTTGGAGACGCATTTTCGAGAAACCCGATATCCCATATTCAGATACTGGGCAGGTAAATCAGTTTTTCTTAGTTGACATATCTCCAAGTAGCGAGTTTCGCCAAACTCAAGAAAATATTAAGTAACCCAGCTTTAATGGTTAATCAGAAAAGATTTACTTTGAATAATTAATGCGGTTAGGAATCTTCCCAAACAACACTTCGGTTACGACCTGCCAATTTAGCCTGATACATCGCCATATCAGCTTGCTTGAAATATTTTTCAGCTAATGCAGAGTGGACTAGATCTAATTCAGCATCAGGATTTAAAAGACTAATGCCATTGCTGATAGTAATTTTTACAGGATCACCATTGTCATCAGCAATCACCGCTTGCTCGACTCCAACTCGCAAACGTTCAGCTACCTCAAGCGCTTGCAACTGATTAGTGTTTGGCAAAATCACCAAGAATTCCTCACCACCAACCCGTCCAAACAAGTCAATATCACGCAACATCTTCTGGCAGTAATGGGCTAAGTTTTTAAGCACTAGATCTCCAATCATGTGTCCATATCGATCATTTACAAATTTGAAAAAATCAATATCTAACATAATCAATGCTAGAGGTTGCTTATTACGAAAGGCACGCCCCACCTCTTGCTCTAAACGAATAAATGTTTCGTCACGCCTCATTGCCCCCGTCATGGCATCGACCTTGGAGTGAACTTCATAAATCATACTTTGAGCTTCTATCGATGAAAATGCCCGAGCAATAAAATATGTCCCGAGCATCAACAATCCAGAAATAGTAAAAGCAGTTACCGCGTCCAAGACATTATGACTTCTACCATCAAGAACATCCAATATGGGATAAATACGTCTTGCCACCATCAGTAAAAATCCAATGACAAATAATAAGCATGGCAACCTGTAAATGGCCGCCTGTCTATACAATTTAATAGACAAAATTACTGCCACCACCTGAAACAGCAAAGCAACCACATATAGAAAAATTACAAATGAAGTTGGAATCATGGCTGGCATAGGGTTGCCTGAAAATCTTTTTGTTTAATCAAGTCATTAACAATATTGACAATCTTTGCATCGAGTGTTTTTCCTGACTCTTGGTTGAGGTACTCAACTGCTTTATCAATTCCCATCGCAGGCCGATAGGGGCGGTGAGAACTCATTGATTCAAGCGTATCCGCCACAGCCAAAATGAGTGCTTCATCGATAATTTGATCTTCTTTTAAGCCTTCTGGATATCCACTGCCATCAATACGCTCATGATGTTGTTGAACAGCTTTTGCAATTGGCCATGTAAATGGTATGTCTTTCAATATCTCATAGCCTGTATTGGGATGCTGCCTCATTAAAGTCATTTCTACTTCTGTTAGCTTTGATGGCTTGGTCAAGATTTCTGCTGGTATAGCAATCTTGCCTATGTCGTGTACTAATGCAGCAAGAATTAACCCCTGAACCCTTTCGTCATCCCACCCCATTTTTTTTGCAATTGCCTCTGAGATGGCAGCAACCTTTTTTTGATGGCCCGCGGTATATGGATCACGTTGCTCCATCGTTTTAGAGATTGCCGCAATGGTTGCAGATAATGACTGGACCAGTTCCCGATGCAATCGATCGCGTTCAATAATTTCCACATCTAAAGCATGTTGCTTTTCAATGCTAGCCAAACCAAAACCAAGTTCTTTGGCTAGACTCTCAAATAAACTGATTTCAGTATCACCAAATGCATCAGGAATATTTGCATAAACCGTTAATGCGCCAATTGTTTGGGGATCATGATTTTGAATTGGCACAGCAATCACTGAGCGTATTCCGAAGGGCTCTGCGCGCTTTCGCCAAGGCGCAAAACGCTCATCAGTTTGAGAGTCTCGAATCACCACAGATTGACCAGTTCTAATGCAAGTTCCCGTAGGCCCTCTTCCAGCTGATGTTTCTTCAGACCATTTAACATCTATATGATCTGCGTAGCCAGCAGCAACTCCATGCGTACCCAATACTTCCACTGTTTTTTCGGGATCATTTTTTGCAATACCTACCCACGCCAGGATATATGGAGCTTGGTTAACAATTGCATCGCAAACCCCCTTGATTAAATCTGAAATATTTTTAGATTGAACCAAAACTGATGAAGCTTTAGCGTGAGCCATCAAAGCCCAATTTTGTTTTTGCAGGTCAGTTTCGTTCAGCATTCATGTACCAATGATGGGCATATCGTCCCATGATACGCCTTGATAAGAATTAAATTCAATCTCTGCATGTTATTTTTAATTGATATCAAATATATAACTGATATCTATATACATCCCTATTGCAGCGTGTTAGCCTGAAATTTATGGCTTATTTCTCAATTAAAACTAAATTTGCAACCTGCCTTTTATTGGCATTTTCTTGGATGGCTATATCTATTTGGCTATCCTTACCTTGGTATCAAGATCTTTCAAAAGAAATTGGCTGGTTCTTGGCCGCTTTCTTTATCGCGTTCATAGCGATTGTTCCGGGGTTTATGAATGCTTTTGTGATTAGCTCATTACTTTTAGATAAAAGACCCGACATTCTTCTTGAGCAACACTACCCACCAATCACCATCTTAATTGCCGCCTATAACGAAGCAAAAGACATTGCCACCACTCTTAAAAGTATCTTCTTAGAAGATTACCCAGGAGAAGTGAGTGTGATTGTGATCAATGATGGCTCTAGTGATGGAACAGCTTCCATTGTTAAAGACTTCATGAGTAGTCATCCCAACCTAAAACTAATTGATCTAGATAAAAATATTGGCAAGGCAAATGCTCTAAATGCTGGATTAAAAGAATGCACCACCGATATCCTAATAACAATTGATGCCGACTCTTATCTATGGAAAGATGCATTACGAAATATTGTTGGACGCTACCTATCTGATCCAGTCAATACAAAAGCAGTTGCCGGTGAGGTCTTAATCAGAAATTCACGAGACAACTGGATCACCAAAGCTCAGGAATGGGATTATTTTTTGGGAATTGCATCTGTCAAAAGAATCCAGTCACTATTTCAAGGTACTTTAGTAGCTCAAGGAGCTTTTTCTCTATACGACAGAAAAACTATTGAGAATTTAGGTGGCTGGCCTAATAAAGTAGGAGAAGACATTGTATTAACTTGGAAGATCTTATTGGCCGGATACCGCGTAGGTCATGCCGAGAATGCATGCGTCTTCACGAATTGCCCAAATACTATGATGGGCTTTATTAACCAACGTAGACGTTGGTCACGAGGATTAATTGAATCATTCAAAGAAAACTGGCGACTTTTATTCAAGCCTCGCCTCAGTACCACTTATATATGGTGGAACACACTTTTCCCAGTAATTGATATCGCATATACCTTTGGCTTTATTCCGGGATTAGTTTTAGCTTGTTTTGGCATATTTTGGATTGTTGGCCCCATGACTGTTGCCTTAATACCTATGGCATTTTTACTTAACATTGTGATGTACAACAAAGGCAGAGCAATGTTCAAACATGAGCACCTAGAGGTACGAAAGAATTACTTCGGCTTTTTCTTTTATGTCCTCGCATATGGAATTATTTTGCAACCAGCTTGCGTCTGGGGCTATATCAGCGAAGTCTTTAATCTTAGAAAGCACTGGGGTACGAAATGAGTAAACTTTTATACGCCCTGTTGGCACTGAGCTATACAACTGGCGCTCTTGCTGAAGAAGCCACAGGCGCCAAATATGCCGCCTCTATTCCAGAGTATTACGTTTCCTCTGATAGCGAGGGATTTGTTACTAACAAATATAAAGCTAGCGCATATGGAATCTATAAAAATCCTGACAATTACACAGGCATACAGATTCAGCACAATCAATTCCGACAAAATAATTGGGATTCATCAGCCCAACAATATGGCTTAGTGACTAAAGCGGTAGATACACGCACAGGATTGGGGTACAACTTAAATGTTGGATATAACCTTCAAAATGGCTATAAATTACTAACCACTGATAGTAACTACTCATTAAAACTAACCAACACCACACAAGCTGAGTTTTTGTTATTCCGAGATCGAGTAGAAACACAAAACTCTCTGACAAATGGTATTTATTACACAATGGCAGGCGTCAGTATTGAACAAAAAATTATTGATCGCTTAAGTGTCGTTGTATTTGGTGGAAACTTGTATTTCTCTGATACCAATACGCGCCCCACTATTAAGGCAAAAATAATTTATGACTTAGTCCCAGACTATGGCATCACAGGTCAAATCCGCTACCGTCAGTTCCGCAATACCAATACAGGTGTTACCAATAATTATTTCAACCCTAATACGTACTCAGAATCAATGCTTGCCCTTGGTTTGAGAAAACGCATCAATAACTGGATGGTCAATGGTGTCGCGGGAGTCGGCCAACAAAGTGTTGATAGCGGCCCTCACACCACTACCCAGTTATATGAGCTTGCATTAACAAGCCCTCCTGTTACCGCAAATAATATGCACATACGCGCCAAAGCAGGTTATAGTGAATCTGCTAGTTTTGGCGGTCCAAATTATTCCCATCGTTACTTTATGGGCGAATTAATTTTTCCCTTTTAAGTAAGTCAAAAATATGAATGATGATATTGAAAAAATATATGCCAAATTAGTGGCTCACGAAACTGAAATCATTAACCTACGTAAAGGTTATATGATTGTTAATGAGCGCTACACCAAGGCACTCGCATCATTAAAAGAACTAACAACCAGCGCTGCAGAAGCTGCTAAAAAAGCATGTCTTGCTGCAGAAAAGGCCAAAACTGCAACTGAGCGGTGCGCAAATACTGCCAAAGAAGCAGCCGCTCATTCTGTTATCGTTGCTGCAGAATCTGCTGCGCAAGCTGCTGGTCTATCTGCTGAAGCTGCAATAGAAGCCGCAGCTGCTGCCTCAGCAGCCGCCGCTGCCGCGGCAGCAGCTGTCGCACATCAAGCTGAAGCCTCCTCTTTACAAGCCTCAGCTGAAGCCGCTGAAGCAACAAAACGTGCTGCGGAAGCTGCGGCAGATGCCGTAAAAATGGCTAATGCGGCCGCATCAACCGCCAAAGCAGCTCGCGAAAATAGTAATTAATTACTCAAGGCATCGACATAGTGAGTAATTTAAATGTCGGGAAAACCGACAAATTACAAAACTAAAATTGCTTATAAATGGCAATACCACTATATGAACGAGTGATCACTGGTGTTAGCAAATATTTATCAGATACCCAAGCGCCCACAAAAGATCCTAGTGTATGCGAGCCAAAGTCTAGCAATGAACTAGAAACTTTGGCATCTTTACTAAGAACTTGACGAGATTCCGCCAAAAAGCTAACTGCTGAACTAGCACCAACGCCAATGAGCACTCGATTTGGAGAATCTTCAACTAACTTAGTAATGGCCCCAGCTATGATCGCACCACCAGCGGCGTGGCTCAACTCACTTGTAAAGCCATCGTAGGCAAAAGAATTATTGACTAGTGCAAATAAGATGATTGGGAGTAGTTTCTTCATTGGTCAATCCTAACCCAATGCTTACCAACAAACCTTGCTCCACATCAACTGATGCGGTTTAAATTGCAGCAATTGCAATGAAAAACCATATATGAAGTTGGAGGCGGAACCCAGAATCGAACTGGGGTACACGGCTTTGCAGGCCGCTGCATAACCACTCTGCCATCCCGCCAGGGACGTGTTGTGTGAAATTAAAAAGGGAAGCTTTTTTAAGCTTCCCTCGTAATTTGGAGCGGGATAAGAGGCTCGAACTCTCGACCTATACCTTGGCAAGGTATCGCTCTACCAACTGAGCTAATCCCGCATAACAACAAGACCGATACTTTAACACATTTTTCGCCTATGTCAAATTATCAGACTTTGACACCACAGAAGTACTGCTAGCGTTAGGTTACTACAAACTGATGCTTTACGTGTTGATTTACTTGGTTTTTATGGTTTACAGGTCCGTTTTAGCCTTAATTAATGGCCAAGCTTTTTGCAAGTAGTAGAACATGGACCAAACTGTCAAAACTGCGGCAACCCAAATCAAAGGTCTACCAATATAGCTAGTATGAAATAAGTTGAATAATGTGTCGTTGTAAAGCAAAAATGGGATGGCGATGAGTTGTGCCGCCGTTTTAAGCTTTCCAACAAAATGTACCGCCACGCTTTTAGAGGCTCCAATTTGTGCCATCCACTCTCTTAATGCAGAAATAGTGATCTCTCGACCGATGATGACTAGGGCCACCCAGGCTTCTACCCGATCAAAATTAAGTAGCACTAGCAATGCCGCAGCGACCATTAGCTTGTCTGCGACTGGATCCAAGAAAGCTCCAAAGGCTGAAACCTGCCCCCACTTACGAGCTAGGTAACCATCTAACCAATCAGTAACCGCTGCGCCAACAAAGAAGATAGTAGCCCATAGATTTTTCTCTGCAACTGTTAACCATGACTCTGGTAAATAAAAAATACCAACAACCAATGGAATAGTGGCAACTCTTAACCAGGTTAGAAAGATTGGTAAATTAAAAGGCATGTGGCAAGGATAAAGGAATTTCTGGGTTACTTGGCGGTTTAATGCAACTGTTTGTATATCTGCTCAGCCAAGGCTTTTGAGATTCCTTCAACTTGCTGCAATTCCTCAATGGTGGCGTTGATCACACCTTTGAGTCCACCAAATCTAGCAAGTAACTTTTGCCTTCTCTTGGCTCCAATACCCTCCATCTCCTCCAAACGAGAAACGTTCCTGGCTTTTTGACGCTTAGCTCTCATACCTGTGATGGCAAAGCGATGAGCTTCATCTCTAATTTGCGCGGTGAGCAACAAGGCAGGACTCTCCAAACCCAAGACCAATGGTTCGCGTTGATCCGCAAATATCAGCGTCTCTAGACCAACCTTTCTACCCTCCCCCTTGGCAATACCAACAATCATAGAAATGTCTAGACCCAACTCATCAAAAACTTCTTTGGCCATACTCACTTGACCTTTACCGCCATCAACTAAAACAATGTGAGGCTGTTTATCGGTAGGTATCTCTTGAAAGTTGGCATAACGCCGCTGAAGGACTTGGCGCATGGCTGCGTAGTCATCACCAGGAATGATGTCATTGATATTAAAACGTCTGTACTCACCGCTTTGCATGTCATGTTTTTGATAAACCACACAACTAGCTTGCGTTGCCTCACCAGATGTATGACTAATATCAAAGCATTCAATTCTGAGATCTTCGGCATTTTCAATATCAAGATTTAAAACATCAATCAATGATCGTGTTCTGGCTTCTTGACCGCCAGCTTCAGTGAGGCGTTTGGTCAATGCCAACTCGGCATTATTTTGCGCCATCGTCAACCAATGTTTTCGTTGCCCTTGAGGTTGCTTCAAGATTTGAACTTTTTTATTGGCCTTGTCATTTAAGAGTTGCTGCAACTCTTCATACTCTGGGCTATCTTTAAAGTCTTGTATCACCATGACTCTGGGTATGAGCTTCAAAGACTCAGCGTCATCACTTAAGTAGTGTTGAGCAATAAAAGCTTGCATCACCTCATCACCATCAGGCATTGCATCTTCTTTGAATCTACCCATCTTCGGAAAGTAAGCCCTATCACCAAGATGTCTACCACCTCTGACCATAGCTAAATTAATACAAGCTAAACCACCCTTCATAGCAATGGCTAGTATGTCTACATCACCTTCACCATCAGCAACTGCATCCATCGATTGCTGTTGTAGGACTTGCGATAAATCAGCAATCCTGTCACGCATCATGGCTGCTTCTTCAAACTGCATGTTCTCACTGTAGGCAAACATGGCTCTTTCAAACTCAGCCATCACACTGGCATGATCGCCCTCTAAGAACTTCATCGCTTTACTCACATCTTCGGCATAGTTCTTATCAGTGATTCTGCCTACACAAGGTGCACTGCAGCGATGGATTTGATGCAACAAACAAGGCCTACTTCTGTTCTTAAAAACAGTGTCTTCACAAGTTCGGATCTGAAATACTTTTTGCAGTATTTGAATACTGTTCCTAACCGCCCAAGAGTTAGGGAATGGCCCAAAGTATTGATGGCGTTTATCAACTCTGCCACGGTAATACGCCAGTCTTGGATATTGATGACCTGATAGCATCACATATGGGTAAGACTTATCATCTCTAAACAGAATATTGAATGGTGGCGATAACTCTTTAATGAGATTATTTTCCAGAATCAACGCTTCGGTTTCTGTGCGTGTGACTGTGGTTTCTAGAGAACGAATCTTTGTCACCATGCGCTCAATGCGCGGTGATGTGAGATTTCGTTGAAAATAGCTATTAACTCGCTTTTTTAGATCTTTCGCCTTACCAACGTATAAGATTTGCCCTGCTTCATCAAAAAAGCGATAAACGCCCGGCAAACCGGGTAACTTTTTAACGTCATTTAAGAGGGTTTCTGGGGTCTCATTCGACATGCGTTGGGATATTTTCTGTCAAATCGTCGATAACTATGGTGATGCCGGTGTGTGCTGGCGTCTTGCCAGAGCTCTCTCTCGTTTATCTAATACATCTAGTCATGATGATATCCGCATTCGATTATTTTGCGATGATTTAAGTGTTTTAAATAGCATTGCTCGTGGCGATGCTATTGGCTATGGTGCCACTTTAGGCATCGAGGTATTACCCTGGTCAGCCGCAACGTCCGCTGAGGTTTTATCTGGTATTGGAGATGTAGTCATCGAAGCTTTTGCTTGTCACCTACCAGAATCGTATGTGACTGCCATGACCGATCGATCAGTAGCACCTATTTGGATTAATTTGGAATATCTCACTGCAGAAGCTTGGGCTGATGAGATGCACCTAATGCCATCTCCCCAAAATAATGGTCTAAAGAAGTATTTTTACTTCCCAGGCTTTACAGCCAAAACTGGTGGGGTTACTTTAGGCAATTGGGATGAGGTCACGAGCAGGAGTTCCACTCCTGACTCTTTGATCAATGCTTGGGCTAAATGCAGGCAAGGCGCCAAAAAAATATCTATCTTCAATTATCGTCATGCCCCATTACATGATTGGCTACGTTCATTGAATCAAGCGGCCAGCTCTTGCGGTGATTTAGTCGATATATTGCTTTGTGCCGGTCAAAATGTTTCTGTTAATCAATTGTCATCTGAATTAACAGCGCTGCAATTAATAGAACTACCATTTGTTCCACAAGAAGATTACGACTGGTTAGTGGCTCACTGCGATATGAACTTGGTTCGAGGCGAAGATTCTTTTGTGAGAGCGCAATGGGCAGGTAAACCATTCATCTGGGATATCTACCCACAGTCCGATTTAGCCCACGAAGTGAAATTGGATGCTTTTTTAGAGCGGTATTTTGAAGATGCCACTCCAATGGTTCAGTCACTTGGCCTGTCCGCCATGAAATGGGGCTCACCATCCGATTGGTGGCCACAATTAGAGGCTTGGACACAACATTCTGGCCATTGGAGGCAGAAGTTAGTGGCTTTAGGTCATTTAGAGGGTAAAATCTTAGACTTTGTGAAATCTCAGGAAATATCGCGATGAAAATTGCTCAAGAACTCCGCACAGGTAACGTTGTCATGTTGAATGGCCAGCCATTGGTTATTCAGAAAACTGAATACAGCCGCTCAGGTCGTAACGCCGCTGTTGTTAAGATGAAGTTTAAAAACTTGATCACTGAAGCGCCTAACGAAGGCATTTTCAAAGCTGATGACAAATTCGAAGTTGTGATCTTAGAACGTAAAGAATGTACTTATTCTTACTTCGCAGATCCAATGTATGCATTCATGGATACTGAATACAACCAGTATGAAGTTGAAAAAGACAATATGGGTGATGCACTGCACTATCTAGAAGATGGCATGCCTGTTGAAGTGGTTTTCTACGAAGGTAAAGCTCTTTCAGTAGAACTACCAACGATTGTTGTTCGTGAAATTACTTATACAGAACCTGCGGTTAAAGGCGACACCAGCTCAGGCCGCGTATTAAAGAACGCCAAGATTGCTACAGGCTACGAGCTACAGGTGCCTTTATTCTGTAACGAAGGCGACAAGATTGAAATCGATACACGTACGGGCGAATATCGTAGCCGTGCCAACTAATGGATCTCATGCATCAATTGCATGATTCATTTTTATAAAACCACCTTTCGAGGTGGTTTTTTTACCCCCACAAAGTAGTCACAAAAAAGTCACAATAGACACCATTGCTCAAAGCATTCAGCAACCTGCTCAGTTTTTAAGCAAACAACCTAGCCTATTGGATTAAGTAGGTTTATGATTGTTTCGGTAGGAGTTATAAACATTTTCTGTGGATAACTATCATGAGCTATAAAACACCCCCCAAACATTTGTATGTTGAGTACATGTATGGTTTTCTGTTTCATTACACAGATCAACCACTTTTCCCAACAACGCCTTCCTATACTCTTGTAAAAGTTATCAAAGAAACAGAAAAAACCTGGGAAGCGCTCTATAAAAATATTGATGACGAAAAAGCAACATTTGTTTTTGACGGCACCATTAAATTAAAAAAACACGCCTCATGATCCCATGGTGACTGTTGTCACCATGGTTGGATTTTTACCCTAAAAATCAAATAGATAAGACCGCTCATATTACGAAGCGTCGATTTACCTCAAAATTTGTAAGAAATACAACAGCTAGGGTAATAGTAAACACCTATAACTAAATGTAGTGGTTAGATTACACTTAGCTCACCTTATTGCACCAACAAATATATG
>ERZ650311.1093-NODE-1093-length-14260-cov-4.861035_pt1 | contig 14260 bp, 17 predicted proteins | sample MGYA00376247_ERZ650311 | MGnify/ENA primary metagenome ERZ650311 (study PRJEB26733, sample SAMN07839324) | wastewater metagenome | biome: small river; feature: stream; material: water | place: USA: North Carolina | collected 2016-07-28 ... | reverse complement strand
CCATTCGCAAGTGCCTGAAACACCGGCACTTGTGCGGCGCCACGGGGCAGCATCATCCGGCGTGGACATGGGATTCTCCGCGTTTCTCCGTGAGGAGGGGCGCGAACGGAGGTCCACGCCATGAATCACCGCCTTCCCCGCATCTGTTGCCATCGTGGCTACGCCCGCGTCTGGCTCGGCCGGTGGGTCGCCCTCGGCAAGTACGGCAGCCCCGAGAGCAAGGCCGCCTATCGCGCCGCCCTCGACGAGTGGCGCCGGCAAGGCTGCCCCGTCCTGATCGGCGCACGCCCCGACTGCGGGGAACTCGCGGGCGACTACCTCGAGCACCTGAAGGCCGCCAAGTCCCGCGACTCCCTGAACCGCGCCCGGCTCGCCCTGCGGTCGTTCCTCCGCGAGCACGCCGACCGGGACGCCTCGACCGTCAGCCCCGCCTGCCTCGACGACTGGCGCATGGCCCTCGCCCAGCGGGGCCTCTACCGCTCGACGATCAACGAGCGGGCCTGGGTCGTCAAGGACATGATCCGCTGGGCTGTGCGCCGTGACATCCTGCCCGCCGAGACCTGGCACCGCCTCTCCACCGTCACGGGCCTCCGCCTGGGCGAGTACGGCGCCAAGGACCGCCCGCCCGTCCGCCCTGTGCCCCGCGAGGTCGTCAACGCCACGCTGCCCCACCTGCCCGCGGTCGTCGCCGACATGGTCCAGGTCCAGCTCCTGACCGGCGCGCGGCCCGGGGAGGTCTGCCGGCTCTGCCCCGCCGACCTCGACACCAGCGGCCGTGTCTGGGTCTGGACCCTCGAGCGCCACAAGACCGCCCACCACGGCAAGGCCCGCGTCATCGCCGTCGGGCCCAAGGCGCAGGCCATCCTCAGCCGCTACCTGAAGGCCGGTCCCCTGGAGAGCCCGCTCTTCCGCCCCGAGCCCGTCTGGTCGCCCACCGTCGCCAACGTCGCCAATCCCGGCCGTGCCGCCCAGCGCGCCGCACGCCGCGCCCAGGGCTTCACGGGCAAGCGTGAGCCCAAGGGCCGGTACACCACGGGCTCCTATCGCCGGGCCGTCGAGCGGGCCTGCATCGACCACGGGCTGGAGCGCTGGTCGCCCAACCGGCTCAGGCACACCCGGGCCACGGAGGTCCGGCGCTCGTACGGGCTCGACGCCGCGAGCGCGGTCCTCGGTCACTCCAAGATCGAGACGACGCAGGTGTACGCCGAGCGGGCGTGGGAGCTGGCGGAGCGGGTGGCGCGGGCCACGGGGTGAGCGTGTACGCTTCGGCCCACGCCTGGTGCGTTCCCGCACTCACCCAGCAGGAGCCAGCCATGTGAACGCCGCAAGGGCCCGGACCCGCGACAGGGTTCGGGCTCGTTCTTTGCGGACCGGGTCGTACGGGCTCAGCGTCCGCTTTCGCGGTCTCCGTCCGCGAGTTCCGCGCGGATGGCCTCCATCTCGGCCATGATTTGCTGCTCCCTAGAAGCCGGGTCGAGCGCCCCCACCTTCAGGTCGTGGCAGTCTCGCAGCGACGCGGACGCGGCGGACATCCGCGCGAGCAGTTCCCGGCGGCGCTTGCGGTTGGGCTTGCGGCGGTCCATGCTCCCCCCCTATCGCTCGGCACGCGTTGGTCGGGATCCGGCGCTGGCTATGCCTCCGCCCGGGCTAGCCATTCGGCGATCGATTCCCAGCGTTCGATCAGACCCCACGGGGCGATGGCCACGCGACGCCCGCGCGCGAGGTGGGGGGCGGCTTGGCGCGGATCGTCGGTCAGCATCCGCACGGTGATGAGGCGGTCGGGAAGATCCCGGCGGATCGAGTCGTCTTCGCCTCGGTCGGCGAGTTCCATCTGTTCTTGCGTGACCATCACGGGCACGTCGTACAGGATCGTCATGCCCTCGCGGTGGGTGGGCTCGACGGCGAGCACCTTGCCCGCCCGGTGTTCCTTGGCCGCCCACGTCGCGGCCCACCACGCCCAGGGCGCGGAGGGCTTGCTCTCGGCGTGAACGCCCATCGTGGTGTCCATGATGAGCGGGCCGAGTTGGGAGAGTTCCCGCGTGTCGAGCGTCGTCTGCTGGTGCCAAGCGGCCTCGCGGGGGTCGCCCTTGTACCCGAGAATGCGGGCCAGCAGGTTGTAGCGGTCGGAGCGTTCGAGGATCGCGGCGTAGTGCCGGCACTGGGGCGGGTAGGCATAACCCAGGTACCACGCCGGCCAGAGCCCGGTATCGGCGTAGACCTGTTCTGCGAAGTTGCGGGTGTTCTTCGGCGAGTACCAGTCCGCGCCGGCCCGGCGCGCCCGGGCGAGCGCATCGATGACGGCTTCGGATTCGTCGAGGGCCTTGCGCCATCCGCCGTACTGCCACGCGATGATGCGGGTGCCCTTGCCGTGTTCGGGGAGCAGGGGCAGAAGGCGCTCGCGGAGTTTGAGCCAGAAGCCATGCGCCCCGCGCGGGTCGAGCATGATCGCGTCGGGCGTGTGCCGCACGTCGGCGCGGTTGTAGTAGGCGAACGCCGGTTTGTTCGGGTCCGTCTGCTCGCTGGCGAAGGGGATGATGATGTCAACGGGGGTCACTGGGCCCCCCAAGCGCTTGCGGAAACCGGGGGCGGAGCGGGCGTTCCCTCTGGCGCTGGCGGGCGCTCGGTCGTTGGCTGCTTGGGCTTGCGCTCGGGCAGCGTTCCCGTGAAGATGTCGCCGTGGGTCATGATCTCGATCGGGGTTGGCCTGCACGCGACCGGTCGAACGAAGCTCACGGCCACTTCTCGAAGCCAAAGCCACAAGGCCTTGCCGATCACGGTGCATCCGCAGCCCGGGTATCTCTGGTTAGATTGTCGAACTCTGGCGCGCCAGCGGCGCATAGGTCCGGCCACGCCCGCGGTGTCGGCGATTCCGACAAGCACCCGCCAGAATGACCTCGGGATGATCCAGAGGGTCCGGGCGGCGAGCGCGGCCAGGCCCGCCAGCGTCCGCGCGGGAAGTCCTACCCACCACCGCGTTGCCGGCGTGAGGGCCCGCCACCATCGCACGTGTCCGGGCAGACCGTGAAACAACAGCCCGGCTGATCGGAAGCGTGCGTTTTGTCTGATCGTCTTCCTCTGTGCGGGCGGCGCGTCGGCTGGCCTGGCGGGGCTTTTCTTTTCGTCGCACGGTTCACACAGCTCTTTCTTGGCCTCGGTCTCTTGCACGCTTAACTCCTAGTTGGATAGGTCGCACATCGCGCACAGCCGCGCCTCGTCGGCGGTCTGCGGGGATACCGGTGTTAGGGTCCACGCAATGGACACGTCCGTTATCTGCACGCGCTGGCAGTGGCACGCGTCGGCGTCGTCGAATCGCGCGTAGGCGGTCCACTCTTCCGCGTGGCATTCGACGGTGCGGGACGTGCACGTCTGCGAGAGGGTGTTGCTCCACGCGATCTTGTTCACGCACGAGCCGACCGTGGAGTAGATCGTCTCGCCCGATACGTTGCCGACGCCCCCGAAGCACGAGTACCCGCAGGAGGTCGTGGCGTTGAAGCCGGTGCTGAATCCGGTCATCTCGGCGCCGCTTGTGCCAACGTCGAACCATTCGACCGGCGCGTTCGTGTCGGTGCAGCAGGACTTGGACGTGACGGTTCTAGCGCGGGTGTTCTTCACGGACTGGCACTGGGCCCCAAGGTCGTCGGCTCGCTCCGTCCCGTACGTCTCGCACTGGTCGCTGATAAGTGTGCAGTCCGTGCCCGACGCGCAGTCGTCTGGGCATGGAACACTGGCGGTCCCGCCGCCGAACGTGTTCTCGACCGTCACGACCAGCGAGGCGGTCAGGTCAAGCTCGTACCGCGGGATCGCGCCCGATGCGTTCTTCTGGCCGTAGCAGCAGACAGAGTCGCCCGCTTCGTCGTTGGTGTAGCACACGCAGTTGCACGTCCCGGTGTAGTCCGGCGCGCACGGGGCGTCGTCGCAGTCAACGCCCACCTCCGAGATGCTGTCGCTGATGTACGGGTACTCGCTCACGCCAGCTGGGATGTCCGCGTATGGCAGGTAGTCCGCGAGGTAGAAGCACCCCTCCCCAAGCGAGGTCAGAACGTCGCCCGCGGCGTAGATGTCCGCGATGGTTCGCGGGTTGCTGCTCCCGTCGTCAAAGGTCGCATCTTCGCAGATGTAGTATCGCTCGTCCCCGAACCGACAGGGGTTTTCTGCGCTGTGCGGTTGGCACGAGTAGACGAGATAGACGTTGGCGCAGCCGCCCGTGCAGCACGTGCACAACTTCCACAGCCCGGTCGTCGCGGACAGCAGCCACCGGCCCGTCGCGTTGGCGAGGCGCCACCCCATTACGGGCACACCTCCACCGCGGGCACTTCGTTCGCGTCCCAAAGGACGAACGTTCCGTCTACGGCAAAGAACCCGGATCCCCACGAGTTAGCAGGCGGGGCGGAGAACGGGCCTGCGGCGGGGCGCCGTCTTGCTGGGGTCATGGCCGAGCCCAGCGGGATCCCCGACTCGCTTTCGACGTCGTAGGTGAACGAGCATTGTGTGCTCGGCCCGCCGCCCGACCCTCCGACCTGTGTGACCTTCACGGCGAAGTGCGCGGGCCCGGTCCCGCGTCCAAGGTCGAGCAGGGCCTCGATACCCGGGCCCGTGCCCGCGGCCTTGTAGAGGATCCTCGCCGCCCCGGTGCGCCCGCTCTTGAGGAGCCACGTGTCCGTATCGCCGGCGTCGAAGTCCTGCACGTCGGCATACTGGTCGTCCGCGTCGTCGACGGTGATCTTGGCGGGCAGCACGCCGCTCATCGTCGCGCGCCCGGATTCGCCGTCCGCGATCGGCTCGAGCAGCAGCACGAACAGGCCGGCGTGGTCGGCTCGCACCGGTGCCGCTCCGGCTAGGCACACCCGCGCGAAGAACTCCTGATCGGCGCCGTCCTCTGGGTAGGTTGATGGCGGGAACATGACCCCGTCGATTCCCAGCGCGGCGAAGCGCGGGAGGTCCTCGCCGGAGTTGTTGCGGACGGTCACGATGGGCAGGGCCTGCGCGTACGGGGATAGCCCGCCCGACAGTCGCCGGGCCTGCTCGGCGCGGGCGGCGGCCATCGCCCCGTTCCAGGCGACGGCTTTGGGCCTCATGGCTTGGCCGGGTTGGACTGGTGCGAATGGGTCCATCAGCCACCGATCCCCAGCAGCGCAAAGTTCGTCCGCCTGTACACCCGCTCGACGTATGCGTGCGTCGGCCGCTGGGTCATCGCCTGGCCCGTCGTGTCTTCGACGAGCGAGAAGCGGAACCACAGGAAGTCCCAGCCTTCGATGTCTCCGATGTTGATCGTGAGGTCGTCGGTTGGGTCGGCGTCCTCGGGAACGACCACGTTGGTCGCGTTCGGCGTAATCGCAAAGTTGAACGTGATCTCCCACGGCTCGTTTCCCGTGCCCCGCTTCTGACCGGTGGCTCCAAGGAAAAGCACCTCACCTGCGGCGAAGCCTCGGAAGGGGTACATGTTGACCGTGCCCGTCATCGTCGCGAGCATCGCCTTGAAGGCCTCGTCAACGTCGGCGACGTCGAACTGCTTTGTAACCGACTCGCGCAGGGCGCCGGCGATGACGTCGCACCCCTCGACGCTGTCGGCTGTGACGTTGATCGCGCCTTTGAAGTCGGGGGCCGGGCGGGGGATCGCCTCGAAGTCGTTACGGGCCTTGCGGGTGATCGTCTTCCGCGACTGCAGGATGTGCTTCGTCTCGCCCGTCGTGTCGAAGGTATTCACCTCGGTGCCTGGCGTGGGCGTGAGCGTTCCGCTCGGGTTCCCGTACGTGAGTTCAACCTCCCACATCGAGTCGCGTTCGCTGTCCGGATCGACCGTGTAGGCGGTGAGGCCGAGGCCGTCGACGGTTGCGCTTCCGTAGGTCAAGAGGACGTCCGCGAGCGCGGCGGACAGGGCGAGCGCCTGGGTCGCGTAGCCGTCGGCTCCGTACAGCAGGCGCACGGATGTGCTCGTGCTTCTGCTCGTCGTGCCGCTTGTTTTCTTGATCCAGACTTCAGCCATGCGGCCGGCTCCTTATCCCCACGTCGGCGTGGTCGCCACTCCTCCGCCCTGCAGCACGCGGAGCATCCGCTGCGTGTTGTCGGCGGTCTTCTTTGTGTTCTCGGCGGTCTTGTCCTGAGCTCGGCCTACGCCCTTGAGGGCGGCGTCCACCCCGCCGAACTGGGACTGCACGCCGATCTTCGCTTGGGCCTGCACCGTCGCGGACGAGATCGCGCTCAGGTCTGGCGCCGCGGGCTTCATGTTCAGCGTGTCCTGGTACACCTTCATTGCGTCGTCCATGGACTTGGTCAGGTCGCTGAACTGCTCCTCAAGCCAGTTCACCGCCTCGCCCGCGACTCCGGTGCTCACGGCAATCGCCCCCGCCAGGGCGACGGCGGCGGTCGCGGCGAGGACGAGCGGGTTCGACAGGGCGGCGATCGCGGCCTTGCCTAGCGCGAACGTCGTGGTCGCGGCTTGGATGACCCCTCGCACAAGGGCCACGCCGATCGCCGCCACCTTGGCTGCTACGCCCAGGGCGTACAGGCCGACGCCCACGGCTCCGACGACGGCGGCGAACTTCAGCCCCGCGACGATCAGCGGTCCGTGCTCCGCGAGGTAGTCTCGGGCGACGGCCGTCGCGGCGGTGATCCACTGGGCCACGCTCTTGAACACCGGCACGAGGGCCCCGCCGATCGTCCGCACGAGCGAGGCCCCCGCGGCGTTCAGCGTGTCCAGGGAGTCGGAGAACTCGGCGGCCTTCTTCGCGTCCTCTCCGCTCATCACCAGGCCGAGGCGCTCGGCTTTCTGGATCAGGGCGTCGATGCCCTGGGCGCCAAGGTCGAGTGTGGGCAGAAGGCTTGTGCCGCTTTTGCCGAACACCGCCATGGCCGTGGCTGTGCGTTCGCTCTCGTCGGCGATGCCCCCGAACCCGTCCGCGAGCTTCTTGAACTGCTCGGGTCGGCTGAGTCCCTTCAGGGCGTCGGCGGACAGGCCGAGCTTGGCGAGCGCTTCCGTGGCTTCCTGTCCCCCGCCGGCGGCGTCGACCAGCGTCTTGTCCAGCTTGCGGATTCCCGCCTCAAGGTCTGCCGCTCCGCCGCCGTTCAACTTCAGCACGTATAGCAGGCGGCTCAGGTCTTCGACGGTGGAGCTCGTTCGGCTGCTCATCTCGTCGAGACCGTCGCCGGCGTTGGCGAACGCCTTCGCGGCGGCGAATCCGCCGGCGATGGCGCCCGCGCCAACGCCCAGCAGCGCAAGGCCGACCTTGCGGGCGTGTCCGCCGAACGCCTCGAGGCGGGCCTGTGCCTTCAGCAGCCCGGCGTTCAGGGCTTTGTCGTTCGTGCCCAGTTCGACGTAGGCGCGGCCGGCGCGGATTCCTCGTGCGTTGCTCATGGCGCTCCCCTCGTAAGCGCGTCCTTGAAGAGGTCCGGCATCTTCGACTTCTCCCGCTCGAGTGCCGGGAGCATGAACGGCCGCGGGCGGATCTGCACCCGCTTCTTCGCCAGGCGCCCGTTCTTCTTTGACCAGAAGGTGCGGGTGCTCGGTCCGCCGTGCTCGAGCGCGGCGGGCGTGTCGCTGCCTTCGAAGCCCACGGGGCCGACGATCACGCTCTCGCTCGAGCCTTCGTAGCCGAACAGGATCAGCCGTCGCAGGCTGCCCTCGTGCGAGAAGGGCGGGTTGCCCGGGCTCGACGTGCCTTTGCGCTTCCGGATGCTCGTTCGCGCGGCGGTGCGAACGAATGCCCCTTGCTTGCTCAGCACCTTGACCCGCGCGGCGTCCAGCCGGTCCAGCACGGCCGATCGGTCGAAGAACACGTCTTTGATCTTCATCGTGATCATGGGCTTAGCGGGTAGCGCCGTCGCCGGTCTTGTACTTGGCCACAATCTGGGCGGTCGTCGGGCTCTGGGCCTTGCGCTGGGCGTCGAGGACCCGCTGGTAGACGGACGTGGCGGCGTCGTACGCGGCCTTCCCGGCCTCGCCTTCCGGGAACTGCTCGCGGGTCGGCTTCAGGGCGGCGATCCCGTCGACCACTTCCTCGAGCGCGTCCTTCGTTTTGCTCGTGCCCGCGTACTTCGTGAGGGCGATCACGCCCACGCCGGCCAGCACCAGCAGGCCCAGCGCGCCCAAGATCCACCAGATGACGGGGAAGATGCACGCGGCGATCAGGAACAGCCCGCCGCCGATGAGCCCGAAGCCCAGGCCCAGCAGCCCTCGCCACACGAGGAAGCCGCCGACGCCTGCGACGGCCACGCCGATGACCGCCAGCAGGATGCGGATGGTCTGCGGCTCGGGCATCTTGAACTCGGCCTCGAACGAGGCCCTGGTGTCTCCGCCCTTGGCCGACGCCCCGCCGGGCAGGTCCACGCCCGGCGCCGACGACTCCAGGTCGCCTTTGATGTCCGTGCCCTTGGCGCTCTGGCTGGCGCCTTTGCTGTCGCCGCGGGCGTTGTCGATGCGGACGCCGCCCTGCTTCTCCAGCAGATCGTTCACGTCGATCTCGATCGTCACCGGGTCGTCGGCCTTGGCTGTCGTCGCGGGCGGTGCGTCGGGCGCGGGCAGGACGTTGACCGTCCCGCACAGGGCGGGTTGGTTCTGCGTGGTCTGGGCGTTGGCGCTTGCAAGGCCGAGCAGGGCGATGGCCAGCAGGGCGAACGGGGCGAGTCGCTTCATGGTGGTGCTCCTGGGCAAGGGCGAAGAGACACGCCGTCTGTGGAGAGCGGCGTGCCCCGGAGAAAGAGAGAGAATCACGGGGCGGGCTGGACGTTCACCGAGCCCGCGGGGATGTTCTTGATGACGAGCCGCACGCGGCGCTCGCGGCGCTCGGTCGGGCCGCGGTCCTCGCTTCGCTGCTCGATCTTTGCGGTGCCGCCCTCGACCTTGGCCTCCGCCGGCGGGGGCGCGGAAGCGCACCCGCCCAGCACGAGTGGGAACGCGAGCAGGGCGATCATGGCGGCGGCGACGATCACGGTCATCAGGGTGCGGGGCTTCATCACTAACCCTTTCGTCGGAGTTCCTCGTTCTCGCGTTCGAGGTGCGTCATGCGGCCCTTGATCGCGGTGTGGTCGTTGCGCAGTTTCGCGTGCTCGTCCTTCAGCGCGTCGTGCTCCTGCTGAAGGCGCTGGTACACGGCGGTGAGGTTGTTGTAGTTCTCAAGCATGGTCGCCAGGTCTTGTGCCATTTCTTCCCGCTCTTTGCGGTCCCGCGCGGCCTGGTCCTCGACGCGCTCGATGCGGGCCTCGACCGTCTTGGCGTACATCTGCCAGGCCTCGCCCACCGTGCGGTCGGCTTCGGCGTGGACCTTCCCGCGCAGGAACAGCCGCGTGAGCAGCACGCTCAGAAAACTGCTCCCGATGATCGAACCGACGATGGCTTCGGTCATGGCTTCGTGCCTTCCTTGGCGGCCGCCTGTACCTTCGCGAGTGCGATGAGGTCCGGTACCGAGAGTCCGGGCCGCCGCTTCCTCTCGCTCATCGGGTTGATGTCGTGTGGCCTGACGTTCTTCGCGCCCTTCCTTCTGAATGGGTTCCCGTTGATGAGGATCGCGCCTATCCAACTTGCGATGTCCCAGTCGTGCTCGCGCTTTCCGCGCGTCATCCACACGAGCTCGCGCAGGGTGAACTGGTCCGGGTCGACGCCGACGGCTCCGGCGAGTTTGTGGATGGCTTCCCAGGCGTTGACTCGGCGAGCCGGTCTCTGAGCAGGCGCTCCAGATCTTCCGGCGTCTTGGCCTCCGCGATCGCCTGTGCGACCAGCGGCATGGCCCTGTCCATGTCCTCGATCCCCCGACGCAGGGCCGCGCTCATCGGGTTCGGGGTAAAACTGGCGATCGCCCCGAGCAGCGCCCGCGTCGCCTCCGCGATCACGTCGCCGCGCATAGCCCGGCCGAAGTCCTCGTCGGAGACGTTCAGGGCCCGGGCCCGTTCCTGGCACAGGACGTAAATCACGTCTACCAGCGTGACCGGGTCGGCCATGAGGGTCGCGATGTCCTGCAGGCCGACGCCGTTGCGGAAGATGTCGATGCCGGCCCGGCGAACGCGCTTCAGGTCGGATACCGCGATGTGGATGCTCCACACCCTTCCTTTTTCGTCCGTGAACTCGTGCGGACCGTCCATGTCCTTCTCCCTTCTCTTTCTCTCTGGTCAGGGGTCAGGTGGCGGCGAGCAGCGTGAACGCGCTCGCCAGTTCCAGTTTGAAGTCGATCATTATCGTGTCGTCGAGCGGCTGGTCCTCGCTCCACTCCGTCACGAAGGCGTCGAACTGGACGCCTTCGCTCGTGGCGTTGCTTGCTCGGACCTGCACAATGACCTTCGTTTTGGCGAAGAACGCCGTGCGAAGGATGATCTGCACCGCGTCGGCTGTGTCCTTGACGCAGTTGCCTTCGGCGACGATCTCGTGCAGGCCCGGGCTCCCGACCTTGTTGCCAAGGCTGCGGCGGCTCATGTCCGCGAAGGTCACGGTGCTCGGCATGGAGAAGTCGCGCACGCTGGTGAACTCGGCGTATCCACCGCTCGCGCCGTCGGCCTTGATACCAAGATACGCGGATTCGCCGGTCGCCATGGGTCGCTCCTTCGCGGTCGTTGCCCGCCCTGGGGCTGGGCGTGGTGGTTCAGGTCAGCAGTCGGTACGTCACGTCGATGTAGCTGGTAAAGATGTTTTGGCCGAGGTGGTCTTCCCGCACGAGGTTCGGCATCTCGACTCCGTACCGCGTGGCCTCGATGTCCAGCCCGCTGGAGGCGAGCAGGTCGGCGATCTGCTGCACGATCAGCACGAGCGGGTCGATGACCGCGTTCGATGAGTTCGCCACTCGCTGCTGCACGACGATCGAGCAGGTCACGTCGTTGCGGAGGTTGCCGCGCGTCTCCTTCGCCAGTCCGTTTCCCCGCGGTATGACCGAAACCGTGAGGTCGCTCAGCGCGCCCGTGTCCAGCACCGGGCGGTAGGCGCGCACGGGTTCGAAGTCGGCCTCGAAGAGGTCGTTGTCCAGTCCGTGGTTCAGCAGCTCCACGATGGCGTCTGCGGCTTCGACGGCTTTGGAGACTGTGGACGGCACTCAAGGCACTCCTGTTTGCTTGGTGCGCACCCTGATGGTCGTGCGCTCCACATCGGAATAGCGCCACGGCGGATCGATCCCGGCCGGCAAGACCTCGAACGAGTACCCGTCTTCCGTGATCAGGTCGCCGGGCATCGGGGTTACGGTCACGCCCCCCAGCACCAGGTCCGCCGACCGGATCAGGAAGTCCCTGCTCCGGGTTTCCAGCACCACGCCCGAGTCCTCCGCCACCTGCTGCTCGATCGTCCGCCCGACCGTCGCGTTCACCGTGACCTGCTGGGCGCCGCGCGAGTAGGTGACGGCCTTCGACATGCTCTCATGTCGCTTGGCTGTCAGCCACGAATCGCCGTCGCCCAGCAGGTTCATCTCGCCTCCGTTTAGCGCGAGCGGAGGAAGTCGATGCGCACCTGGGTGAGCGGGGTGTCCGCCGCGGTGCCGTTGGTGACGCTGAACTTGACGCCCTCGTTGGCGGTCAGCACGCCGTGCGTGGCGCTCACGGCGCCCAGGCTCGTGGGCGTGTTGGCCGCGGGGAAGGTCACGGCGGTGTTGTACGTCTTGGTGACGATCGTGTTGCCCGCGGCGTCGGCGAAGGTCCAGACGGAGGTGTTCGAGTCGTCGATGCCGGCGGCCGACGCGGCTCCGTTGATCACGATGTCCACGATGCGGCCGCCGTTCGCCAGGCTGAAGCACGGGCGGTTGGCGATGTCGCCGTTGGCCGCGAGGTCTTCGATCTGGAAGAACGCCGAGTCGATCGTCAACTCCGGCGCGAGCCGGGTGTTGACCTCGGTCTGGCTGGTCGTCGCGGCCTCCGTGCAGAAGCCCGCAAACACGACGTTGGCGCCCGGCGCGGTAACGGCGAGTTCGGTGGAGGTGTTGAAGAACACCGGGTCGCCGACAGCGAACACCGGGCCGGTGCTCCCGGACTTGGCCAGGGCGAACACGCCGGTGATCGCGAGGGCGCCGAGCGTGTTGGCCGTGATCGGGACGTTGGCGACGCCGAGGATGCCCCCGACGACGACGATCTTGCCGGCGGCGACGTCGGCTGCGGGCGTGTACGGCAAGGTGTTGCCGGAGGTGAGGAAGCGAGCGTTCATAGGCATGGTCTACCCCTGTGCTGTGCGTTGATGGGGACGGGCCCCGGTGTGTCTGTGACGCGGTCGGTCGAGTCTTTGAACGGTGGCGGTTCGGGCCCGGATTAGGTCGTGCCCTTGGAGAAGACGCCGCCGCGGTAGTCCTGCTTGTCCACGCCGAAGTCGAAGACGATCTGGTACGTCTGGCCCAGCACGTCGGGCTGGGTGTCGAACACCTCGACGATCGGGTTCTCGTTGGCGTTGAGGTACGAGATCTCCAGCACGGCGGCCATGGCGGGGTCGGACAGCAGGGCCCAGGCCGTGTCGCTGCTGTTGATGAGGCCGGCGGCGGTGCCCAGCCACGGCGAGGAGTGCACCGTCCACTTGCCCTCGTGCGGGTTGGCGTCCTGCACGGGGATGTTCGCGGTGGTCGAGCCGATCACCTTGTTCGCCTTCATCATCGCTTCGGCCGAGGCCTTCAGCGCGGGCGGCACGAGCAGGTACTTGCCCTGCATGTTGATCGGGCGGTTGTTGGCGTCCTTCAACTCCGCGAGCAGCTTCTCCGCCGTGCTGAGCGACGACAGGGCAAGGGCCGACGTCGCGCCTTCGAAGTAGTTCCCGCGGGCCGTGGTGAAGAACGTCGTGTAGTCGAGGTATTCGAGGAACGCGGCCTCTTGCTTGACGGACTGGGCGTTCAGGCCCATCGCCTGCCCGGCGCGGAGGAACACGCCGAGGTCGTCGTTGATGATCGCCTCGCGGGTGATCGTCAGCAGGGCGGCGGACGTCTCCACCTGGGCGCTCATGCCCTCTTCCTGGAGGGACATGGCCTTGATCTCGCCGGAGGGGCCCACGCGGGTCAGCTTGCCCAGCGCGGTCATCCGGTAGCGGGAAGCGGGCTTGAAGTCCGGGTTGCTCCCCTTGCCGAACACCACGCCGGCGACGTCGGGCGTCGCGGTGTAGCCCTGGAGCAGCGACTTGTTGGCGACGTTCCCGAGGATGCCGGTCAGGCTCATCGTCGAGAACCCGGCCGCGGCGATGGCCTTGGCCTGCTGGAACAGTTCGCGGGGCGAGGCGGTGGCGGAAACGCTGCGGCCCGCGGCGTGGATCAGGATGCGGTTCAGCTGCGACAGGCGGAGGTTGCGGAAGTCGCGGTCGGCCGTCTCGACCACCGCCTGCGGCACCTTGTGCGCCTTGATGAGGCTGTCGCCGCCGATGCCGTGGGCCATGCAGATCGCGGCTTCCAGCACGCCGCGGCTCTGGGCGGCTTCGCTGGCCGAGCGGGTCTGGATGGCGGGCCCGCTCTCGGGGCGGGCGGCGCGGAGTTGCTCGAGTTCGACTTCGTTCTTCACGCGGCTCTCGTCCCAGCCCTCGCGGATCGCCTTCGCGATGATCGCGGGGTGGCCCTTGGCGGCGGCCTCGATCTTGCCGATCCGCTCGTACTCCTTGGCCGTGCTCTCGCGCGCGGCGGCGGCGGGGTCGGCGGGCGTGTCCTTCGCGGCCTCGACCTTGGGCTCGGCCGGCTTGTCCGCCTTGTCCTTTTCCGTCTTGGACGCGGAGATCTCCGCTTCGTACTGGCGCTGCAGCGTGATGCGCTGCTGGGCGGTGATCGTGGCGGGGTCAAAGCCCTGAGCCTTCAGCCATGCGTCGAAAGTCATAGGTGCTTCCTTGTGTGACTTGGCGGCTTGTGCCGCTAGTTTTGTTTGCGTGGAGTTGTCTGCGCCGATCGCGACAACGCTGAGTTCGTCCAGAACGACGCCCCGCAGAATCACCACGGGGCCGGTGACGGTGCGGCCGTTGACAGTCACTTCCTTGCCGGCCGCGACGTGCTCTTCGGAGGCGATCTCGGTTCCGCCGATCGATGCCTGCCACGGGTGGTTCTTCCGGGCGGACTGCTCGATCTCCGTGGTGCGGTCGTTGGCGCCGGTCAGCAGGGCCCGGGCTTTGAGCGTCTTGCCGTCGTTCGCCCAGGTCGGAACGTGGCCGATCACTTCCCACGGGTTGTGGGCGAACAGCAGCGGCGCTCGCTCCAGGCAGACGGCGGTTGCGAGGTCGATGACCACCGGGTCGGACCACCACATCTGCCAGATCGGGCCGCCGTTGTACGCGACGATTTCCAGTGCCGGGACTTCGCCGGCGGCGGTCTGTGCGAGCGTGAGCGACTTCTCGCCGGATGCGGCGCGG
>ERZ650311.1092-NODE-1092-length-14261-cov-7.949951_pt1 | contig 14261 bp, 12 predicted proteins | sample MGYA00376247_ERZ650311 | MGnify/ENA primary metagenome ERZ650311 (study PRJEB26733, sample SAMN07839324) | wastewater metagenome | biome: small river; feature: stream; material: water | place: USA: North Carolina | collected 2016-07-28 ... | reverse complement strand
CCCCGAATGGGCCAACGGCGTCGCGCCCGAAGTCGGCGCCTGGCTGCTGAACAAGCAGTTCGCGGACCCGCAGGCCGCGCTGACGAGCAGCTACCATCTGGAGCGCATGCTCGGTCAGGACAAGATACCGCTTCCGAAGGATGCGAGCGACAAGGCCGGTTGGGATGCGGTGTGGTCGAAGCTCGGCCGCCCGGAAAAGCCGGAAGCGTATTTCGAGGGCGCCGCCGATGTGTGGCCCGAGGGCTTCACGCCCGATCCGGCCTTGCTGGAAGGCTTCCAGAAAGTCGCGCATGAGCTGGGACTGAACACGGCTCAGGCTCGCGCACTGGCGAAATGGCAGGTGCAGGCGGCAAGCGCGCAGGGCGCCGACACGGCTGCGGCAGATGCGGCCTTTGAGGCGCAGTCCGACGCGGAGATGCAGACGCTGCGCCGGGAACAGGGGCCGAAGTTCGACGCGCTGATCGCGGATTTTCAGCGGGCCGGCAGGTTCGTCGACGCAACCCCGGATGAGATTGCCGGCATCGAGCGCGTTATCGGCACCAAGCGCACGATTGAGATGCTGGCGAAGCTGGGCGGTGCCTTCGGGAAGGAAATGCCCTTCGTCGACGGCAAGACGCCGAGCGGCATCCCGACGCCGGAGCAGGCGCGGGCACGGATCAAGGAGCTTGGCAGCGATACCGCGTGGCGGTCGCGCTACACCTCTGGCGATCTTGCCGCACGTCGCGAAATGGAAGACCTCCAGAAGATTGCGGCCGCAGGATGAAACCGTCCCCGGCGCCAGACTCGCTCCTGAAAGCGAGTGAGCATGTCCGGCTGGAAATCCTGCGCATCGTGCATACGCACGCGAAGGATCACCAAACCGTTCTCGAGATTGCACGGGACTACGAGTCCTACGTGTTGAGCGCCGACAAGGCTGAGACGCCCCGGCAAACAGAGGTCGAGCGGACCTAAAGCGCGAGAAGCTGACCCCGTAATTTCGTCGCCTGGTAGAGCGGACAAGGCATCGCCCCCGCTGTGAAACCGCGCGTCTGACCGCACGGACAAGTCCTTCGCCTGATCCTCCATCAAGCGAAAGGCCACCCATCATGGGTCTCAACGTTCCTGCGCACTATGTGACGCAGTACAGCACCAATGTGCAGCTCCTCCTTCAGCAGAAGGGCTCGAAGCTGCGCGACACCGTGAGCATTGGCATGCACACCGGCGAAGCCGCCGTGCCTGTCGAGCAGATCGGTGCCATCGAAGCCAAGGTCCGCGCCGGCCGCGGTGCGCCTGTCGTGTTTACCGACAGCCCCGAGACCCGCCGCTGGGTCTATCCCACCGACTACGACACCGACGCCGAGATCGTCGACAGCGCGGACAAGCTCCGCATGCTGATCGATCCGCAGTCGAGCTATGTCACGAATGCCGTCTATGCCCTCGGGCGAAAGATGGACGACGTGATCATTGCTGCGGCGACGGCCACGTCCAACATCGGCAAGACCGGATCGTCCACCGAAGCGTTCGACACCGCCACCTATCAGGTGACGGGCTCCATCGGCGGCACCAATTCCGGTCTCAACGTCGCCAAGCTGCGTCGCGCCAAGCGCATGCTGGAAGAGGCGTTCGTCGACCTCGAACAGGAACAGCCGACGCTCGTCATCTCGGCGAAGCAGCACGACGATCTCCTGAACGAAATCCAGGTCGTCTCGTCGGACTTCAATCCGCAGCCCGTGCTCGTCGACGGCATGGTGACGCGCTTCATGGGCTTCAACATCAAGCGCAGCCAGCGCCTGACGTTCAGTACCACGCGGCGCGTGCTGGCCTACGTGAAGTCCGGCATCCACCTCGGCATGTGGAACGACATCAAGACCGATGTCAGCGAACGCGCCGACCTCGTTGGCAAGCCCACCCAGGTCTACGCCATGGGCACGTTCGGTGCGACCCGCATCGAGCAGGGCAAGGTCATCGAAATCCTCTGCTACGAATCGTAAGGAGCCGCAGACATGGCTGTTGCCAACACCAAAAGCCTCGTGGTCACGGCGCGCGATGCGACGCCGAACCTGCTCACTCCCTATGGCGGCGTCGTCAAGACGGTCGGCGGTACGGTTGCGACCCTCGCTGCCGACGACGACGGCTCCGTCTACCGCATGTGCCGGCTGAGTTCGTCCGCGCGCATTCTGGGCGTGCGCACGACCCACGGCACGATGACCTCGGGCACCGATTGGGACTTCGGCGCCTATCAGACGGCGGCCAATGGCGGCGCGGTTGTCGACAAGGACGCGCTGGTCGACGGCGCCGATCTGTCGACGGCGCGTCTCACGCCGACGGCTCTGCCGTTCCAGGCCGGCGCCTCCTACGGAAAGTATCTGTGGGAAATCCTCGGGCTGTCGTCCGATCCGCTCCGTGAATACGACCTGTGCTGGACGGCGAACACCGTCGGCTCGGCCGCCACGGACGTGACCACCTACGTCGACTATCTGGCGTAACGGGCGGGGGCTTCGGCCCCCGTTTCCCCTTCCCCCTGACAATCTGAACGGAGGTCCCTCGTGGCCGATCGGTACTACAACGTCCCGCTGGGCGGCGGGATGGTGGGCGATGTGACTGAGGGCGCCTCGGACACGTCGGCCTATGCCTGTTTCCGCGTGACGTACGACGCGACGAACAATTCCAAGATGGAAGCCCTGAAGGCGGTCAGCGCCATCATGGACTACATCACCAAAGACACCTGGCCGCCGGTATAGCTCGATGGCAGCTTCCCACAAAGACGCCACTGGCGCGAGCCTGCTGGCGCGCATCATGTATTGGTGGAACGGCACGAATGCCGTTCCGGTCGATACATCCAATCCTCTGCCGGCGGGCGGAAACGTCGCGTCCGGCGCAACCGACGCCGGCAATCCGCTCAAGGTGGGCGGCAAATACAATTCGACCAAGCCGACGCTGACCAACGGGCAGCGCGGCGACGTTCAGTTGACTTCGCGCGGCTCTGTGGCGGTGACGCTCTTCGGCGACGATAGCGCGACCTCGGTCAGCTTCGACGGCATCACGTCGGTCGCGAAGATCGACATCGCGGCCGGCACCACCAACGCGACCTCGGTCAAGGCCTCGCCGGGCCGCGTGCTCGGCGTCGAGTGCAAGGTGGTTCGCGCCTCCGACGTGTTCCTGAAGATCTTCAACGTCACCGGCACGCCCGTCCCCGGCACCGACGCGGTGCGCGACCAGATACGCCTGCCGCTTTCGTCGAACGTGAACCTCACCTTCGGCGACGGCATCTATTGCTCAACCGGCATCGGCATCGCGCTGACGACCGGCGTTGCGGAGAATGACACCGGCGCCCTGACGGCGGGCGACGTGGTCGCTTTCCGCATTCGGTACGCCTGACATGCGCGGCTTCCTGCGAGCCTGGACGCCCTACGATCTGGGGCCGGGGTGCCTCGCTGCCTGGTGGTCGGCCGACGATCACGGCACGGCGCGGATGACCGACGACGGCGCCGGGTTGATCTCCAACTGGGTCGACCGGGCGCAGGGTCTCGCGCTCACCGCCACGACGACGGCACGTCCGACATGGGCCTCGACGGCGTTCAACGGCGCCAAGGCGGGCCTCACTTTCGACGGCACCGCCAACGCGCTCGTGACGACCACGCTCACCGGGCTGCCCACCGGGGCCGTCGACGGCGAGATTTGGATCGTCTGCCAGTCCACGCGCACGAGCGTCGACAGTGCGACCTATTGCGCCGTGCGGTACGGCGGCACGGCGGACGGCGCCTTCCGCGGGCTCTCGCGCTCACGCCCGTCAGTAAACGGCAGGGCCAAGGTGGACGTGTCCTCGGTCGAAGGCGCAAACACCCTGATCGACACGGCGCTAGATGCCGATGTGGCACTGCTCTCCATGCGCGGCAAGTTCTCGGGGACCACGCTGGCGCAGGACGTGAACGGCGCGGCAGCGACGCCGGGCAGTGCAACCGGGGTCACCGCGTTGAACACCGGCACAACGCGCCTCCGGGTCGGTTCCGGCAACTCCGGGTCGGCCGGAAATTTCTGGAAGGGCCCCATCCGCCATGTGCTGATCCTGCGCGGACTCCTCCCGGCCAAGGAGGAGGCGCTGATGCGCGCCTGGGCCATTGCGGACGTGATTTGACGTGGCCTCGCAAGTCGACATCGTGAATGCGGCGCTCCGCCTGCTCGGCGCCAACCGCATCACCGAGCTCGACCAGTCCACCAAGGAAGCCCGCTCCATGGAGGAGGCATGGGACATGACGCGCGATGCCGCCCTTGCGGCTTACCCGTGGAATTTCGCCATCGCCTATGCCGCCATTGCCGCCGAAGTGAACGAGCCAGCGCACACCTGGGATGCGTCCTATCCGGTCCCGGCGGATTGCCTCCGCGTGCTCGATTGCCCCGATCTGCTCACCTCGGAATGGACGATGGGCAAGGCGATCGGACAGAGCGGCCGCGCCGTGCTGGCGGACACCTCGGGCAGCCTCAACATCAAATATATCTCCCAGATCACCGAGACGACGGCCTGGGACCCATGCTTCGTCACCTATATGGCAGCACGTCTCGCCAAGGCCTGCGTCGAGGACATCACTGAATCCGAAAGCGCATACCAGCGCATCAAGGACGCGATGAAGGAGGCGATGAACGAGGCCTATATGACGGACGCGATCGAAGGCCCGCCGGAGGACTTGCCGGCGGACGACTGGATCGCGGGCAGGCTTTAGCGCATGCCAAAGGCGTCGCCTGGCCTCGTCAGCTTTAATGGCGGCGAGCTGAGCCCGCTGCTTGACGGCCGGGTGGACCTCGACCGCTACGGTGCCGGGCTGGCGTCGTGCGAGAACTTCATCCCGCTGCCGCAAGGCGGGCTGCGCAACCGGACCGGCACCAAGTTCGTGGCCGAGATCAAGGACAGCGCAACGGGCGCATGCCTTCTGCCCTTCATGTATTCGTCCGATCCGGGCCAGTCCTTCATCCTAGAGGCCGGGACCAATTACTTCCGGTATTTCAAGAACCACGCCGCCGTCGAGTCCGCGCCGAGCGTGCCGTTCGAGGAGGGGCACGACTACACGGTTTCCGAGATTCCCGCGCTAGCCTATGTCCAGTCGGCGGACGTGATGTATCTGGCGCACAACGCGCACACGCTGGCGACGCTGTCGCGGACCAGCGACACGAACTGGACCTATGGCAGCATTTCGCCGGTCACCGGCCCGTTCCTCGACGAAGACACGTCGGGTATAACGCTGACCGCCTCCGGCGTCACCGGCTCGGTCACGCTGACGGCTTCGTCGGCCTATTTCGTCGACACAGCCGCCGCCGGCCATATCGGCAGCCTGTTCCTGCTCTGGGCATCCGACATCGACGTTTCGGCGCTCCAGCCGTGGGAGCCGGACGTGACCTACGCGGCCGGAGACAGGGTCTACTACAACGGCCGCATCTATCTGCTGGCCGACGGCGACGGAAATAATTCGGGGACGGTGCCGCCGACCCACGAGGAAGGCTCGCGCTGGGACGGCAAGGAAGGCACCAACGTCCAGTGGGCTTTCGAGTCCTCGTTCTACGGCATCGCTGTCGTGACGGCGTTCACCTCGTCGACGATCGTCACCGCAACGGTATTGCAGCGGCTTCCGGTATCGCTCGCCACCAAGGCCTGTACCCGTTGGGCGGAGGGTGCCTGGAACGGGCTCAGGAAGTGGCCGGGGGCACTGTGCTTCTATCAGGACCGCCTCGTCGCCGCGGGCTCGTTCTACCAGCCGGACACGATCTGGACTTCCGCGACGGGCGACTATCTGAACTTCGGACCGCGCGATTCCTCCGGCTTGGTTGCGGCGGACCTGGCGCTGACGGTGACAGTCTCGAGCCAGCAGGTCAACAAGGTGCTGTGGATGCGGCCCGATGGCGGCGGCATTCTCTGCGGCACGGTTGGGAACGAGTTCCTGATTGCGCCGGCCACCAATGGCGAGGGCCTGTCCCAATCGAACATCCGGGCGATCCCGCAGACGGCCTACGGCAGCGCGGCCATCCAGCCGGTGCAGGTGGGCGGCGCGACGCTCTACGTGCAGCGCTCGCTGGCCAAGCTGCGGGAGGCGATATACGACTTCTCCTCGGATCGCTATTCCGGGCGCGATCTAACGATCCTGAGCGAGCACATCACGCGGCACGGCATCGTGCAGATGGCCTATGCCCAGGAGCCGCACAACATCGTTTGGATGTGTCTCGGGGACGGGTCGCTGATAGGGCTGACCTACGACCGCGAAAACGAGATCACCGGCTGGCACCGGCATGTGCTGGGCGGGGCCGGGGATGCAGAGGGCAACCCGCCCGAAGTCGAAAGCGTCGCCGTGATCCCCTCGCCGGACGCGACGCAGGACGAATTGTGGCTGGTCGTAAAGCGCTACATCGACGGGCAGACTGTTCGCTACGTCGAGTATCTCGACATGTCGCGCGGCATGGGCGGCGACATCGTAGATAGCTACTTCGTCGACTGCGGCATCACCTATGACGGCGCCGCGACGGACACGATAACCGGGCTGGACCACCTGGAAGGTGAGACGGTGCAGGTGGTGGCGGACGGCACGGCGCACCCGGATTGCACGGTCTCGGGCGGCTCGATCACGCTGAACGCCGAGTACAGCCTCGTCCATGCCGGGCTGTTTGCCGATGCCTCCATCGTCACGATGAAGATCGAGGCCGGGTCGGCGACGGGAACGGCGCAGGGCAAGCGCAAGAAGATCGAGCGCGTCATAGCGCGGGTCTACAATTCGATTGGGGGCAAGGCGGGCTCGCCGGATGGGAATCTGGACGGCCTGCTGAAGCGGGACAGCGCCTCGCCCATGTCGGCGGCGGTGCTGCCGTATTCGGGCGACACGGTGCTGACGTGGCCCTACGGCCACGAGACGGCTGGGCAGATCAAGATCGTGCAGGACCAGCCGCTGCCGTTCAACCTGCTCGCGCTGTTCGTCGACGTGAACACGAAGGACTGAGCGTTCGCGCTCCTGGCTAACCGAGGGTCGCCCCAAATGAACGCACAGCCGCCCGTGGCCGAGCACTACGGCAGCAACCATGTCCATTGTTTCACTGAAACATTGGCGGCGTGACCCATCTGACGCCGTTCCGGGCGTGGCATCTGGGCGCGCTGGACGTACAGCCCGAGCAGGCCTTCACGCGCTCGCTTATGAGCCACGACTATGCCGAAGCGCATGAAGGGAATGCCATGACGGCGCTTATCGACGGGAAGCCGGTGGCGTGTGCCGGCATTGCCGAATTCGAGGGCGTGCTCGTCGCATGGGCGGTGCTCGGGGTGGACGCCAAGCCGGCCATGCTGGCGGCGACGCGCGCCTGTGACGCGGTGCTGGGGAAGGCGGGGCGCGACGTGTTCACGATGGTGCGCGAAGGCTTCGCGGAAGGCGAGCGGTGGATTCGCCTGCTCGGCTTTGAGCGAACGGACGACGAGGCGAAGCGGATGCCGGACGGCCGCCATTACCTGACATGGGTGCGCCGCCATGGCTGAGATCGCGTTGCTTGCGGCAGGCGCCGTTTCGGCCGTTGGCTCGGTCGTCGAAGGCGTGCAGGCGAACCAGACGGCGAAGGCCAACGCGGCGATAGACGAGTCGAACGCCAAGCAGGCGGGCGCCCTCGGTGCGCAGCAGGAAGCCGCCATCCGGCGCGACAACCGCCGGCAGACCGGCGAGACCATTGCGGCCTTTGGCGGCAACGGCATCACGTTGTCGGGATCGGCGAAAGATTACACCCTTGCGCAGCAGGTCGAGCTGGAAATGAAGGCGCTGGATGCGCGCTATCAGTCGTCGGAGCAGGCGCGTGCGTACCGCAACAGCGCGAAGATGACGCGCTACCAGGGCAAGCAGGCGCAGATGGCTGGGTTTATCGGCGGGGCGTCGAAGCTTTTGAGCGCGGGCGGGCAGTATCTCGAACGCACGGCGCCGAAGGGCTGACATGCCTAAGGTTCCGGGCCTCGCCACTTACATTCCAGATGCCCGCGTCATCGACGGGCCGCGCTTTGCGCCTTCGCCCATCGGTCGGGCGCTACAGGGTGCCGGGCAGGAAGCCGAAGACTTCGCGCACTTCCTTGAGCAGCGTGACGACGAAGACGGGCGTCTGGGGGCTGCGCGCACCGGCCTCTCTATCGACATTGAGGCGTCTCAGGAGCTGAACCGGCTCCAAGAGGCGGGCGATACCGGCGATCTCGCAAACCGGATGCGGGAGTGGACCAAGAAGCGGTACGAAACCGCGTCGAAGGATGCGACGGGCGCCGAGCGGAAATATCTCTCGGTGGAGCAGCTACAGTCCGAAGGGCGGCTCGTCGACCGGGCGAACTCCATTGAGGCGACGGATCGTCGGGTCAAGCGCAACACGGCGATAGACGACATGCGCCGGATGGCAACGGGCATGGTTTACACTGACCCGTCATCCTACGCGGCGACGCGCGCGAAGATCCAATACCAGATCGACCACTCGTTCCTGGGCACTGAGGACAAGGCGCGGCAGATGGCCGGGCTTGAGGACCTGGCGGTCTCTGCGGCACAGGGGCAGATCGACCGCAACCCGTACAGCTTCAACGCAAAGGCATGGGTGGGGCAGATCGAAGGCAGCCGGCTGGCGTCGCTGGATAACAGTGCGCAATCGGCAATCAAGAGCCGGGAGGCGGAAGCGCGGGCGGCGGCGGCTGAGGCGCGTGCGGCTGCGGCCGAAAATGCCAATGCGTATATGGCTGATTTTGGGGACTACGCGGCCTATCGCGCGGCCGGCAACCCGCCCGATCCCAAGCTGGAAGCCAAATACTCTCCGGCGGCGATTTCGCGCCTCGGTGTGAAGGGCGCCGACGGCTGGGCCAAAAAAGCAGCGGACGTTCAAGCCCAAGGCGATCTGATGCTGGCGCTGCGCTCTGCCGACACACGGGAAGAACGGGCTTCGATTGTCGCGAAGGCGATGGAGACAACGAAGTCGCCGGATAATTACCAGTTCAACGCCGGAATGGCGGAGACGATAGTTGCGACGGCCGGCAAATTCGACGCCGAGCTTGAAAAGGCTCCGGGCGAAGTGGCGGCGCGCTCTGGCCGCGTGAAGGATGGGTTCAAGGAGAGTGGCCCGGCTGGCGTCGCCGCGATGCTGGGGGAACAAGAGCGGCTTGGCGTGCCGGAGCCTCGGCGCGTGCCGCTGCCGGAGTCCGTCGCGACCTCGCTGACGGAGCGCGTTGCCAGCCTGCCGCCTGAGAAGCAGGCCGAAGAAGTGCAGGCCATAGCCGGCGAGTTCGGATCGATGTGGCCGATGGTGTTCCGTCAGATCGGCGGCAAGTTGCCGTCGGATGCCGCGATGATGGCGACAATGCCGAAGGGGCGCCCGGCGACGCTGCTGGCTGAGGCGTCCAGCCTGAAGGATGGCGAACTGACGGCGGGCCTGCCTTCCACGGCAAAGCGCGAAGTCGAGGAAGCCTTGCTTGACGATGACACCATGTCGAGCCTGCGCTCGTCGCTGGCGTCGGAGGCTGGCGGCTCCGGGACGTATGCCGCGGCTGAAGCTTCGGCGACCAAGCTGGCGCTCCAATACATGCGCCGGGATGGGCTTGGCGCTGACGAAGCGGCGCAACGCGCGGCGCAGGACGTGACGGCCAATAACCAGTTTGCCGAGTTCAACGATATTGCCGTGCGCGTTCCCTTGGATGTCGATGTCGACGCTGTTGAAAGCGGGATGTCGGCCATCGCCAACGGGTTCGACCCCTCGGGGTATGACATTCCGGAGTCGGTGAGCGGGATTGCGCCGGACGTGGCACAGGAACAATGGGCCAATGCGATCAAGGCGGGTTCTGACGTGCACTGGATCGGCGCGGCTGACGGCTCCGGCCTCTATCTCTGGGACGGGACGGCGCTCGTCACCAAGAATGGTCAGCCTGTCGTGTTCACCTGGGACGATCTGAGGGCAGCGGCCCAATGATGATTTCCGGGGGCGGCCCGGCCTTCACCGACAAGCGGCCAATCGAAGATTACACGGTCGGCTCCGGCACGGCGTTCGGCGCCGAACTGCGGAATCAGGTCGATTCGTCCTTCCTCGCCAACATTGCTCGGAAGGGCAAGATCGGCCTTGAGCGGCAGGCGCGCGAGGATGCGATGCGCCGCGCCAAGCCTATTCACAAGGCGAGCACGTTCTACGATGCCGAAACCGCGCGGCAGAAGGTGAAGGATGCGGGCGTCGATTACACAATTCCCGATGAGGGGGTGCAGGTCGACGAATTTGAGACCATGCTGGAGCTGCGCAAGCGTCAGCGGCGGGAGGAAATCACCGTCTCGCGCCGGCCTAAGACTTGGCTCGGGGCGGGCGCGGTCCTCGCCGGGGACTTCACGGCAGGGCTGGTCGATCCCATCAACGTGGCGGCGTCCTATATCCCGATTGTCGGGCAGCTTCGCTATGCGCGCTGGCTGGAACGGGCGGGCTCGGCTGGCGGTCGTGCTGCTGTGCGTCTCGGCGTCGGCGCCGCGGAAGGCACGGTCGGCGCTGCGGCTTATGAAGGCCTGAACCTCGCCTTCAATCGAAGCCTGCCGGAAAACTACGGGCTGGCCGACAGCTTCCTGAATATCGCGTTCGGCGGCGTGCTTGGGGGCGGCCTGCACGTCATGGGCGGGCTCGGGCGAGATGCCTTTGTGAGCCGGGCTCGAAGGGCGGCCGGCGAAGCGCCGGAACTGGTGTCGCGGCAGGCGCTGCACGAATCGGTGACGGCGCTTGAAGCTGGGCGCCGGGTGGACGTGGCGCCGGTCTTTCGTGATCCGCGCCTCGATCCGATGAACGATACCGCCTTTTTGGCCGGGAATGTCGGGCGGGCGGTCGACCTGGCGGACGCCGACATAGAGCGCGCCTTGCAGGATGTCAGGCTTGTCGATTCCGGCGATACAGGGCCGCGCGATCTGGTGCGGGACATTATCAACAACGGCGGGATCAAGATCGTCGATGCGAACGGCGAACTGACGCCGGAAGGGCAGAATATCCGGGCGCTCTATAATGGTCGCTATCCGCCGGGGCTGGTGAACAACAAGACGGGGCAGCCTCTCGACTATGTGCGGGAGCGGCTGGAACAGGAAGGCTGGTTTCCCGGCCGCGAGGGGCAAACGCTGCCCGATGACGTGACGCAGCTTCTAGCCCAGCATCAAGGCGGCAAGAAGCCGGTTCGGGCCGATGAGATCAATATCGAGGATGCGCGTCCGCTCAAAGCGGAACTGAAAGAGGCGGGTGTCAAGGCGTCGGACTCGGAAGACGTGAAAGCCTTCAAGCTGGCGCAGTATCGGGGTTTGAAGGCTTTGCGGGCGAACGATGACGACCTTGCCGAGCTTTCGATCGAGCCTGACACTTACGACCTGTCCACGGGTTTTGAGCCGCGCGAGATGGCCGATCTGCGGGCGCAAGCGGATGAGGCCTTGGCGCTGCGCGACGATGGAACTGATCTGGATGGCGAAATCGAAGCCCTAACCGAATACCTAGCGATGGCGTCGAGTCTTGGGCAACGGAAGCCTAGGGTTACGGTGCGCCTTGCTGAACCGAAAGGGGGTAAGCCTGACTCCTTCTTGGAGCATGTGAGCGTTCGCTACGAAGGGGCTTCGGCTGAGCCAAATCGAAGAGTTTACGTGGTACAGAATCCAGATGGTGACGCTGGGTGGATAGACTTGAAGCTTGTGGGGGCAGGCACGTTGCGAGTGAATGATATCGTCGCAACCCATTCTAGTGGCTCGTCTTCCAACAGTTTCGGCCCATCTACTGTGCGCGAAATTCTGAGGCAGATTCGCGATCTTCATCCGTCGGTGACCAAGATTACAGGCGAGCGCGTTTCAGGGGCGCGGATGGGTGGGCAGCACTTTTTTGAAGGCGCCGGCAAAGAGGTTGAGATCAATCTGCCTTCGAAGAAGGATGAGATGCCTGATCTGTCCGGGCTTTCCGATTCTGATCTGGCGATTTTGGCTCTCGCCGATGAGTTCGACGCCAAGGCGAAACGCTCCGGCGCTGCCTATAAGGCTGCCGCAGCCTGTCTGTCGGGGCTCGCATGAAGATCGACGCCTGTGTCCGCGGCATCCTCGGCCAAGACGCCGATGACCTGACCGATGAGGAACTGTCTGGCCTGATCGCCGATCTGCGCCAACGCCAGAAGACACGACAGGCGGCTGACGCCTCGGTCGATGACGCGACGGCGCTGCGGCTGGAAGCGGAGGCGGTCGCCGCTGATCTGGAACTGGCCGGCAAGATCGAAAAGCGGAACGCCGCGCTGAACATCATGCGGCACAAGGAAGCGAAGGCCTTTGTCGATAGCTTCGGCGATGCGGCGCGGGGGATCGAGGCGCTACTTGCCGGGACGAATAAGCGGATCGAAGGCGGGCGGCTTTCGGTCGATAGTCGCGCTCGAGCGCGCGAGGGCCGTTACCTGGGTGGGCTCGTCAACGAGCTGAAGCGCGAGGGCCTGCTTGATTTCGTCAAGGCGCGCCTGTTCGCCAGCGGAAAGGGACCGCTTGACGACAAAATCGCCGTTGAGCTTTACGAGTTGCGCGACGGCGGGGCGCCCGGCTCCTCCGGTTCGCGCGAGGCGCAGAAGATTGCCGCGATCGTTCACAAATATCAGGAACTTGCCCGCGCGGATCAAAACCGGGCCGGGGCGTTCATTCGCAAGCTGCCGGGCTACATCGTCTCGCAAAGCCACGACATGTTCCGCATTCGGCGGGCCGGTAAGGACAAATGGATTGCGAGCATCCTGCCGCTTCTGGACGGGGACCGGACCTTCGACGGGGCGGACCCGCTGAAGTTTCTGTCGGGCGTATATGATGAGCTGGCGTCCGGCACCTTCTACAAGGCCGATGCGGAAGCGCCGCTGATAGGGTTCAAAGGCCCGGCCAATCTGGCGAAGAAGGTCTCTCAGTCGAGGGTTCTGCACTTCCGCGATGCCGAATCCTGGGTCGCCTATAACGACGGTTTCGGCATGGGCGGCATCATGGATGCTGTTGCGTTCGGGTTGAGGCATTCGGCCCGGAATGTGGCTCTCATGGAGACACTAGGCACCAATCCGCGGGCGATGTTCAACCGCCTTGTGAGCGACGCGAAGCAGGCAGCGATTGGCGACACGAAGCAATCCGACAAGCTGCGCTCCGGGCGCCTTGAAGGCATGATGAATGTCGCGGACGGGACGGTCGATATTCCGGCCAGTGTCTCTCTGGCGCGCTTTGGCTCGTTTGTTCGGGCCTACGAGAACATAGTGAAGCTGGGCGGCGCAGTGCTGTCGAGCATTCCCGACATCGCTACGGCTGCAGCCGATATCCAGTTCCGTGGCAAGAGCTTTCTGTCGGGGATGCGCGATCAGATCGGCGGGTTCTTCAATGCCATCCCTGACAAGAGAGTCCGGCGCGAGGTTGCCGAGCGCATCGGCGCAGCGATCGACGGGAAGGTTGGGGCCATCCTGTCCCGCTTCTCGGCGGCGGACACGCTGCCCGGCCGGATGGCAAAGCTGCAACAGAATTTCTTTAGGCTGAACCTGCTGGGCTGGTGGACCGACGCGCATGAGGCCGGTTTTGCAGCCGGCATGGCGCACGACTTGGCGCGGCAGGCAGAGCAGCCGCTCGATGCGCTGCACCCTCGGGCTCAGGTGGCGCTTGGGCTCTATGACATCGGCGCAAAGGAATGGGATGTGCTGCGCGCCTATGGGGTCGAGACGGCAGCCGATGGCCGGGCATACGTCTTGCCGGACGTGGTGCGGAACGCGCCTGACGAGGCCATAGCGACGCTCGTGACCGGCAAGGTGACGCCCGGCAAGGTCAAGGCGGCCCGCGACGGCTTGGAGGAGAAGCTGCGGGCCTATTATCTCGACCGCACGTCCTACGGTGTCCTCAAGGGCGGCATCCGAGAGCGCTTTGCATCGACGCAAGGCCGTCAGGCTGGGGACCCGATGGGCGAGGCCGCGCGTTTCTTCGGGCTGTTCAGAAATTACAGCGTGTCGTTCGTCAACAAGGCGTTCGGGCGCTATGCCGAGACGGACACATTCTGGTCGACGCCGGGTGGTCTGGCGCGCATGCCGTGGGGCGAAAAGCGGCAGGCGGCGCAGTTGATTCTCGCCATGACAATGCTCGGCTATGTGGCGCTGAGCATGAAATATCTGGCACGCGGCCAAGTGCCGCCGGACCCCACGGACCGGGCGACCTGGGGGCAGGCCTTCCTCCAAGGTGGCGGCGCCGGCATCTACGGCGATTTCCTGACGGCCGATTTCAACCGCTTCGGCGGGGGCGGCTTGGAGACGCTGGCGGGGCCTGCGGTCG
>ERZ650311.1091-NODE-1091-length-14264-cov-8.128721_pt1 | contig 14264 bp, 26 predicted proteins | sample MGYA00376247_ERZ650311 | MGnify/ENA primary metagenome ERZ650311 (study PRJEB26733, sample SAMN07839324) | wastewater metagenome | biome: small river; feature: stream; material: water | place: USA: North Carolina | collected 2016-07-28 ... | reverse complement strand
CGACCGGGACGGGGATCCGGGACATGGCTTAGGCTTTCGGCGGCCAGGACCAGCGCGGGCCGCCGGGCTCGGCGTCGTCCTCGTGCAGCACTTCGCGCGCGCCGCTCGGGTGGCCGTTCGCGTTGAAGATGCTAAGCGCCAGCGATCCGTCCTCTAGAACGGCGCAGACAACAGCGGCCAGCGCATCGGCGTCGGCGGTCTCTCGATAGTGGACGATGCGGCCCACGGTTGGCTTATTCATTGCCTCTCCTTTGCCTTTCGGCGGTTGTTGATTCAGGCGCCCGGCGCCGACAGCGGGCAGGCGCGGCCGATAACCCAGCCGGCCGGCGTCAGCAGGCGGCCGACGACGAAATGCGCGGTTTCGCCACCGGCGCAGGGTTGCTTGTTCTCGTTAAGCGGCGTGCCTTCCGGCCACGGCAACTCATGGCCGAACTTCTCGACGATGGCCGAGCGGCGCACGACCGGGACCGACACGGCCATGACGCCTTCGCCGAAGGTGGACAGGTCGACCGAATGCGACTCGACATAGACCTCGGGCACAGAGGCGGCGGCGATGGCGGCCTGCGCGTCGGCGAGGATCTTCTGCGCGCCGGCAAGGTCGCCACGCTCGACGGCGGCGGATGCGGCACGCGACTGCGTCAGCGCCTCACGCTCGGCGGCCACGCGATCGGGATCGGCGTCGGCATTGTTGAGGGCGGGCAATTTGACATCGGTGATCGGCGCGGCGTCGCCGGGGATCTGTACAGCGGTGCGGGACATGCGGCGGGCTCCTTGGTGGACGACTTTCGCGCATAGATTGCGGCGCGACCGCGAGCGGCGTCAATAAGAAGCAAAACGCGCGCACGCGCGCGCGACCCCCTGATCGTATATGTCGCCGCGTTCCACATGGAGCGATCCGGCGTTATTTTACCCCATATCGATATTAAACTTGCCGATCTGCGCAGGTTGCGGGTTGCTCGAAATTAAGCGCCGATTGCCGGCGGCATGCGTCAAGCATCGGCAGCGTGACGGCATAGCGAGTGACTGAAGTTCCGTCGAAGGAGTCCGCCCCGGCGGCCTGTGCGTGCATGATCCGCCGCGCTGAATTGACCCGCGCGACGTGGTAATACCTCCCCATTTCTGCGGCCACGCCTCCCCATTCGATCATGGTTCGCAGCTTCCATTCGGTTGATCCGCCCAGGAATAGGCCCGCTGCAGGGTGCTGATCCAGCAGTGGCACCACGTCGGCGCGCGTCATGCCGTCTTGCAGCGCCAGCAGCAGGCGCGATCCGTTTGGCTCAAGCTCGGCATACCACGGCCCGAACTGCGCGAGCGTGGCCGGCGCGTCAGTCACTACATCGGGCACGACGATAAACTCGGCGCCGCGGCCTGCCGCCGCGACCAGGGAGCGAAACCCCGTCGCGTCAAAAGGCTTGCCCGTCGTCCAACAGGAAAAGGCGCCATTGTCGATGCAATATCGGATCCCGGCGGGGTTGCGGTTGAGTGGCGTCAGCATGAGGCGCCAGCCGGCCGCCCTCATGGCGTCAAGGTTTCGCTTTGTGCCGGTGGCACTTGCGTAAGCGATCATGGCGTCACGCCAGCCCCAGCGCAGCCCGCGCCCGGTTGTAGAACATTTCCCGATCGGCGAGCCCGTTTGTGCCCCCGTTGATGCGGCGCGTGATCTTGGTGAAGTTGACCGTACCGCCGTCGGCCAATTCGTTGAGGCCGCGCCCCTTCCAGAACCAGCCCGAGACGCGGGCGGCGTTGTGCGGATCTTCGAGGATGACGGGATGCGCGACGCAATCGAGGCCGAGCGCGACGCGCAGTTGCTCGTAGTTCGCCCGGCCGGTGATCTGGATGAGGCCCCGGCCCCGGAAGCGCGCGCCGTCTCCCGGCTGCGTGTTGCCCAAGTCCTTGCGGCCCTCGTAGGCTTCGCCGCTGGCGAGCTCGCGGACATAACGCAATTGCCCGGACTCGTGCGCCAGCTGGGCGAGCCAGGCGGCGACGCGCTCGGCGGTGTCGATGTCGAACTCGGCGGCGGCGGTGACGAGCGGCACGGTAAAGAGCGCGGCGCGGGGGCCGGATTCCGGCATGATGCGGCGCAGTAGGTCAGTCGTGATCATCGGGTTTCGTCTCCTGAATTTCCGCGGCCCACTTTTGGAGCGCGATCAATTGTTCTTCGGTTGCGCCGCATACTTCGGCTTCGAGTTTCTTCTGCCGCTCAATGTCCGAGGGCTTGAGCGTCGGGCCGGCCGGGACCAGCACCAGCCCCGAAAGGCGCGTCGGTGGCAGCATGAGCACCAGCGGCAGCGGCGCCCCCGGCGGTCGCGCGGTTGGTTGCGTTCCACATGCCGACAAAGTCAGCAGGCAGATCACAGCGGCGATCATCTTCCGGCGTGACCACCGGCGGCAGGCTCTTGATCTCATCGTGGATCGTCCTCGTGCGGGTGATGTATTGGACCGTCGCGGCTTCCGCCTTGCGCACGTTGCGCATCGTGGCTGCCATGCGAACGCGCTCGGCGACCGCCTCGGCCGCGTCGCGGCTGGCGTTGGCTTGGCTGTGGCCCTTGTACCAGGCCCAGCCGTGCGAGAGCGTGAGCGCCAGCACCAGCGCGGCCAGCCGATAAGGGATCCCGATCACCGGCCGCGCTCCCGTCTGATCGCCTTGTTGATAGCTTCTCGCACTGCCAGCAGATCGGCCATGCGATCTTCCTCGGACTCTTGCCGCCACCTGTCGCGGCGATCGGCCTGCGCGGCGGCGTCTGCGTTTTCCTTCGCTGCGGCGCGTAGCTCGGCCACGGCGGCCCGCTCTTGCGTTAGCTTGGCCGCATACTCTCCGGCCAGCAATTGACCGTCGATCATTCGGCGAAAGGCTTCGACACCGTCGATCGCGATGTCTCCGAAGATGGCGGCGGCGAGCGCGTCGGCCCGCAGCTTGTGATTGATAGCGGCGCGGTGCCACGCCTCGGCCGCGTTTTGTGCGGCGTCGAGGGCAGGTTGCAGTTCGGCGCGGACTTCCGCGCGGATGATTTCGCGCTGATCCTCAAGGCTGGCGCCGGCCAATTCCTCTAGCCGCTCGATCTCGTCGGCCAGCGCCGCCGCCCTGCCGGTTAAGGTGTTCATGCAGGTCATGCTTGCCCCCGTTTGGCGCGGGCTTCGGCCCCGCGGATAAGTTGCCCGCACGAGATCGTGCAGCCTTTTTGGCTGGACTTGCCCTTGATGAAAGGCTTGCGACAGGCGCCGCAGATGGCGCGATATTTGACCGCGAGATAGCCGCCGCCGTTGCGGCAAGACTGGCAGCGGGCGTGCTCGTCGCGCGCGTTCATCGGCTTGCGGCAGACGGCGCACCACTTCTTGCCGACCGGCGCGGCCGGCTGGAAATGGCGAGCGGACCAGGGCGCGGGCGCCAGGTTGGGCGTGATGTTCATACTCCACACATCCCCTCGCACTCATCCAGCATCGAATACTGCCCCGATGCCGCGACGGTGCTGAATTCCACTTCAGAAATTGGCTTGCACGAGCGATGAATAAACGTGTCGCCACGCATTCCGCCCGCCTTCCTGATAGCCGCGTCGAATTCCACAACCCCAGCCCATTCGTCGGCGGGACCGTCCTTGATGCGCTGCCATTCTTCATCGCTGTGAAACGGGCAGCCGAGGCACGCCGAGCGCGGCGGTTGCGGATAGCCATTGCGCGCCATCCATTCCAGGCAATGCCCGCGCGTCATGCGCTGCTCAATCAGCGGGTAGCGGTTCCTGCGCCACGGCTCTACGAATTCCTTTTTGCAGCGCGTCACTTCGTCCAGGCTAATGCCATACCACTGTTCAATGGTCAGCACCTTGGGGGCGCGCTGCCGGGGCCGTAATCGCATCAGTTCGTGCCGGATAAAGTGCTCGATGGGATAGATTTTGTACTCGCTGGTGCATTGGCGACGCATGAGCCCGATAGATCCCGTATCGCTGTCCCGCGTGAAGTACGGCAACGCTACCCACCTGCCGCCGTTCTCGTCTTTCTTACCGCGGACACGCGCCGTTATTTGATCTTCGCGCAAGTTACCCGCGCCGACCGTCGTGACCGGGAAAGGCAGTTGTGTTTCTAGCCACGCTAGCCAGTCGTAAACTGCTTTTGGCTCCCAGCCGGTATCGGCAAAAATAGCGATGTCCGGCATGGGCGTCACTTCGCCGTGCGCGGCCATTAATGCCAAGGCGGATGACTGGACGCCAGCGCCGAGCGACAGAACCGTAATCATCCCTGCCGCCCGCGCAACTTCACGCCCTCCCAATACTGCGCCCACCACGGCCAATCGGTCTCGGGCTCGCGGATCGTGTCGTGGATGCAGGCGCGGCGGTGCTCGAGCGTGTCGCCGCGCCGGCTGCACGCATCCTCGATCAGCGTCGCCAGCTGCGAGCGGCGGGCGGCGCGGGTGTGGTTGGGGTTGCCGCTCATGCCGGCACCGCCCGATCTTTCGTCTTGAAGGTTTCGAGCACGTCGTCGGGGATGGGCGGCCGGCGCTTGCGCAGTTCAAAGTCGGCGCATTGCCAGAGCACGCCGCGGCCGGCGGTCACGATATAGTCGGCCCCCTCCTGCGTCGTGCCCAGGCGTCCGTGCACGGCGAATTCGACGCCCGGCGGCCACGGCCCGACCGCGAGGATCTCGACCTCCGTCCCTTGCGGCGGCCAGCACGACGGATCGCCCTCTTGCGAATGCAGCAGCGCGATCTCGCCCACCTTGAAGCGTAACCCGCTCACTGGATGATGCCTCGGCGCAGCTGGCGCACGCGCCGCGCCATTTCGCGCTTGCCTTGGTGCGGCTTGTAGCGGTTCGGGACAGGCCCGAGCGTATAGCCGTACTCGCTGTGGCGCTGTTGGATCTGCGCAGGATCCCGCGCAGCGATTGCCGACAATGCGGCGAGAATGTGTCTGAATCTCATAACTACCCCCAATTGTGGAGGCCCTAGGCCGGCGCGGATGGCGGGAGACCAACACCCCGCGACAGGGTTTCGCGGTTTGTCCCGCGCCGGCTTCGGACCGTAAAGCTATAACGTAGAACCCAGCACCGCAACGACGCGATCAGCCCGAAAGGCTCGGGCGTCCTGCGCCTTGTGGCAGAACCCATGAAAATGCAGCACCCCGCCGCGCATCGCCCAGCCGTGCGGCGTGATGGTGCGCGATGACTCGTTGCCCTTGGCGTCGCGATAGTCGAAGGTCAGGCCGCCGCCGAGATCGACCAAGTCCGGCAGCGCCTCGAATCCCTCGGGGAAGTCGCGCGTATAGGCGCCGCCCCATTCAGCGGCCCAGGCCGAGAAGGGGCGCGCCAGCGCCGCCACCGGATCGACCGGGAAACGGCGAAACACTTCGACCGCCGCCCAGGCGTCGCCGTAGGCCCGATGCCTGCCGCCGGGCCGCTCTAGGCCGAATTCCTCGCATAGCCGGTCAAGGGCGTTACCGCCCTTCGGCCCGCGATGCGCTCGTGCTACCTCAAGCGAACAGATCACCGGCCAATCCGGCAGCGTGATCCCGCAGTGCGCCGCCGCCCAGGTCAGCACGCCGCAGTCATACGGCGCATTGTGGATGACCAGCGCGAACCCGCCGGCCTCGGGCGGCGGCAGCACGGCGATCAGCATTTCGATCGCGTCTTGCAGGCCGTGGGCGGTGAAGCGGTCGGCGTCCTCGAATCCGTGGATCGCGGTCGACTGCGCCGGGATAGGCATCCCCGGATCGCAGTGCTCATCGAGCAGCGTCAGACAAGCGCCGGGCGTCACTTCGACGGCGGCGATCTCGACCGGGCGGGCGCCCGGCTCTTTGCTGGTGGTTTCGGTATCCAGTCCGATTAATCGCATGGCTCAGCCCCCGATCCGCGTGTCGACAACAAGCTCGACGCCCGGGAAGCTCATCGCTTCCTTGAGCAGACGCGCTTGCGCGTTGAAGTATTGTTCATTGATCTGCACCGCGACCGTCGGCAATTGACCGCGCAGCCATGCCTCGACAATCAGGCGCGGGTCGACGACCTTTGCACTGTAGTGCTTGCGGCGCGACGTGCCGCCCGTCGACAGCGACGGCGCGAGCGAATGGATCGGCGCGTGCTCGACGATGTCGGCCAGCGCCGCCATATTCAGCGCCTCCGATTCCTTGCCGGCTGTCTCAACCATGGCGGCGTCGATCACGTCCTCGGCGGCGTCTACCTTGCCGGCATCCTCAAGTGCCGCCGCCTCTGCCAGCGCCGCCGCTTCACGCTCGCGCGTCTCGCGTTCGATGCGCGCCGCTTCCTCGCGCAGGCGCTTGGCCTCGGCTTCACGCGCGGCTCGGGCTTCGCGCTCGGCGGCCTCGCGGCGCTGCGCCTCGGCCTTCTCGAACGTCAGGATCCGGCCGTCCAGCAGTTTGAGCGTCTCGGCCACCTGCTCGGCAGGCGTGCCGAAAAAGGCATTGATCGCCCGCTGCGCTGCGAGATACGGCGCGACGTGCTCGGTGCGCACCGCTTCGATCTGGCGCTTCGCTTCGCCGATCGTCTTGCGCGCGGCAACGGCCTGCGCGTGTTCTTCGACGGTCTCGATAGGCTTGGCCGCCTTGGCCTTGCTCAGCCAGGCTTGGGCCCGGCCGACCCATTCGAGCGCGGTCGAATTGATATGCGGCTTGATGACCTTGTCGATCTCGCCGTTCGCGATCATTGCTGTGTCGTTCATTGGTTCCAGTCTCCAAGTTTGTGAGAAGCGCGCCAGCCCCACACGGAGCGCAGCGCGATGAATACGCCAAAGTCGCCTTTGGCGGTGAATTCCTGCAGGCGGTATTTACCGCTCGGTTGCAGCTGTAGCGCGAAGCGCCGCGGCGGGCCGTCCACGTCGCCCGGCCACCATTCGCCCTCGGTAATCGCGTGCGCCTGCGCGGCCGTCTGCAGCGCAACCGATGGATGGATGGCCGCGGTGCTTTTCAACTCGATCACGGCGCGCTCGCCGTTGACGCTGCCCCATATGTCGGGCGTCACGCCGTATTGATACGTGGCGCTCGCCATGGGGCGTTCGGACGCCATGATCCACAGCTTCGATCCCATGTCCGCGACGAACTTCCGCCACGCCTCGAAGTACGGCAGCACCGATGCGTCGAGGCTGTCATAGTCGAGATCGTCGGCGTGGTCGAGCGCGATCGCCATATGCAACGCCGATCCGATCGCGCATTTCCTCTCAAGAATGTCGGGCGCCACCATCGAGAAGTCGACCACCTGTTTTAGGATCTGCGTTACCGATGGGATCACGCGGCCGGCCAGTGTGTAGGTATGTGTCGCCTCGTCGAACTGCAGATCCTTCATGGCGCCACCTTCGCGATATATTCGAGGATTGCGTCGACGGATGCGCCAGGCACCGTATCGAGGCTTTCCAGATTGAACCGCCGGATCAAGTCGGACTCGGCGACGCCCGCCCGATCGGCGCGCGCCTTGATTAGGTTGCACTGCTTCTCGCTGGCGAGGCGCACGGCCCCAGCTGGGCGCGCGGGCTCGCCGCGGCTCTCGTTGCCGGCTTGGCTTGTGCCTGCGCTCACCGCGCCGCCCTGCGTGCTGCTGCCCTGCCCCGTCGGCGCCGAGCGGCTGCGCGGCGGAACTATTGCCTTGGCGGGCGGCGCTTGGTTGGTCTCGCGCAATAGCGTCTCGTCGTCAAAGTTATCGGTCTGCGAAAGGCCGTAGGCCATGATCAACGCCTGCCGCTTGTTGAACGTATTCGACGCGGCGATATTCTGGCTCGCGCTGATCTTGTCGTTCACTCCGGCCGGCGTGTAAAAGCTTGAGGTTTCCGAGTGCCCGCCGACGTGCCGCACAATGCACTGCGTCTCGATGTAGTTCACGACCGAGGCGCCCGGCGGCATCATGTTCCAGCGGTGCGATAGCCCGTACTTTCGACATAGCGGCGCTATGTGTACGTCGATCACGTCAAGGGGCGCATAGGAAAAGCCCCACGGCGTGTCGCTGTTGCGCCCCTGCATATTCGCCCATCGCGCCTTGGGGATCGGCGTGACCTCGCCCCGGAATCCATCCATTGCGCGGTTGAACTCCTGCACCGCGCGCATCGCCATGATCTCCCGCTGAGCGGCGATCAACTCGTCGATCGGGCGGCCGTGCTTGATCGCCAACTCGATCAGCAGCGCGATCCCGGTCGTGTCGTCGTGGGCGCGCACCAGCACCGAGTCGGCCGGGACGCGCGGCTTGGCCACGGCCGGCGCATTGAATGGCGCCGGCTCCAACTCGACGGCCGCCTCGGCCACCGTCGTCACCTGTTCGATTGTGGTCATAGCGGCGCCATCCACACGTCATGAGGCATTTGCGCTTGGAATTCCGCCAGGCGGGCAGCTGCGCAAATGTGCGTCGCGGTGCCGATGCTGACGGCGCCGGCCGAGAACTCGACGACGGAGCCCGTCGGCGAATAGAAGCGATAGAAGATTGTGTATTTCATTTGTCACGGTCTCCACTGTTGACGGTTTGATTCTAGGCGCGCGCTTTGGAGATTGCAACCCTTTCCCGAAATATTTTCTTGAAGTCCTTGCAATGCCCCGCATGGCGTGCATAATTGGTTTGCCGAGATTGTCCGGCGACGGTTGGAGACCCGCCCCATGCTTAAAGCTGATGCAAAACCCTGGAAGCTGCGCGCCGTGAATGGAGACGCCGTGCTGGCCGCGTGCGTGACACGCCGCGGCGCCGAGACTGAGCGCGAACTGTCGGACATTGCCGGCCGCGTGACGTTTGAGCCCTACACGTTGACCGCCATGCCGATCGAGGCGCCCGGCTGCCATCCCGCCTTGACCATCGAGGCCGAGCGCGCCCGCTGCGCCGCTTGGAACGCTAACGCGACGTTGGCATGGCAGATCCGCGAGCACCAGAAGGCGCGGGAATCCTGAGCCCATCGGCCAGCGCCTCGGCAACGGGGCGCTAGGCGATGCACTCAGCATCTTTTTTTGGAGCCTGCAATGCTTTACACAATTAAACACCGAGTTTCTGGCGCGGTGCTTTTTTCGCTGGGATGTGGATCTTTTAAGTTGTGCGTCGAGGCGGCGGTGAAATCCGGCGCGCACCTCCGTGGCGCGGACCTCGGTGGCGCGGACCTCCGTGGCGCGTACCTCGGTGGCGCGGACCTCCGTGGCGCGGACCTCGGTGGCGCGGACCTCGGTGGCGCGTACCTCGGTGGCGCGGACCTCGGTGGCGCGGACCTCGGTGGCGCGGACCTGATCGACGGGGGCCAAGACGCACGCGGCCATCGCTTCTATGCGTGGCGCGACAAAGAGGCCGCCGTTGTCGTTTATCGCGCCGGCTGTCACGAATGGACCTCGATCAACGACGCGCTAGCATGGTACGGCGCCAGCTACCCCAGCGACGGCGACCGCACCGAGTGCATCGCGCGGCTTAACCTGTTGCATAGCGAAACGCTGCGCCGCTGGCCAGCAATATCAAACGGGAGTGCCGAAGCGTGAGAAAGAAACACCAAAAGATCCAGCGCAAGCCCGACGCGCGAGCGCCCGGCGTCGCGATGGAGGCGCGCGAACTGCGAGCGCGGATGCTGGCCGCCGGCCTCAAGCCCGAGACGCTGGCGCCGCTGCTGGGCGTCACGGCGCGCGGGGTTTACCACATGTTGTCGGGTGGCACGATCCGCTATCTCGTGGCCTATGCGGTGCGGCACCTATGATCGGCCGGCTTCTCTGCGCTGTCGGGCTGCACTGGCGCGAGCCAAAAGAAACCACGATCGCCGCGTTTTCTCACGTCCGCGTCGCGATCGAAGTCCCGTTGTGCGTCAGATGCGGGGGCATGTCCCACAAGGATGCGCGGCACCTTGCAAGCCTTTATCAGCTTGCCGCCGATTGTGCTTCTGATCCGCCGCTGAAAATTGTCCCGCTGCCGCCGATTCGCTTGGCTGAGAAATGCAGGAACCCGCACTGTTCGCAGCCTTGGGTGCCCTGCCCGGAATGCGTATACAAACAAAAGGGGTTGATTCCATGACCGCTAACGCTCTCGTAATCCTCACGCTCGCCGAGCGCCTAGAGGAAATCACGCGCAAGGCCGACAAGGTCGCGCGCTTCATGGTGCACAAGTTTAAGGCGCAGGCGTCAGAGGATGCCGGCGTTGCTCGCGTCTCGATTCAGGCCCGGTGGCTTGAGTGGAAAGTCGAGGCCGAGCGCAAGAAGTTCACGCCCGTCGAGTGGGATCCGTCAAATGCGCATTGGGTCTACGACAAGGATCGCGATGCGTTCGACTGGTCCGGCTTCCGGCCGGCGGATGACTTCTGCGCCATCGCGCCCGACGTGTCGCCCGGCATGGTCCGACAGTATGGGCGGATGACCTCGCAGGGCGCCGTGCTCACTGAGGCCGGCTGGTTGCTGCCAGAATGAGCGCCGACGACGACATCGGCGCAATGTGGCGCGAGCACAAGGCCGAGCGGCAGATCAAGCGCGCCAAGAACCGCGACGACTCGCTGCGCCTCTTGCGTGAAGCTCGCGCCGTGTTCGAAGTCAAGAACGGCGGCGCGCATGTCATCGTCACGGCCGCCGACCAGATGATCGACTTCTGGCCCGGCACCGGATTGTGGATCGTCAGGGGGAAAGAGAAGCGCCGCCGGGGCGTCGCGTCGTTGCTGGCGTTTGTCGCGTCTCGGTGCGCTGCGCCACCTAAGCCGGTTGACAGAGCGTGATCCGGTTGGCTATTTTGAGGATGCCCCGGCGGTCGTCTAACCCCGCCGGGGCTTTCGGATTGAGGAAGCGACTCGAACCCGAAGTAGGCGGACATTCTCGCCCCTTCCTGTTTCTACCGTCAACCCAATTGATCCGACGCACTCCGCGCGTGAGTTTGTGCGCCTGCATGGGCGGCCCGGAACAGAACACCGTTTTGCGCCTTCCGCGTGTAGGAAGGAAATTCCAGGCAACGATGGCCCCTTGCGCCCTGGTCCCAATGGGAACCGCCGAGTACCTGCGTTCATTCCGAACAGGGGAAAGGGGAAAGATCATGGATAAAAGCTGTGGATAAGTGCGAAACCGCACAGAGAATGGAGACCGAACAATGTCCGAAGTAATCCTGTGGATCTGCGCCGTTGCGCTGGCTGAAATGGTCGAGCCCGCATGGCCGACGCATGCCGACAAACGCGAACTGTCCGGCCTGCTGCTGGCGCTGCTGTACCTGATCGCCGTGATCGCCATCGTCCGGTTTGCGATCGGGGTCGTGCGGGCGGCGCTGTCATGAGCGACGACAAGAAGAAAACCGCCCGCCGGGCCAATGACGACTACCAGACGCCGATCGGTGTCGTCTCGCCGCTGCTGGCCTTGATTGACTGGCCGCGCGTGCGGTCCTTCTGCGAGCCGGCGCGGGGCGATGGCGTGATCTACAAGGCCGCCGCCGAGCGCATGGAACCGCACGGCTTTGGCCGGCTGGAATGGCACGAGATCCGCGACGGGCGCGACTACCTTACGGCCGAGCATATCCCGGTCGATCTGCTGATCACGAATCCCCCTTTCAGCCACGCGATCGAGTTCGTCAACAAAAGCTTGGAGGAAGCCGCAACGGTCTGCTACCTGCTGCCGCTGGGCTTCCTGTCGTCACGCGAGCGGCGCGACTGGTGGCGCTCGAATCCGCCGACCCATGTGATCACGGTCAGCGAGCGGCCGTGCTTTGTGTGGGTCTGCCGTGACCGGCATTGCAAGGGCAGCTGCGCGCCAGGCGTCGAAGCCTGCCCGGCCTGCGGCGGACGCACGAAGCGTCAAACCGATTTTAGTGATGTGGCTTGGTACGTGTGGGACCGGGGGCGCTTGCTCACCACTCGCGCGCCGTTCGTTTGGATATAGGAGATCAGATCATGGCCTTAACTTCCCCCGGCGGCGACTCGCGATTATTCGCCGAATTGCTGGCGACGCTTAACAAGCATCTAACAGCCGAGGCCGAGCCCATTATTCAGGAAGCGATCCAAAGGCTAGAAACCCAGCTGCGCAAAGAATTGGCCGCCTCCATCGTGGCGCTTGTACAGGGCAATGTGCGGATCTTCCCGCGCGAGGCTGAGATCGTGATCGTCGTCGAGAAGGCGCGGCAGGGATGAAACACACAGAGATCATCTATATCGCGTCGCCCTACACCAGCCGACGCGAAAGCGAGGCCGAGCGAGGCGCCGAGCAGCATGCGCGCTTCACTATCGTGACTCGTTACGCGGCCGCGCTGATGCGCGAAGGCTGGCCGGTGTTTAGCCCAATCACGCATGGGCATCCGATCTGGCTGGCGTCCTCTTGCGAGCTTGATCCGACTGTGGACGGCTGGGCTTTAATCAATGATGAAATGATGCGCGCCGCATGGTTTGTGCACGTCGTCACGATCAAGGGGTGGGACCAGTCACGCGGCGTGCGGCTTGAGCGCCAATGGTTTCGCGAGCGCGGCGTGATCGAGCAATTAGTCGATTTGCCGCATGAATATTTCGACTCCGAATTGCTTTTGACCTACTGCCGATAGGGGGCCGGCCGATATGAGCGAATACGAAACCCGCGGCACCATCCGCGATGCGTTCGACGAGTTCAACCAGCGCCACCCGGAAGTGCTCGACCAGCTGCGCCGCCGGGCGTTGAGGGCGCAGCGCCGCGGCTATCGGCCCGGTATTGCCGCCCTGTTCGAGGTACTGCGCTGGGGGCATGGCATGGCGCGAGTGAGTGGCGCCGGCGAGTTCAAGCTGAACAACAACTTCAAAGCCCACTATGCGCGGCTTTTGATGCAAACCACGCCGGAGCTTTCCGGCTTTTTTGAGCTACGCCAAGCGCGCAGCTTATTTCCCAAAGGAGATCGAGACGATGACCGATGAACGAATAGCCGAGATCGTGAAAGGCAACAAGATTGCCGATCTGATCTATACCGCAATTTTTAACACGGCCCGGCAGGTGCCGGACGGCTGGGGCATTCTCACGCCCGAGGAAAAGGACAGGATCGAGGGCGTCGGCCGCGCCGAGGCCGACAAGGTGCAATACGAGATCAGCGCCCGGCTTGAGGCGATGTTTAAGACCTTTATTGCCAGCGATCGCCAATACTTCACGGCGGTCGAGAAGGGGATCGCGATCAAGGATGGCGGCGTAGCGATCACGCTCACGGCCCTGCGTAACAACGTGCCCGACGAGGTTTATACGCACCGCGGCGAGTTCATGGTGATCATCACCGACGGCGAGGCGACGCTGCAGGAGCTTAACGCGCAGGGCGATATGTTCCCGCGTGGCGAGTCGCCGGCCGCCCAGCTGGCCGACGAACTACGCGCCGATCCGGCGCCGGTCTCGCCCATCGTGGCGCAGTTCCGCGCCAGCCAGGCGCAGGCCGCAGCCGAGCGCGAGGCGACGGAGCCCGCCGCCGATCCGTTCGATCTGTGGGTCGACGAGTTCCTAATCGGGGCGGGTCAGATCATGGGCGCCGAGATTGCCGGGCAGTACGACGCGGGCGGGGAGTTTGCGCCCCGGCTGGCCGACTACTTTGCGAATGGCTGGGGGCCAGGGGAAGCCGCCGCCAATGAAACGATCGCCGAGAGTGATCGCCGCACGATCGAGGACGGCCCGCACCCGCTCAACGAGCCCGACGCGGCCGAGGATGCGGTGGTGTCTGCCGAGTTCGCGGCATGGGGCGACGCGTTCATGCTGGCGCTGGCCGCTTCCGGCAATGCCGACATGATCGAGAAGTTCCAGGGCGGCGGCCCGCTCTCCGAGCTTGTCGTCGACTACTTCGATCGCGGCTGGGAACCCGTCGAGGCGATGGAGAACGAGACGGCACCCGACGGCGTGCGGCGATTGATTGCCGACGGCCCGCCGGCCCGAGCCGCATGATCTTGGCGGTCCTTGCAGGTGTCTGCGGGGCCGCTGCTTGCTGGCGCGCGTCCGCTCGGGACCGCGTCGGCGCGGTGGTATTCACGGCCGCCTATCTTGCCGTCCTGGTGGCGGCGGCGTTGGAGTAGCAGTCATGGCTATCGGCATCCCTGCGGCGCAGCTGGCCGCACTACGCAAAGGCATGGCGGCCAAGCCGCGCAAGCCTATCGACACGGCAGCGGTCGATCTGCTGGCGTTCCACGTCAAGGCGCAGCGGTTGCCGGCGCCCGAGCGTGAATATCGATTTGCGGCTATGGCGGTCGGCGGCACCGGCGCGGGCGTCAAGGAACGGCTGCGCAAGGCGCGGCTGCGCGATTGGCGCTTCGACTTCGCGTGGCCCGATCAGATGGTGGCGCTGGAAATGGACGGCGGCGGATTCGTCGGCGGCCGGCACGGCACCGGCCCCGGCATCGAGAAGGATTGCGAGAAGTACAGCAACGCGGCGGCTAT
>ERZ650311.1090-NODE-1090-length-14271-cov-7.270048_pt1 | contig 14271 bp, 20 predicted proteins | sample MGYA00376247_ERZ650311 | MGnify/ENA primary metagenome ERZ650311 (study PRJEB26733, sample SAMN07839324) | wastewater metagenome | biome: small river; feature: stream; material: water | place: USA: North Carolina | collected 2016-07-28 ... | reverse complement strand
GCCGAGTAATCTACCAACTGAGCTATAGCCCCGGGCATTTATTATTATTATTATACAGTATATCCACCATATCCACCGTATACACAAGACACATGCGATGCAGTTTGCATATACATAGCTATATAGGTCTTGTGGGTGGGTTTTTTGGGAACCAATTTTAATAATCTTTATAAGTATTTGAAAATAAACAATAAAGTATATCCACGGAAAGCGTGGACATGCCGTGGATACTTCTTTATAACTATTTGATATTTAACTTAAAAATATATCCACCACTTCCGTGGATACTTTGGGCCAGAAATGAAAAAAGACCCGTGAGGGCCAGTTCCAGATGATAGCATGGGGCGGTTTTAAAGCAACATCTTTTTCGTCTTGACGGATAATTTTAGGGGCGTATGCTGATGATGTGCTGATCTTGATGATATAAAAATAATCTGGGAAACAACCTGAAATGAATGATTATATATCTGAATTTTCTGCTGCTATGGCGGCGGACGGGCTGACTGGTTTTCGCACCATAACAGCCAATGGGCGTGTTCAACGCTTTGTTCCATCACATAAAAAAAATAAGCGCGACAAAGACGGTTGGTATGTTCTCCACATAAAGCCGACTTATGCCCATGGTGCATATGGGGTGGGGGCCGAGACATGGGGCAAGTACCCGGGCAAGGATTTTTTCAAGAAATTTACGCCGGAGGAGCGGGCGCGGTTTGCCGAGGAGCGGAAACTTGAAGCCGCTGCCCTGGATCTGGAACGTCAGAAGAATGAGGCGGCGGCTGCGAAAACCGCGCAATGGCGTCTTAATCATGCGGAATGCAGGAACGATCATCCCTATTTAGTCCGCAAAAAATTAAACATTGAAATGCCCATTTATAAGGGCGGACTATTGATTTCATTCACAAATATGTCAGGAGTCGTCAGGACGCTTGAGACAATCGACGCCGATGGTGGAAAGAAATTTTTATTCCAAGGCGAACGAAAGGGCATGTTTCACCGCATAGGGACGGATGAAAGCCGGTTTATATTCTGTGAGGGATGGGCGACAGGGCAATCCATCCATGATGCGGGGGTGGCGGGCAGCGTGATCGTGACAGGCGATACTGGCAATTTATTGAAGGTTGCCAAGCTATTCCGTAAAAAGTATATTAAAGCAGAATTTCTGTTCGCTGCAGACGACGACGCGGCGACAGACGGGAATCCAGGCGTTAAAGCTGCGCAGGCAGCGGCGCTGGATACCGGGGGGCGCGTGATCCTTCCCCAGAGGGCCGATCAGCACACCGCGCCCCCCGGTTCTTTTGATTTCAGCGATATGTGGATGGAAGGGCGTGGCCAAGATATATTGGCCTGCTTTGGCGCGGATGTGGCCGAGTATGTCGACGATGACAGGCAATGGCATGATGATGCCCCTGAGCCTAAAGCGCTTCCATTTACAATCCTGGGCTTTGACGATGGGCGATATTATTATTTGCCGAAAATGGAAAGCCAGATTGTTGAGTTGACGGCTTCCGGGCATTCCCTTTCCAATTTGTTGCGCCTTGCACCTTATGAGTATTGGGAGGACAGGTTTTTACAGGGGCGGGATGCGCCGACAAAGATGGCGTTAAAGGCGCAACAGGCACTTATGACGGCCTGCCAGTTGCGCGGGGTATTCCGGCCAGAGATTTCAGTCAGGGGCAACGGTGGATGGCTGGATGAAGGCCGGGCAGTGTTCAATTCCGGGGACTATCTCTGGGTAAACGGTGAACGCCATGCGCTATATAATTTCAAAAGCAAATTTACATATGTTAGATCATTGAATATCGGGGAGCCTTTGGAGGCATTGACCAGCGCGGAAGCCTATAAGCTGCGCGAGATATGCGAAATGCCCTCATGGGAGAATAAGCTTTCAGGATCGTTGCTGGCTGGGTGGATCGTGATTGCGCCCGTCTGCGCCATGCTGAAATGGAGACCTCATGTATGGATTACCGGCCAGGCCGAAGCCGGGAAAACGACTGTCCTGGGCATCGTGCGCGAGACACTTGGGCAGCGCATGATAAAGGTAGACGGCGGCACGACGGAGCCGGGCTTGCGACAAAGCATTAAATGGGATGGCTTGCCGGTTCTCTTTGATGAAGCCGAGGGCGAGAGCGACAAGGCGAAAAGTCAGATGGAGGACGTTATGCAGTTCGTGCGTAAGTCATCATCAGGCGGATATGTTTTAAAGGGGAGCGCAACCGGGCAGGCGTCTAGGTTCCCATGCCGTTCCGCGTTTTGTTTTTCAGCAATCACGCCGCCGGTCAAACATTTTGCAGATGAAACTCGCCTGACATGGATGGTCATTAAAAAGAATACCGCGCCTGATGCGATGGATCGTTATCTTGAATTATTGTCGAAAATAAAACAGACCATTACACCAGAGTTTGGCTTGCGATTGCTTGGCAGAACCATGGATAATTTGCCTGTTTTGCTTGATAATATAGACACATTTACAATCGCGGCGGCTGAGTTATTAGGAAGCAGGAGGGCGGCGGATCAAATAGCGCCTATGCTGGCCGGTTTATATCTTCTGAGTAAGACAAATAAAATAACGGTGGATGCAGCGCGGGCATGGATTGCACAACATAACTGGACATTCCACACAGCTATATCAGAAATGAAAGACCATGACAGGCTTATACAGTACATATCGACTAGAATGCTGAGGGTAACTGTATCGGGTCAGCAGAAGGATGTGACCATAGGAAATTTAATTTTGTGCGCAGCGCGAAAACTAAATATATGCAGCGATGATGAGGCAGATAGGGCGCTTAGAAGCACAGGCATTATGATTAAGAATGATCGTGTCATCTTCGCAAATGTATGCGCGACGCTAAGTGATAAATTAAAAAGCACAACATGGTCGTCAAAATATTCAGGAACCCTATCAAACATCGACGGTGCGATAAAGACTGACAATCAGTATTTTGCGCCTGGGCTAAAGTCAAAAGCCGTGAGTATTCCATTGTCTGTGTTTTCGGACGGGTCTCAATTACCATTAGATTACGATAACGAGGAAGAAATAAAATGGTAAATTTATATCCGCACCAAGAGGAGTTTATAGAAGGATTGCGGACTGCAATGCGGTCTAAGAAAAAAAGCGTACTTGGCTGTTTTCCAACGGGCGGAGGAAAAACGATGGTCGCATCGTTTATGATCCGTGGCGCACTTGAAAAGGGCATGGGCATTATTTTCATGGTGCATAGAAAGGAATTGCTTGAACAGACTTCAAACACATTTACGCGGTTGGACATTCCGCATAGCTACATTGCGGCGGAGAAAAGTTATAATCCCTATGTGAATTGCCACATTGCCATGGTGGATACGTTAAAAAACAGGCTGGATAAAGTTACAAAGCCTAAAATCCTTATTGTCGATGAATGTCATCACAGCACATCACCAACGTATAAAAAGGTTTTGAAGTGGGCGCAGGATGGCGGGGCGTACGTTATTGGGTTGACAGCCACGCCTATACGGTCAGACGGGGCCGGACTTGATGATATTTATGATGATATGGTTTTGGGAAAAGACGTTTCATGGCTGATTGAAAATGGATTTCTATCTAAATACAAAGCTTATGCGCCAGACATTCCAGATTTATCGAATGTAAAAACTGTCATGGGTGATTATGCCGTGGGGCAGTTGGCAGAAGCCATGGCGAACGGCGCTATTATTGGCAGTTCAATCACGCACTGGAAAAAACACGCTTTGGGTAAAAAAACAATTGGATTTGCGCCGAACATTCTTACATCAAAAATGCTGACTGAAAAATTTTTAGAGAGCGGAATTTCAGCGGCTCATGTGGACGCGGAAACCGATAAAGATGATAGACGCAAGATCATTATAGATTTTGCTGACGGTAAAATTGATGTCCTTTGGAATATGGGATTGTTTGGCGAGGGGCTTGATTTATCCGCCATGACTGGCCGGGACGTTCCGATTGAAGCCGTTATTTTATACAGGCCGACGAAAAGCCTGGGGCTGCATTTGCAGCAATGCGGACGTGCATTAAGGCGCAAGCCTGAGCCAGCTATAATTTTAGATCATGCCGGAAATCTGATGCGGCATGGATTTCCTGATAGTAAATTTGAATGGTCGCTTGAGGGGAAGAAAAAAGATAAACATGAAGTCAAAATAAGGTCATGCCCGCCGCCATGTTATGCGACATACGAGCCGCAGAGATTTTGCCCTGAGTGCGGGTATGATAATAATCCGCCTGTGGATGATAACGAACCAGCCGATAAAAAGGGGCCGGACTGGATACCTGGTGAATTAAAGGAAATGACTAAGGAAGATTTGGAGGAGTTCCGCATGAAAAACAAAAGCAAGAAAAACGCAATGCTGGCAAAGGCGAAAACAATGGATGATCTGGAAGCTATACGCGCCATGATGAAGTATAAGCAGGGATGGAAATATCACGTCGCACAGTCCAAGGGGATACGGGCATGACCTATGGCAAGGGAATGATATTATTCGCCGCTGAAGATATTCCAGAGAACATTGAAGAAGCGCGGGAGTATATCAAGCGTATCAATGCGACCCAAGAGGATGTGAAAATCGTCCGGTGCGACGGTGATTTATTAGTTGTATGTAAGAGGACGTTCGATGTCAGGACAGAGTGAAGGCGATATAATGCGGCTGATTATGATGGAGCTGAGTAAGGCTGGCTGCATCGTGTGGCGTAACAACGTTGGCGCTTTGAAGGATGCGACCGGGCGGCTGATACGATATGGGCTTTGCGAAGGCAGCTCAGACCTGATAGGAATTGCGCCAGATGGCCGCATGATAGCCATGGAAGTGAAGCGGCCTGGAAAGAAACCGACGCCAGCGCAATGCATGTTTATTGATGCCGTGCGGCGCAAGGGTGGAATTGCTGGCGTGGCGACCAGTGCGGCGGAAGCATTGCATATATTAAATGGCGGAATATGTTCCTATTGATTGATTGACGAAAATTCGTCAACATCCTCTTACAGGTTTCGCAGTACGCGGAAGGCGGGCCGGGGGTTTGGCAACGTTGCGGTTGAACAATCCCGGCCCGTCACTTTTCAAATCATTCGGGGGATATCATGATACACACAGGAATTTTAAATTGCATTGTGGCTGCAAAGAACAATGATAGCCACTGGGCGGATCAGGCGATTGCCGAGATCAGTCTTATTAGCGGCAACAATTACCAGTTCCAGCGCAATACAGAGCCTAATAAAATCACTTACACAATCATGAGAGTTCACAATGGCGACAGTCATCGCAATCAGGATATTAAACCAGACGGAATGCCTATTCCTCGGCCACGGTACAATGGGCCGGATAGGGGATCAATGGGCGGCGGAATTAATTCATGCAGCAAAGGAGATGCGTAATGCTTCGCGTAATGTTAATGGTGTTTTTGTGCATCGGTTTCGCGGGGTGCGTGAACGGCCACGATATTAAAGCGTGTGAAGATTTTGGACATTCAAAAGGAGAATGTTATGACGCTTTTAAACCATAGATGTTCAAGAAAAGACTGTCTTAATATTCCTGAATACAAAAGAGGCAACAGTTTTCTTTGTGTAAAACATAACCGTTTTTCCCAAATGATAAATAGCGCTAAAACAAATAATAAACTTGTTCCAACGCAAGATGATTTGGAAAAAATGTTTAATGAAAAAATGGTTTGCAAAGATTGTAATATAGATATGGTCTGGACCAGAAAAGAAAGTCAATCAAGGGTCATAACCCTGCAACATTATAGGAACGGAAGTTTAGGACTCGTTTGTATGTCTTGTAATTCTAGGCACGGCGCAATGAAAGATGACAGCTTTTTATTAATGCCCAAAGACTTTAAATATTGCCCTTGTTGTAAAATTGAAAAACATTCAAATTACTTTGAATATTATAATTTGCCGAACGGCAAACAAAAAAGGAGAAGTTTTTGCATTGAATGCGCTAGAGAAAATTACAAGATATGGGCGCGGGAAAATAAAGAAAAACATGCAAAACGTATAAGAGAATATAGGCTTAAAAGAAAGATCGATGGAAACCCTCTGAATAGAAAAAAGCCATGACCGCCACTATAACCCTCAAGCCAAACTACGTCGCCAACCGCATCGCATACACGGCGCGCACGGCATGGATGCAACCGAAGGAATTTTACGACATGACCGGGATACAATGCCCGGTTGATGCTGCGATGATTGAGGCAGAAGGAAAGACAAAGCAATGAGTTATCAGGACTACATAAATTCTAAACTGGTTTTATCTGAAGCTGTTGGGCTGGATACAGTGCCGCCGTTGCGGGATCATTTATTCGATTTTCAACGCGACATCGTGTCATGGGCGTTAAAGCGCGGAAAAGCTGCAATTTTTGCGGATTGCGGTATGGGTAAAACCGCGATGCAGTTAGAATGGGCATCGCACATTCCAGGCAATGTTCTAATACTTGCGCCACTGGCGGTATCACAACAGACAGTGCGCGAAGGTGAAAAGTTCGGCATCACTGTCAAATATTGCCGCGAACAAGAGGCGGTTGAGCCGGGTATTACAATCACAAACTATGAAATGCTTGAGCACTTTGATCCTAATTATTTCACTGGCGTTGTTTTGGATGAAAGCAGCATCATTAAACATCGTGATGGAAAATATAGATCCATGTTGATTGAGGCTTTCGCAAAAACGCCGTATCGTCTTGCTTGCACCGCAACGCCTGCACCAAATGATTATATGGAGCTTGGAAACCATTCCGAGTTCCTTGGTATCATGAACATGACAGAAATGCTGGCAACTTTTTTTGTTCACGATGGCGGAGAAACGCAAAAATGGCGCATCAAGGGACACGCTCAATCTGATTTCTGGACGTGGTTATGCTCATGGGCAATCATGATCCGCAAGCCGTCTGACCTTGGGTATTCTGATGATGGATTTATTCTGCCGCCCATAAAATACGTTGAGCATAAAATTGCCGTTGCAAAACCAACGGAAGGATTTTTGTTTGCATTAGAAGCCCAAACGCTATCGGAGCGTATAGCAGCGCGCCGGTCAACGGTGAGCGAGCGTGTATCTGAATTGGCCTATATCGTCAATCGCTCGGATGAACCATGGATTATATGGTGCAATTTAAACGCTGAAAGCGAAATGCTTGCAGACGTTATTGACGATGCGGTTGAGATACGCGGATCGGATAATCCGGAATACAAAGCGCAAACAATGCTTGATTTTTCCGAAGGCCGCATAAGGGTGTTAGTTACCAAAGCGTCAGTCGCAGGGTTCGGATTAAATTGGCAGCACTGCAATAATGTTGGATTTGTCGGTCTGTCTGACAGTTGGGAACAGTATTATCAAGCTGTTCGCCGTTGCTGGCGCTTTGGCCAGAAAAATACTGTGAACGTCCACATTGTCACGGCGTCGACCGAGGGCGCAGTCTTATCAAACATCAAACGCAAAGAGAAAGACGCGGAAGCTATGGCTAAGAATATGGTTGAACATATGAAGGAACTGAACATCGCCAATATCCAAGGCGCGGCCCGCGAGCGAGATGCATACGCAACCGATATTGCCGAAGGATCAAACTTTGTCATGTACCTTGGCGATTGCTGCGACAGCATCAAGAAAATGCCAGATAACAGCATTCATTATTCTATATTTTCGCCGCCGTTTGCCAGCCTTTACACTTATTCAAACTCGGCGCGGGACATGGGCAATTGCAAAGATGACGATGATTTTTATAAACACTTTGCGTTTTTGATCGATGATCTTTATCGCGTCATCATGCCCGGTCGCCTTGTCAGCTTTCACTGCATGAACATGCCGACATCGAAAACCAATCATGGATATATTGGCATTCGTGATTTTCGCGGAGACCTTATAAGGCTTTTTGAAAAGGCAGGGTTTATATTTCATTCCGAGGTTTGCATCTGGAAAGACCCTGTCACGGCCATGCAAAGGACAAAAGCTCTTGGATTGCTACATAAGCAACTGAAAAAAGACAGCTGCATGAGCAGGCAGGGCATCCCCGACTATCTGGTCACGATGCGTAAGCCCGGCGACAATGAAGAACGTGTCACGCATACAGCCGAGGATTTTCCAGTCCAGCTTTGGCAGAACTATGCAAGCCCCGTATGGATGGACATTAATCCATCGGACACGTTGCAATATAGGTCAGCGCGTGAGCATGACGATGAGCGCCATATTTGCCCTTTGCAATTGGAAGTAATCCGGCGTGGTTTAAAGATGTGGAGCAATCCAGGCGACACAGTTCTAAGCCCGTTTGCTGGCATCGGATCTGAAGGATATGTCAGTTTGCAGGAAGGGCGGCGGTTCATTGGATTTGAGTTGAAAAAATCCTATTATGAGCAAGCGGTCCGCAATTTGAAAGACGCGGAGATGACTGCGAAAAATGACCTGTTTACACTGGCCGGATAACCCATGACCCTAAACCTATCACCCGGCCAGTCGTCTGCGACACGTCCCAGCCAGGCGCTTGTATTGGTAGGGGCGCAATGACCGCCTATTACAACGAAATCGAACCGTATGCCGCTGACTGGCTGGAAAACCTGATTGCGGCCGGACATATCGCGCACGGAATCGTTGACCGCAGGAGTATCGAAGATGTCCGACCAGATGAACTTTTGGGATTCACACAGTGCCATTTCTTTGCCGGAATTGGCGTCTGGTCATTCGCCCTGCGCGGTGCCGGATGGACCGACGACAAGCCGGTCTGGACTGGATCATGCCCCTGCCAGTCTTTCAGCGCGTCAGGCAAAGGAAAGGGGTTTGCTGACGAGCGGCACTTATGGCCGGCATGGTTCCACCTTATCCGCCAGTGCCGCCCTAGCGTCATTTTTGGCGAACAGGTTGAAAATGCGATCAATCACGGATGGATCGACCTTGTTCAATCTGACCTGGAAGGTGAAGGTTACGCCTGCGGGCCGGTCGGTTTTCCGTCTTGCGGCGTCGGTGCGCCGCATATCCGTTCCCGATTGTGGTTTGTTGCTGAAAGGCTGGCCGACGCCGACGGCACAATCGCCAAACAGCTTGCGCGGCCAGGGGCAAGATCCGATGAAGCGAAAGACGCAAGGCCATGCGGTCAACCTTACGGATGCGGTTACGTTAGCGTCATGGCCAACACCAAAAAGTCAGAATGCGAACAGTCCGGCGGATCATGGTCAAGGCGGGGCGGATTTACAGACAAAAGCGCAGCTTGCGGCATGGCTGGCGCGGCCATTGAACGGCCCGGCCCGGTTAACGGCTTCTGGCGAAATGCTGACTGGATCGGATGCAGGGATGGAAAGTTCCGGCCAGTTGAACCCGGCACATTCCCGCTGGCTTATGGGGCTTCCGCCAGAGTGGGACGCCTGCGCGCCTATGGCAACGCGATCAACAAGGAAGCCGCGCAAGCCGTGATTGAGGCATACTTAGAAAAAAGCCCCTGACCGGGGCTTTAATTTTAAACCGCTTTCAAACTGCAAGCCGCAGTCTTTCCGCGTTCCTGTTTTTTATCAAACTCGACCATCTGGCCTTCTTGTAACGATCGCATACCGGACTTCTCAATCTCGGTAATGTGGACAAATACATCAGATCCGCCGTTATTCGGGCAGATAAAGCCATAGCCTTTGGTCTCGTTGTACCATTTAACCTTGCCCTGTTGCATCGGTCGCCTCCGTTTTGGGTTTGCGCGGCGATTTAGGTGGCTCAGGCGGTGCATCTTCAACCGCGTGACCGGCTTTCATGGCTTCATATACTGCCTCGGCGTTCATGACTTCGGCTGTAACGTCATCCTGGGTGACGAATTTAATGGCGGATTTTACGCTGCCAGCATTGACATAGCGAATTTCAGCGCCCTTGGTGACTTTAAAAATAGGCATAGAATAGTTTCCTTCTAGGTGGTGGTTTCGAGGCGTTCTTACCTCGCTGGATGGCCGTGATTTAAGCCAGGAGAAGCTATCACGGCCATCGTGCGAACTAAGCAGCCGAAGCGGGGGTTTCGTCTACTTTGGTTTCGTCGGGCGTTTCAGCGGGTGCAGGCGGCTCGACGTGTTCGATGGGTTGTTCTTTTGTTTCATCTTCGGACATGGCATTTCCTTTCGAGGTTCATAAGGGGCAAATTTTACAGGATATTTAATTAAAATCAAACTCTTTCGGCCTTAAACGCCGCCTCTATCTTATTGAAATTTGCCTTTTGAGGAATATATATGCCGTTCTTAATGCGATTGAACCCGGCAACAGACATGCCGTATTTTTCGCAAAACTGGCGCTCGCTTAATGGATCTTTTTTCCGCAGGCGCAGCTTTTCCAGTCGTTTTGACCATTTTTTTATAGCCTCGATCTTTTTGTGCATTTCTTCAATTCTATCGCTCATATATTAATATATCCTTGATTGCCGAATTTTTGTCAATACTGATTTTTTTATTGACGAATATTCGGCAATGCCCTAATGTCTGGATAACGCCAACGCAACGGAGCCGATAATGCTGGATCATCTTCTAAAACAGATCAGGGAAATATCAGAACAATTATCAAGCCATCTTGATAAAAACGACCTTTTAGAGGTTGAAGTTTTTCACGGCTTCACGGCGGAAGAAATATGCGCTGCAATTTACGATCATCTTGTGCCCACAATTAAATCCGAAATCCAAAGGAGATTAGACCAGTGAGTAACTTACCCGCAATTATCGAAGCCAAAGACCTTGTATCGTTTAATGACGATGCGTTTAGCGAGTTCTTAGCCCGCGTCCGCAATGACTATGCGGTGAAAAATCCCGATATATCGACGGAGAAAGGCCGGGAGGAAATCAAATCCGCCGCTTATAAAGTCGCCAAATTAAAGCGCGATGTTGAACGCCAGGCGGATAAACTGAAAGAGGACGCGCAGAAAACCATTAAATCAATCAATGATGGCAAGAAAAAAGCATTGGAAAAAATGCAGGAATTGCAGGACGAAATCCGCAAGCCTGTAACCGATATGGAGAATGCAGAGGCCAAGCGCATTAAACAGCGTGAGGACTGGATTGCGTCGATTACAGGCATGGCGGAAATACCGTTTGATGCACCGATTAATCTCATATCCGAGCGCATTAAAAACCTTGAAAATTATGCCGACTATGACTGGCAGGAATTTAAAAACCGCGCCACGATGTCGATCAGCGTGACCCGCGACGCACTGACCGGCGCACTGGCGCGGCGGCAGAAAGAAATTGACGATGCCGCGGAGATCGAACGTCAACGCGCACTGGATGCAGCATGGCTGGAGGCATATCATGAGGCTGTGCGGGAAAATGACCGTATTGATAATGAGGCATTGCTTGAGGCACAGCGCAAGGAAGCGGCAGAACGGGCGGCGTGGGATGCGATGTATCATGAAGCTGAGATGGAAAACCGTAAAATTGATGATATGGCCCGGATCGAGCGGGAGCGTATCGCAAACGCATGGCTTAAAATGTATGAGGAAGCCAGCGAAGAAAACCGCCGTCTGGACAGGCTGGCACAAGCCGAGGCCGATCGTCTGGCCGCTATAAAGGCTGGTGAGGATGCGGAATGGCTGCGGATGTACCATGAGGCCGATAAGCACAACACCGCACTGGATGCGGCGGAGAAGTCGCGGAAGGATGAAGCGGATCGTATTGAACGGCAGCGCCTGGCCGATGAAGCCGAGCAAAAACGCCGGGACGGTGACGTTGCGCATAAGGCTGGCGTTAATCGCGCAGCACTGGCAGCGATTATTGAGGCTGGCGGCGTAACGGAAGTGGCTGGCAAGGCTATCATCACCGCCATAGCCCAAGGCAAAATACCGAACGTGAAAATTATCTATTGACGAATATCCGTCAATATGAAACTATCTTAATAACAAAGGATTGAACATGACTATCATCTATCACGACAATATCATACAAGGAAGCGAAGAATGGCACGCAATGCGTTGCGGCCTTCTTACTGCCAGCGAAATGAAACTTATCATCACGCCGACGCTTAAGATCGCCAGCAATGAAAAAGAACGCCAGCACCTTTACGAGCTGGCCGCGCAACGGATAACGAAATACGTTGAGCCGCATTATATCAGTGATGATATGTTGCGCGGACATGATAACGAAATCCTTGCACGTGCGAAATATGCCGAAAAATATGCGCCAATAAAAGAGGTTGGATTTATCACGAATAATAAATGGGGATTTACATTAGGATATTCTCCTGATGGGCTTGTCGGTGACGATGGGCAAATCGAAGCTAAATCACGCCGTCAAAAATATCAGGTTGAGGCTATCGTATCAAACGAGGTGGATACTGATTTTGTTATTCAGCTTCAATCAGGACTTGTTACGTCGGAGCGCAAATGGGTTGACTTTATATCGTATCATGGCGGCATGCCCATGTTTGTAAAGCGCGTTTATCCTGATGTAAAAATACAAATGGCCATCTTGGAAGCATCAGCCGCATTCCATGACAGGTTGAAAGTGGTAATGGAAAGATACGAATTTGCCGCGACTAAGTTTTTCCCAACGGAAAGGGTTATTGAGGAGGAAATGATATGAGTGACATGCTTGACGTTATCAAGCCGAAATCAGATCAATTAAATGCAGATGATTTGATTGGTGGCCCTATAACCATTAAAATCACAGGCGCATCTGTCAAAAAAGGCACCGAGCAGCCAGCGTCTATATTTTTTGAAGGCGACAACGGCAAGCCATACAAGCCCTGCAAATCCATGATGCGTGTCATGGTAAAGGCGTGGGGTAATGACAGCCAGAAATATAAAGGTAAGTCCATGACATTGTACCGTGACGATAAAGTTAAATGGGCTGGCGCAGCAGTCGGCGGCATTCGTATATCGCATATGTCGCATATTCCTGAAGCTATCACAATGTCGCTGACGGAGAGCAAGTCGAACAGGAAGCCCTTTACTGTTCAGCCGCTTGCAGTTTCCGATGTAAAGCCGATCAGCGATGATGAATACGCCAAGCTGCAATCCGGCATAAGCAATGCGGCAACCGAGCATAGCTTAATCGAGATCAAGAATGCGATTGCTGATCAAGGCCCACGCATGAGTTTGGATCAAAAAAATAAACTGCAAGAGTTATATAAAAAACAGCTTGATACTGTTAAAAATGTACCGTTTCCAGGAGATTAAAAATGACAGTGCAGCCAACAAAAGAAATTGATGAGGCTATCAGCAAGCTTGAAGAAAAATGGAAGCGTGACATAGCCGCTCTCCGCTCTGAACTCGCCGCTATGAAGGGCGATGGGGTGTGGAGGCCGAAACACGGGGATGACTATCATTTTGTAAATTACACGGGCGGAATATTAATAACGGTCTGGGAAGATGATTGCGATGCTGACAAAACCTGTCTCGCAATGGGCAACTGCTTCCGCACCCGCGAGCAAGCCGAACTTCACGTCCGCAACCTTCGCACCCACCAGCGCCTACGTGAGATGGCGGGGGAATGGAAACCGGATTTGCGGGACGACGAACAACAGAAATGGTTCATCGCATGGGACATATCAACTTCAAAACCTACTGCCGATTACATAAACTATTGGATTGTCGCAGGTTGCGTATATTTCGACAGCAAGGAAGCGGCACAGGCTGCTATTGATGCGATAGGGATTGAGGATTTGAAGGCTTATTTGATTGGAGAAGGGTGATGGAGAAGATGTACCGTTTTCACTGGCTGGATAAAACTACCAGTGAAGGTATGGGCAGAGATGAAGCAGATGCATTCTCACGCCTTGGATTTGGCGGCGGCGCAATCCGCGCACTCGATTATTTTGAGGTAATAGAAACAGAGGACGATAAATCATGACCACCCCCGCCCAAAGCCTGAAGCCAACTCACTGGATGCCCTTACCCGCAGCCGATGCGGAGGATGTGTGATGGCATGTATCTGCCAGAATTGCCAAGGCCCAAAACCAGATCATTATCACCGCGCCTGTGAAAAGTGCAGGGCAAAATGGCGTAAAGACAAAAAGCCGAAAGCAAAAGAGTTCTGGCTTGTTTTCACGCACGGCATACACAAGGACGCTGTGACATGCGCCGCCTTCGGACATAACCCGGTTGCTGATTATCGCGGCCTGCCAAACTATATAGGCTACAGAAAGATCACGGTTGATATGGAGAACTTGCAGACATGACCCCCGACGAGAAGAAAAAGCAGATTGAGGAGGCTTTGAAGCTGCATGATGATGACCGTGGAGAAGGCGGACATTCATATATTTCTAAGCCCATACTACAAGCTGCCCGCGACCTGCTCAGATTGCTGGAGGAAATGCCGGGTGAGAAGCAGATTACCG
>ERZ650311.1089-NODE-1089-length-14274-cov-4.626134_pt1 | contig 14274 bp, 30 predicted proteins | sample MGYA00376247_ERZ650311 | MGnify/ENA primary metagenome ERZ650311 (study PRJEB26733, sample SAMN07839324) | wastewater metagenome | biome: small river; feature: stream; material: water | place: USA: North Carolina | collected 2016-07-28 ... | reverse complement strand
GGAGACCTAAAGGCAATATCAACGCCAAGAGCGGCAAAGAGTTGGGGCCAAGACATGAAACAAGATCCTCGGATGAGTCAAGAGGCGCGGCGCGGGATCTGGGGGGCACGGTCGGCGCACGAAGTGAAAGTGTGCCTGTGCTGCCACGGAAGGGATTCATGCGCGCGGCCCGGTGAAGTCGTCGTGATGAAGGGCGCGCTGCACCCGGACCGCGGTCGTCCGCAGCAGCCGGGCGGCACAATCCCGGCCGACCGGTTCCGCGTCGCACCCCTCCGCGGCAAGCCACACCACCAGCTTGAGACCGGTGCGCCCGCAGTGGGAGCAGGTGTCGCAGTCGTCGTTCACGCCCAGCACCTTGTAGCGGCCCATCGTCGTCTCCGATTCGTGGTTGGCTGGCTCGACACCATCAATCTAGACGATATCCAGATTCGTGCAAGGTCTATTCTGGAATTATTCTGGACGCCGACCCGTGACCCGCTATAGTGTTGGTGTGGGCGGGTGAAACCGGCACCGGTGCCGGTTGACCGGCGGCCCGGCGGAAGGGGGTGTGGTGTGGCGCGGCCGCCGAAGTCGCCCGAGGCGACCCGGGCGAACGGGACCAAGCAGCTCTCGACCGCGATTGCGGCGGAGGTGCGGGACCAGCTCGACCGGTTCGCGCGGGAGCGTGGGGAGACCGTGCGTACAGTGGTGGAGACGGCGTTGCGGCGGCACTTCGCGCAGCCGCCGCCCCCGCCCGCACCCCCGGAGGCCCCGCCCTACGCGGCGGGGGAGTGACGTGGACGCGACCGAGTGCGTACCGCCGATGCGCCCCGTCACCGCGTCGGTCGCGGTGTCGCCGTGGCCGTGGGGCAAACAGCCCTGGGCAGACCTGCGGGCGGTCACCCTGTCCCGGGTCGGGACGCAGGTAGAGGCGTGGCTGGACGAGGTCTGTACCGGCGGGTCCCGACCGTGCCCGCCGGCCCGCCGCGTGCGTATCACCCTGTCGGACTCGCACCGCGGCCTGTCCCGCGACGCGGCCCGGGAGGTCGCCCGCTACCTGACCTACTTCGCGGACCACGGGCGGCTGCCCGACGGGCCGCTCATGTAACGCTCGCGGAGGGCTGATCCGTGGACGTCGAGGCCAAGCTGCAAGCGCTGTCGCAGTTTCACCGGCAAGAACGCTACGTCCGCGACATCGTTTGCTGCGGCGTCAGCCGTGATACGCTGACCGCGGCCGCGAACGCCGTCGATGATGTCCCGGGCACCGTCCGCGCCCTGGTGTGGGCCTACCTCGCCAACCCGACCGACCCCATGCAGGCAGCCGCCCTGATCGACGCGCTACAGGACGCGCACGGGTACGGGCCGCGGCACGACGAACCGGGGCTGCGGCGGTGCCTGTGGTGCGAGCAGAACACCGTGCCGCACGACCAGGCCGGGCCGGCGGTGTGCCCGGGGTGCCGGGGCGAAGACGCTGCCGCACCGTGCCGTCGGTGCAACGGTGTGGGCACGCTGATCGGCGACCCCGAGTGCGACAGTTGCGAGGGGTCTGGCCGCATGGCCGATCCCGACTCCGAGTACGCGGACGGCACGAAGGATTGCGAGGACTGCGACCGCATCAAGTGCCCGGCGTGCCGGGGGGAGTGACCCGTGGCGACCGACGAGGGTTTGCCCGTGGCCGACCCCGATTCCGATCAGGCTTGGTTTGACTCTCTCCCGGAAACTGCGGAGTTCACCACGCCGTCCGGCCTGCGGTGCCGCCCGACCGTGCCGTACGACGACGACCCTTCGCGGCCCGACCCGGACCACGTTTTCGTTGAGTTTTGGGCGGCCGGCGGTCGGTGGGTGCCGCTGGCCGAAGTCAGGACGTGGAGCCGCACGACGTGACGACCGAAGACGACTTCCAGGCCGCCATCGACGCCGAACCCGCGAACGGGCTGCTGCGGCAGGTGTTCGCGGACTGGCTGGATGACCGCGGCGACGACCGGGCGGCCGGCTACCGGGCGTTGGGCGCACTGGGGATGTCACCGCGCCACTTTCGGCCGACTAGTGACCCGCGAGACGACCACTGGATGTACCAACTGCTCCGCCAGTGGGCGTGGAACGCGGCCTACACGTTTGACGACCGCCGCCCCGAGATGGGGGCGTGGTTCCGCGCGTTCGAGCCGCGTGTCTACGGGAGCCACCACCGGACCCGCCGCGGGACCGACGACGCCGCGGCGCGGGCGTTCGGCGGGCTGACGCCGGGGCAGCAGGCCGCGGCCCTGTCGCCGGTCCTCGCGGGGGCCGGGTCACATGGGGGAGGCTGACGTGAGCGGCGTGCGTACGATCCCGGTGCCGGCCGGCGAACCCCGCGTCGAGTCGGGGGCGGTCCGGTTCGGCGACGACTGGCCGGGGGTGCGGTTCACTCTGCCGGCCGAGGCCGACGTGCCGCCCGGCCCGTGAGTCTGCCCGGTTCCCCCGTCCCCGCCAAAGATTGCGGCAGTCGCCCTACGGAGGACCGCCGCGTGGACATCTTCGCCAACGACGCCTCAATCGTGAACAGCGGCACGACCGTCGTAACGTGCGTGCTCGCCGTCGTGTCGGGCCTGTTCGCGTGGCTGTCCAGCCGTGACCGGCTGCAATTCGACCGCGACAAACTCCAGTACGACGCGAAGCTTGTCCGCCTCGAAACGGACCTGGAGCACGCCCGCGGCGAGATCGCCAGCGTGCAAACCGAGGTCGCCGACTGTCACGCCGAGCGGGAGAAGCAGCGGGCCGAGATCGCCGACCTCCGCGTCCGGTTCGTCGCCGCCGAGAAAGCCCGCTAACCCTGGTGCCGCCGTGATGAAGGGCCGCGACCCGTGGGACCGGATCGAGGGGGAGTCGCAGGAGGCGTACGTCCGGTTCCTGGTCTACCGCAACATGGGGCCGCGGCGGACCTTAGACAAGGCGTACCGCAAGTTCCTGCGGGAGTTTTACGACGGGGTCGAGGTCCACGAGAAGACCCGCGCCCCGGGGAGTTGGCAGGACGACAGCGTGGGGCACTTCTGGGGCGAGCGGGCGTCGGCGTGGGACATCCGCAACCTGTCGGCCTACGGGACGAAGGTCGCCGCCCTGCACTGTGAGGCGGTCGCCCGTCTGGCAGCGAAGACCCTGCGGGCGCTCGCCCAGACCGACCCCGGCGACCCCGGGTGGCGGGACATCCTGGAAGGCATGAAGGTGGTGGCGGTGTTCCTCAGCCCCGAACTGGTGTCCGCGATTGAGAGCCGGATCAAACCCACTCGCCGCGCACCTGTTGCCGCCGGCGTGGACCGGGCCGACGTCCCCGCCGGGGCCGGGGGCGACCCCGTCGGCGCTCTCGGACTGGTCGCGGCTGCCCTCGCTAATCGGGTCCCTCCCGCCGGCGGAGGCGTCGGCGCTACTGGCGGCGGTCCGGGCGGCGATGCCGTGGTGCCCGAACCCGGGGCCGCAGAGTGACGCCTACCTTAGTGCCGCCGACGAAATGTATTACGGCGGCGCGGCCGGCGGCGGCAAAAGTCAGCTCGCCATCGGCCTCGCGCTGACGCAGCACCGCAACTCGCTCATCCTCCGCCGGCAATCCGTTGACACCAAAGGCATCGTCGAGGCCATCCGGGCGATCCCCGGGGCGGGTCAGTGGAAGTCCGTCGGGTACGGCGGCGAACTGCGTACGCCGGACGGGCGGCTCGTCGAGGTCGGCGGCTGTCAGTACGAGGACGACTGGCAGAAGTACGCCGGGCGGCCTCATGACTTCATCGACCTGGACGAGCTGCCGCAGTTCACCGCGAAGCAGTACCTGATGCTGTCGGCGTGGAACCGGGTGGCCGACCCGGCGGCGCACCCGCGGCAGCGGTGCCGGGTGGTCGGCGGCGGCAACCCGCCGCTCAACCCCGAAGGCGAGTGGGTGCTGAAACGGTGGGGGGCGTGGCTGGACGCGAGCCGGGGGCCGCTGACGCCCCCGGGGGTGCTGCGGTGGTACGCGGTCGTCGGGGACGAGGAGCGGGAGTTCCCGGGCGGGGCCGCGGCCGAGGTGGACGGCAAGGTCTACCGGCCGCGGTCGCGGACGTTCATCCCGGCGAGACTGGAGGACAACCCGGCCCTGCTGGCGACGGGGTACGACGCGACGCTGGACTCGCTGCCCGAGCCGATCCGGTCGGCCCTGCGGCACGGGGACATGACGGCGTCCGCCCCGGACGACCGGTGGCAGTTGGTCCCGCGGAAGTGGGTGGCGGAGTCGAACCGGCGGTGGGTGGAGCGGGAGGCGGCCGGGTTCCCGCCGCTCGCCCGCCTCGGGGCGGACGTGGCGCGGGGCGGGGCGGACCGCACGGCCATCGCCCCGTACCACGAGGACGCCGGCGGGGGGCGGCCGACGGTGCGGCCGGTGGTGGTCCGGCCGGGGCGGGACACGCCCGACGGGCAGGCGGTGGTGAAACTGGTGGTGGACATGGGCGGCGGGCAAGAGGGCGGGCCGCGGACGAACATCGACGCCATCGGCGTGGGCGCGTCGGCGTACGACGTGGCGCGGCTGATGGGCCTGAAGGGGGTTCTGCCCGTCGTGGTGAGCGAGGCGACGTCGTGGACCGACCCCCGCATCCCCAAACTGAAGTTCGCCAACCTGCGGGCGGCGATGATGTGGAACGTGCGGCGGCTGCTGGACCCCGAGGGCGGGCCGCCGGACACGCGGCTGGCGCTGCCGCCGGACCCGGAGTTGATGGCGGACCTGTGCGCCCCGCGGTACGAGATGCGGGTCGGGGGGATTCAGGCCGAGAGCAAGGAAAAGGTCGCGGGCCGGATCGGGCGGAGCACGGACAAGGGGGACGCGGTCGGGCTGGCGTGCTGGCCGGGCGGGGTGGTGAAGGTCTGGGTGTGACCCGCGTAGGATGGGGCACACACCGGAGGTGCCGACCGTGGACGTAGACGTGCGGGTGTCGCTGGACGCGCGGCAGGGTGGTGCGAGCCGCCTGAGGGCGGCCGTCGAGGTGGTGCGAGCCGCCGGAGCGTTGCCGCGGGGCCTATCGGCCGGGGTGGTGGCGGGGGCGGTGTCGGACGCGATCCGTGCCGTGTCGCACCTGACCGGTCCCGGGTGGGCACTTGCGATACTTGCCGAGGCGGCCGTGCGGCTCGACCCGAGCGAGGGGCTGACGCACACCGAGGGCGACTTCGTGCGGGCGGCCCGGGACTACCTGCGGACCCGTACCGAGGACTGAGGGGGCCGACCATGCCGAGTCGTGACGACCTGGACCGGCTGCTCGTCGCGGAGTGCCGGGCGGCGGCGAAGACGCTGGCGGCCTTGCGGGGGCGGTATCCCGTCGGGTCGTGGGTGCGGTACAAGGGGGCCGGGTGGCTGACGGCGGGCGAGCGGGCGGAGGTGGTGGGGCACGAGCAGGGCGGGATGCTGCTACTGCGAATGCGGGGCGGTCACGCGGGGCAGTGGGATGCGTCGGTGTCGTACCAACTGGTCGACCCGGAGGCCGCGCCGTGCCCGGCCTGAGCACCACGACCCGCGTCCCACTCGGCGGGAGGCCGTTCGGCGGGAGGCCGTTCGGCGAGGTCGCGGTGCAGGCGGACGCGGCGGTGGTCGGCCCCGCGTTCGGCGAGTTGGTCGCAGTACGCGAGTCGGAAGGCGGCATCGTGCGGGTTTGCGCGGAGGTGGGCGAGGAAGTCGGTCACGGGCGGCCCTCAACAACGGCGACAGGGAAACCCCCTTCCCCCGAGCACCCACCGTGCGACGGTGTCCGCTGGCGTACGGCATCCGACGTGACCGGGTAAACGTGGCGGCAGACGCCGCAGGCCAGCACGCCTTGCCGGACTTTCATCGGGCACGCATGACTTGTACACCGCGGCGACGCCTCGCCCGGCACCTGATACCACCGCAGGTCATCCCACGCGGCCCGATGCCCACACGCGGCACATAGGTGGGATCGGCCGCCCGTGCTCGGGTGCGCGTGACCCTGCGAGACTATGTGTGCCTCGCAGGCGGCACGGTGCGAGTCCGTCACATCTTCCCATTGCAGCGGCGGGTGGAATCTGTCGGACATTGCTACGCCTCCGGGTGGTTGCCGGGTCGGGCGGTCGTCACAGTCGGCCGCAGAGCGGCGGGCACACCGGCGGGAGCGGCGACACGCTGCTTGCGAACGGCTGGTCGGTGGGTGCCCCCGTGTCGGGGGTCTGGCACTCCGTCGCAGCGGCGCGGGATGCCGCGATCTTTGCCGCGAGGCACGCAAGCACGGCGGTTTCAAGGCGGTTGCGTTGCCGGCAGTCCGTCGAGAAGTTCGGACTCCCGCCGGATTCGTACACCCACACCCCCGTCGCCACATGCTGCAACTGCTTGCCGAAGCCGTACGGCCGCAACTCCCACTCCCACGGCCGCCGCGTGAGGGAATCGACGATGGGGTCAATGGGGTCCGGCTTTGGGTCGGGGTCCGGCTTCGCCCGGGTGAACGGCCACATCCGAATCTCCTTGTGCCAGCGGTTCGTGGGTCAGTCGCGTACCCCTCACTCGGGGGCCAGCCACGCCCACCGCACGACCTGCATGGCGGACACGGTGTTGATGCCGAACGTCGTCTTGCCCTTGTGGCCGTACCACGACACCGCGACGGGGTCGCCGTAGTATTCGTCCCACGGGGCGGCGTGACCGGGGCCGAACGCCGCCCGGTCCAGCACCACGAGCAGCAGCCCGTGGGTGCCGTCGGGCGGCCCGCCGTCCTGCCAGCGGATTGCCGGGGCGTCGCCGCTGTTGACGGTCACGGCCACGGGCAGCGGGGGTAGCGGGTAAACGCTCCCGGTGATGGCGTCCGCGACCGCCTGGAGGGCGTCGTACTCGACCCGCTCCAGCCGACTCAGACCCGCGTCGCGATGGTTGTGCTTAACGATCAACTCGTGGCGGCGGGCGTTCACCGCCGGCCACCACGGGAACAAGCGGTCGAACGTCTCGCGGTCCACCGGCCCGGCGTCGTCGCTCATCGCACCTCCTCCATGTTGCGGGTCACTTCGGCGACGTACCACGCCTCCGCGAGCCGCTTCCCGTGTTCCAGTGACTCGCACACCCCGCCGCCGTCCCCGCCATCCCGTCGCGTGTAGACGGCCCACCGCCACCCCTTCGACGCGAGTACCACGACCAGAGAGCACCCGTGGCCTTTCGCGGTGTGGTACTCGCGTGCGCACACACCGGCGGACGAATCGGTCCACGCCGGCGGCTTGACCCGGAACGCCCGGCCGAACGGCCCGCGGGGCGGCGGGTCAAACCCCTCGAACGCCCGCGACCCGTCCGGGTCGAGTAGCCACCGGATGCACGCCGGCATGTCGCCCGCCGGCCCGGCGTCGTCATCGCTCACGGTCGCCCCTCGCGTTAGAACGGGATGTCGCCGCCGTCGTCCCCGGCCGCCGCCGGCTGGGCCTGCCGCTGGGGCCGCCCCTCGCCGCCGCCCCCGGACTCGCCGCCCTTCGCCCCGAGCAGTTCCAGGTCGGTGACGACCAGCTTGTGCTTCGACCGCTTCCCGCCGCCGTTCTTGTCGTCCCACGTCTCGTACGCCAGCCGCCCCTCCAGGAACACCTCGGACCCCCGCCGGCAGAAGTCCGCCACCACCCGGCACAGATCCCGATTCTGCCCGGGGCTGGTGAACGCCTCGCAGTCGAGGTACAGCGGGTTCGGGTCGTTCTCCCACTGGCCTGTCTGCGGGTTCTTCCGGCCGCGGCCGACCGCGAACCGGAACTTCACGACCGTGCTGCCGCTGTTCGGCAGCGTGCGGGCCGGCTCCGGGTCGTCCGTCAGCCGCCCGATCAGCATCACCTTGTTCAGACTCGCCATCCGTCACTCCTCCACAGGGTGCATCACCACCGACACGCCGTACTCGGCCGTCGCCGCCGCGAACCGGTCCGCCGCGGCCTGCATCGCCGCGTCCAGGTCGGCCGCCGTCGCCCACCAGGCTCGCCACGTCACCGTCGCCTTGAGCGTCGTCGTCGCGAGAACCCGCCGCCCAGCGGCGTCGCGGTAGCCGTCGTGGACGTGGTAATCGGCGTCAACCACGTCCCACGTCGCGAGGGCGGGTTCGACGCCGCACGCCAGCATGACCCGCCGCACCAGTGCCTTGAACATCGCGTCGCCCTCCGGTCCCGCAGCATTCGCACGGGTAGCCCGCCCGGCAAGGGTCAGTCGTCGTCGTCGAACGGAACCACGTCGATCCGCTTGACCCGCCCGCGACCGTTGCAGGTGCCGCACGGCGTACCCGGGCGGCTCTCCATGACGGTCGTCCCGTCGGGCTGCGTGAGTACGGACACGCTGCCGCCGAACCGGCGGTGCCCGCCGCAGCGAGGGCACACGACCCCCTTCGGCGGCGGGATCACCACCCGCCGTATCAGTTCGTCACGCATCGCTCGCCTCCGGGACGTCGCACGGCACGCCGGTCAGCGTGAACCGCGGCCTGCGGGTCAGCGGCCCCTTCGCCGCGGCCCGCAGGAACTTGCGGAAGAACTCGCCCAGCACCGGCCGCGCCCAGTCGGGCGGGTCGGCCGCGTAGGCGACGGTGCGGTGCGACTGGACCCGCTCCCGCGACTCGACATACCACAGGTCCGGGGCACCGTCGGCGAGATCGTTCCCAGACACGCTAGCCGCCGAGTAGTCGAACCCGTGGACCCCGCCCCAGGTTTTCAGGTCGTACCACCCCCACCCGGGCATGAACTGGTACGACACCCCCGCGGTCGGTCCCCACCAGGCCCACCCACGCCGCCGGCCACCCTGCGTCGCCGCCGCCCGCGCCCGGAACGCCAGGGCGTGCCACGGGCGGTCGGCGTCGTCGCAGTAGTCCGCCAGCACCAGCCACGGGAGCGGGTCGCCCCCGGCGGCAGCCGCGGTCGCGTGCAGGGCGGCGAAGTCGGTCACGGGAACCCCTCGGGACGCCGCATTGTACCCGCGGTCGGACCCCGCGCGGGAATATTTCTACGCAATCGCGTAGAATTCGCCCCGGGCGGCCCGCGGCCCCGCGTATGATGCGGCGGAGGGTGCGGCACATGACCGACGACGCGCGGGCCGAACTGCTGCGGCTGGCCGGGCGGGTGGCGGGCATCGCCCGGGACTTCCGGGCCGACGCGGCGGAGTTCCGCCCGGCGACGCTCGCCGAGTGCAAGTACGCCGGGCGGGTCGAGGGGCTGGCGTGTGTGGCGGCGGAACTGGCCCGCGCGGTCGCGGCAGCGGTCGGCGGGGAAGGCGGTGCGGCGTGACCCACGTCTACCGATGGAAGCGATACCGCCCCGAGTGGTTCGGGCGGCCGTGCCGGGTGGTCGCCCGGGGCGGGATGAACAGCGTGCTCATCGAGTTCGCGGGCGGCGAGCGGGCGGTGGTGAGCCGACACGCGGTCCGGAGGGCGAAGGCATGAGTGACGACGTGCGGGCGGCGGCGGAGCGGTGCGCCTGGGAGTGGGGCATCAACCCGAGTCTGTCAGTTAACCGAGCAGTGGTGAACGAACTCATCCGCGACGCTGCGCGGGTCGGCGAGGCGTACCTCGGCGAACGCACCCCGCGGCCCCTGGACGACTGGCACGAGGACATCGCCCCCTTCGCCCTGTGGTGGAAGTTCCCGGTCGCAGAGCCGCCGTACTGTGGCTCGCCGTTATGCACCGACTGGCCGGGGTATCACACGCACTGGACGCCGATCCCGATGCCGTTCGCGCCACCGCCGGGCAACACAGGAGTCTGTCCCCATGAGTGACGAACTGCGGGCGGCGGCTGAGAGGTTGCGGCGGTACTACGCGGGCGACCGCTCGGCCTACAAGGGTTCCCCGGGCGATGCCGCGGGTGTGTATACCGGGGACGTGCTCCGGCTGCTGGCCGAGCACCCCGCCGACGACGCCGAGCCGGTGACGGATGAGTGGTTAGAGTCCATCGGCCACCCCACACCACCGGAGCCGCCTCAGCGGGGCGGGCACCGCTGGATGGTGCTGGTCGTCGACGGCAAGGGGTCGAGCTACCGTCTGCCCAACGCGGCCACCCGCGGCGACGTCCGCCGGCTCCTCGCCGCCCTCAAGGTCACGCCGGGGGAAGGGGGTGGGCGGTGAGCAAGCCTATGAAGCGGTCCGAGTGGTTGAAGACGCCCTACGCGGCGTCCGACGCCCGCGACCCGGACCGCGCCATCCGCGACTTGCTCACCAAGTACGGCGTGAAGGACGTGCAGGTGACGGAGACGACCGGCCCGAACGGGCGGCCGGAATACTCGCTCCGGTTCATCCTGCAATCCAAGACGTACCGCGTCGCGCTCGAGGTGCTACACGCCGACGCCACGCCCGCCGAACTGGTCAAGCAAGTGAAGCGGGCCGTGTTCCACATGCTCAAGTCGCTGCTCGAATTCGCGGCGGTGTTCGGTCCGTTCGAGCGGTCACTGTTCGCGTACCTCGAAACGCCCTACGGGCCGACGCTGTACGAGGCCGCGGCCCCGACGCTGGCACAGTTGCAAGCGGCCCCGGACTTCCGCCGGCTGATGCTCCCGCCGGCGCGGGAAGGCGGTGCCCCGTGACCGCCGACCCGCCCGCGACGGACGATCTGCGAATCGAGCGGTGGCAGACGCGCCCGGCGGCCTTGCTCCGCGCGGCCCGGTTCCGGCACCCCGGCCACCTCGTCCTAATCCTCCGCGGCATCCGCGGGCACGACGAGTACGTGGCGTTCGGGCCGCACGCCCGCATCGTCCGACACGTCGTCTACGGTGAGCCGCTGAAGCGGCGATACCGGGACTACTGCCTCGTGAACTACGAGAGCATCGGCCCGGCACTCCGCACGCTGTTGACGGCGGGATACAAGGTCGCGATTTACGAGGCCGAGCAGAAGGCTGATTCGTTGGACCGGGTCGCCCTCCAGGAGTTCCCGGCACGGGTGTGGCTGGAGCCGGACGCCGATTATCTCACGAGGGTCACGCAATGGGTCGAGGACTACCGACGCCCGGCACTGGCGTTTCGCCCGGAGAAAGTGTGATCTCCGCCGCCGCCGCGTTCGAGGCCGCGATCCGCGAGAACCCCGCCGACCGCACGGCCCGGCTGGCGTGGGCTTGCTGACGTGGGTCGATAACACCACCCGCGGCGACGTCCGCCGGCTGTGCCGGGCGCTCGGGGTGACGCTGCCGGAAGGGGGTGCGGGGTGAGCAAGATGCGAACGAAGCAGTGTGCGAAGTGCCCGTGGCGGGTGGACGTGGACCCCCACGACATCCCTGACGGGTACTGCGAAACGAAGCACCGCGGGCTGGCCGGCACGATTGCCGAACCGGGCCGCGTGGTCCTCGGTGCCCCGTTGCGGATCATGGCGTGCCACGAGTCGAAGCCGGGCGCGGAAGCCCCGTGTGTCGGGTGGATGGCGCACCAACTCGGGCCGGGAAACAACATCGGCCTGCGGATGTGGGCAAGCAAGAACCTAAAGACTCGCCTCGAACTGGTCGGCGAGCAGCATGGTTGCTTCGAAGACACGCTGCCGGAAGGGGGCACGCGATGAGTGGCGCGACCCCATGCCCCCGCTGTCACGGGGGCGGCTACGTCGAGGTGACCGCGTGTCGGCAGTGCCCGGCGTGCGGCGGCCGGGCGGTCTGGCGGCGGGGCGTCCACTTCGACCACGAGATGCGATGCACCGCGAACGGGTGTGAGGTGACGTTCGAGCCGGGGACCGCGTACGCGGTCCGCTGCCCGGCGTGCGGCGGGGCGAAGGCAACCAAAGCGGAGGACCGTGCGATGAGCGACACGTTCAAGGCCGACAGCGGCATCGTGTACGAGGGTGCGAACCGCATCGTCGTCAACGCGGGGACCATGCAACGGATCGTGCAGGCGTGGCTGCACGAGCACCACAGCGGCGGGCCGTACACCGTGACGGCGGTGACGGAGACGGGCCGGGGGCTGGGTGCCCAGGAGTTCGAGATCAAGTTCACCACGGAGACGACGAAGTGACGCGGGCCTACTACTCCGAGTTCGATCCGACCGCGGCGGCGTGGCTGCGGGAGTTGATCGCGGCGGGCGAGATCACCGAGGGTACGGTCGATGAGCGAGACATCCGCGACGTGGCGGCAGATGACCTTCGACGACATCAACGGGTTCACCTGTTCGCCGGAATCGCTGGCTGGGAACTCGCCCTCCGACTCGCCGGGTGGCCCGCCGACCTCGGAGCGTGGAGCGGGTCGTGCCCGTGTCAGCCGTTCTCGTCGGCGGGGAAGCGAAAGGGCAACGCCGACGAGCGGCATCTGTGGCCCGAGATGTTCCGGCTCGTCCGCGAGTGCCGCCCTGACGTCGTGTTTGGCGAGCAGGTTGAAGGAGCTATTGGGCACGGGTGGCTCGACGGAGTTTTCGCAGACCTGGAGGGAGAAGGTTACCAAACGGCGGCCGCGATCCTCACCGCGGCGAGCGTCGGCGCACCACATATACGGTCGAGGATTTATTGGGTTGCATCATTAGATAAGTGCGGCGTCCCGACGAATAATAGTCTGGTACACCGCACTATCGAGGGTCGCCATGCAACTCAAGCAATGCAGCAAGTGCAGGCAGATGAAGCCGCTGGTGGATTTCAGACCAGAGAAGCGTTCGGCGGACGGGCTGCGGTACTCGTGCCGGGCGTGCGACTCGATGAGGGGGCGGGCGTATCACGTCGCGAACCGGGAGAAGCGGAACACGACGGCCAGAGAGAGACGGCGGGCGAACCCGGAGCGGGACCGGACGTACGGTGCGGAATACCGCCGAAAGTTCGTGTGGAGGATGATCCTTCAGCACGCGAAGAAGCGGGCGGCGAAGTTCGGGTGGGAATACGACCTGGACAGCCATGTGGAATCCATCAAGGCACGGTTGGCCCCGATGACGTGCGAGTTGACCGGGGCAAAACTCGTCGCCGGCGTCGGGGCGGGAAGTCCGGGGAAGCGGTATTGGAACACACCGTCTCTGGACCGGATCGACCCGACGAAGGGTTACACGTACGCGAACATCCGCGTGGTGTGTTGGGCGATGAATTGTGCGATGGGAACGTGGGGCGAAGCGGTGCTGTTGGACCTTGTACAGAAGTGGATCAAGAAGGGCGTGTAGATGCAACCAACCCTGTTCGACTGGCAACCGGAAACGCTTCAGGAGCGGTTGACGGATGCTCTCCGGCAGATGGTCTCGCAGATGCCACAGCCCCCGGAGTTTGTGCAGACGATCAAGACGGTGAAGACGCCGGGAGGCAGGACGCTGATGCGGATGACAGCGCGGGGGCACCGCACATCCGCCAGCGGCTCTTCTGGGTGGCCGACCGCGAAGGGGACGGACGGGAGCAAGGGCGGCGGGCTGTCGAAGAACGAGCAGGACTTGGTGACGACCGCGGAGCTTGCATCGTGGCCGACGCCGACTGTTGCGAATGCGGCCGGTGTCAGGGACGCGACGTCGGGGCGTGTGAAGGTGCCGCCGAGCGGGAAGTGCGGGTTCCTGACGCTGGTGGACGCGGCGGACATGGCGGGGTGGCCGACCCCGATGGCCGGCTCGCCGGGCACCGAGGACTACAACCCGGCGGGGAACACGGACAGCAGCCGGCGGACGGTGGAGTTGGTGGCGGGATGGGCGACGCCGTCAGCCCAAGTGTTCGGCGACACGCCCGAGACGCACCTTGCCCGCAAGGTTGCGGCGCGGGCGGCGGGGAAGTCGATGGGGCTGGTCGTCTCGACGCTGTTCGCACAAGCCCACTTGGCGACCACTGGTCCGACGCCGCCCTCATCCCCTGCCGCGACGGCAAGCACCGGCGCGTCCCGCGGGGCGTTGAACCCGGCGTTCTCGCTCTGGCTTCAAGGCTATCCGCCTGCGTGGCTGGCGGCGGGCTTGAGGGCCGCGACTACCACCCGCTCGCGGCGGGCAAAGTCGAAGGCCGCGTCGGCGTGCTGAGGGGTGCGGGCAACGCGATAGTTCCGGCCACGGCGGCGTTGTTCATCCGGGCGTGGATGCGGGCAAGGGGGCTGACGTGACCGCGACCGAACCACCGCTGCTGTTCCCCGCGGCCGCGTTCCCGGCGGTCCCGGACGTGGTGCCGGCGACCCACGGGCTGTGGGGCGAGGGCGGGGCGTACCAGGGGTACGACGCCCGCCTGCGGTGGGTACGCAGGGCGATCCGCACGGCCCGCCGGCAGCGGCTACTCGCGGTGGCGTTCACGGGCCGTGCGCTACCAGCGTACGAGGCTCATCACCCGGACGACCGCCGGCCGCGGACCGCAATCGAGGTGGCCGAGCGGTTCGCCGACGGGCGGGCGAAGCGGCGCGAGTTGGATGCGGCGAGAAAAGCGGCTTGGGCCGCCACCGCCGCCACCGCCACCGCCGCCGCCACCACC
>ERZ650311.1088-NODE-1088-length-14277-cov-5.374279_pt1 | contig 14277 bp, 12 predicted proteins | sample MGYA00376247_ERZ650311 | MGnify/ENA primary metagenome ERZ650311 (study PRJEB26733, sample SAMN07839324) | wastewater metagenome | biome: small river; feature: stream; material: water | place: USA: North Carolina | collected 2016-07-28 ... | reverse complement strand
TTATGGCAGGCTATTGGAATAAGTCAGAAGAAACTAAAATTGTCTTGACTCCGGATGGATTCTGTAGAACAGGTGATATAGGCATTATGAATGCCGACGGCTTCATCAAGATAGTTGATCGTAAAAAAGACATGATCCTAGTTTCTGGGTTTAATGTTTACCCAAACGAAGTCGAAGAAGTCTTATCACTCATACCAGGAGTTTTGGAGTGCGCTGTGATTGGCATTCCCGATGAAGAGTCTGGCGAGGCCGTTAAGGCTTTTATTGTTAAGCAAGATGAATCATTAACAGTAGAGAGTATTTTGGCGTTCTGTAAAGAGAATCTTACCAACTATAAACGTCCAAAACATATAGTTTTCCGCAAGGACTTGCCTAAGACAAATGTAGGAAAAATACTCCGGCGCGAATTAAGAGGCTCCTAAAGCCATATGGATCATGCAAAATATACTAATTTAGACTACAGTTTAAGTTCTGATTATTAAAAATATTATTGTGATTCTTTGGCTTCGATCTCTTCTCTTTTACCTTTTTGGTTTCACTTCAGCCATCATCTTTGCCACCGCCATTATTCTGATAATTCCTTTTACCGACATCAGAGTTCGTTACAAAATTGGTGTTGCTTGGTGCCGTTTGATTCAAAAAGTCTTATCTCTGGTGTGCGGTATCGACTCACAAATTCATGGGCTTGAAAATATTCCCAGCGATCCCAATAAGCCATTAATTGTGTTAGGTAAACATCAATCTGCCTGGGAAACTTTTGTTTATCCGTCAGTATTTCCCAAAGAACTCTGCTTTGTGTTTAAAAGAGAGCTTTTATATGTGCCATTTTTTGGTTGGGCTTTAGCATCGCTAAGGATGATTCATATTAATCGCGGTGATAGAGAAAAGGCAAGGACTGCTGTTTTCTCTCAGGGTGTAGAGGTTTTAAAGGATGATCGTTGGATTGCGATTTTTCCTGAGGGCACTCGTACTCCTCGGGGGTCTTTTAGGCCGTATCGAAAGGGTGGCGTACGACTGGCAATAAGCACGCAAACAGACATACTTCCCGTGGCTCAGAACTCAGGAGCGATCTGGCCTAGAAAGACTTTCCTCAAAAAGCCTGGCCTGATTACGCTTTCTATCGGCCCAGTGATTTCAGTGGCCGGCAAAACAAAAGAGCAGCTGCAGCTAGAGGTGGAGGCCTGGATTGAAGGTGAGATGCGTAGACTTGATCCATCTGCCTATGCCAAATAATGCAGGCTTTTTAATATAGTTGAATAGGTATGGCTTGATTGGCGATATATAAGCTTTACTTAGAAGTGGGAGTCTTTCCAACCATCTTGGCTGCTCTCAAGAAATCAAAGTCCACACCTTGATCTGCTTGGGTAACGGTATCTAAGAATAGCTTCTTGTAGCCACGTTCTGCAGTCGGAGAGGTAATTGGATTATCTTTCATGCGCTTAGCGAGCTCTTCATCTGAAATCAAGAGACTAATTTCACGATTCTTCACACTTAACCGGATGCGATCACCGTTGCGAACTTGAGCCAAAGGGCCGCCAATTGCTGATTCTGGAGTTACGTGGAGAACAATCGTGCCAAAGGCAGTGCCGCTCATGCGTCCGTCAGAGATGCGCACAATATCTTTTACGCCAGCCCGGGCTAATTTCATTGGAATGGGAATATAACCAGCCTCTGGCATGCCGGGAGCACCCTTAGGGCCAATATTCTTCAGCACCAAAATATCATCTGCCGTGACATCTAGATCGGGACTATCAATGCGATTGGCTAAATCAGCAGCATCTTCGAAGACGACAGCGCGACCTTCATGCTCCATGAGTTTTTCATTTGCAGCCGATTGTTTGATGACGGCGCCGCCAGGGGCTAAATTGCCATGCAAAACAGCAATACTGCCGCGGGGATAAAGCGGTTTATCAAATGGACGTACTACATCTTGTTTAAAGCTCGGTGGAGCTGCATCAATCTCTTCGCCAAGTGTTCGGCCTGAGACTGTCATCGCATTTAACTTCAGAAGTGGCTTAAGCTCGCGTAATAGTGTTGTCATGCCACCTGCGTCATGGAAGTTTTCCATGTAATGATCGCCTGAAGGCTTCAGATCGACGAGCACTGGGGTTTCATCACCCATCTTATCAAGAGCATTTAAATCAATTTCAAGACCCATGCGGCCTGCGATGGCTGTCAGGTGAACGATTGCATTGGTTGATCCACCAATAGCCAATAAAACACGCATGGCATTTTCAAAGGCGTCAGCAGTGAGCACTTTATCGATGGTTAAGCCTTCTTTGGCCATCTTCACAGCGCAAGTACCGGTTTCCTCAGCAATGCGAATACGATCTGCTGTAACTGCTGGTGGCGTGGCGCCGCCAGGTACAGTCATGCCGAGCGCCTCAGAGATGCAGGCCATTGTGCTAGCAGTGCCCATGACAGAGCAGGTACCAACGCTAGCGACGAGTTGGTCATTCACTTCATCTTTTTCAGCTTCATCAATCTCACCGGCGCGGAATTTACCCCAGTAGCGACGGCAATCCGTGCAGGCGCCAACGCGTTCACTGCGGTGAGAACCAGTCAACATGGAGCCTGTAATTAACTGGATTGCCGGTAATCCGGCAGATGCAGCGCCCATCATTTGCGCAGGCACAGTTTTATCGCATCCGCCGATCATGACAACCGCATCCATAGGCTGAGCGCGCAACATTTCTTCGGTGTCCATCGACATCAAGTTGCGTAAGTACATGCTGGTTGGGGCAGCGAAGCTTTCATGAATGGAAATCGTTGGAAACTCCATTGGTAAACCGCCTGCCAACATCACGCCACGCTTTACCGCCTCAATTAATTGCGGCATATTGCCGTGACAAGGGTTGTAAGCACTGCCAGTATTAATAATGCCAATGACAGGCCGATCTAAGGCGCTATTGGTATAACCGGCACCTTTGATAAATGCTTTACGTAAAAATAAGGAGAAGCCTTTATCGCCATAGCTAGTTAAGCCTTTGCGTAAACCGCTCTCAGCAGGATCTTTTGGTTTATTGCTCATGAGTGTCTCGAGTCTCTTTTTAGTGTTCTTTGGCTTTATTGTAGCGATGGAATGACGGATTTACCTACAGTCCGCCACCCCAGCGGTACTGCCAAGAGAGGCCTAATGCGGTGTAGTCAGTATTGGTATTGGAATAAACACCTTTGCTGCCAGTTAAGCGGATCGAATTGTGTTTATTGATTGGATAGGACATGGTGCTGCCAAAGCGCCAGTTTTCTTGAGAACCAGCAATGGCTGTGCCATTGACAAATTTTTGACCGCCGGTGAAATAGATGGCATCGGCAGAAATATAGGCCATATTGGGGAGGTAATAAATCACGTGCGCTTCGGAAGAATAAAGAGGGTTTTGGGAGAGCGTATTGCTCCCCAAAAAACTGGTATTGCTGGTATAGATTGTTGCCATACCCGCTAATTCCAAGCGCCAAGGACCAATTGCTTGCGATGCTCCAAGCGCTGGTTGTATCAGTGAGCGATTGGCGCCTACGTTGAGCATTTGTTCGCTGTTGTACTTACCCCATGGAATCGATGCCGCTAGACTGGTGCCAATAATTAAATCTTGTCGATAGTTCTTAAATTCTTCTAGCGATAGCGCTGGTGCTCCATACAGATTGGCAGAGATTTTTATTACTGGGTCCGATAGGCCTTCGGCAGAGGCATTGATGTTTTGTGGGCCAAGAGTGCTAGTCCCAGAGAGTTGGGCATAGGGAAGTAAAAGGCTAATACGGCCAGATTGCCCAAAGACATCGATGATGCGGGTCAGATTGATTGCTTCGGTGGTGAGGGTGTAAGACCCACTTTTTGCCTGTGCAATACCGCCAGTAATAAAGTTAATGCCAATAGGTGCATTGGAATAAGCGCGAGCTTCGATTTCTTGCGCTTGCGCTTGTTGACTAAGAAGACCTAATGCCCAGCCAAACAAGCAAAGCCAAAAAATTCTCAGGTAATGCAAGTAAGGCAATTACTTTTTTGAGCCAAAAAGAATAGCAAGCGTTTCTTTACTGCCGAGGATGATATTGATGCCCGTAAAGATTAAGTAAGGCCAGACAATTAACCAGTAAACAATAGACATTGCTAAGATCCGTAGTGGATCCGAGTTACCGAATGCTGCCATGGAGCTTATAAATTCTTTTCCGTGTAGGTAACCTTCGACGCCAGCCTCGAGATAGTTCAAGCCAAGTACAACGGCAATGTAAATGAGAGATTCAAAGATCAATGAATTCACAATGCCATGATCTTTGTTTACTTTGATTGGAAAGGCAGCTTGTGCAATCAACATAAACTTAGCGGAGATGCCAGCCTTAATCAGTGCAAAGCCAAAGATCTCTAGTGGAATAGGGCGCTCTTCAAGTGCGGTGGCGGCCATGAATGCTATAGCGCAAAACCAGGCTCCGAAATACAGAGTTAAAGCAAGCGCCTTCTTCATCTCCTCCTTAAATTTTTGCTTTAGGGTAGGAGTGTTAGAGTGCGTGCTGGAACTATTGGTCATGAAATTATTCTATTGGGGTGGGGCGAAGCTTAATCGCCGCAAGTGGAGCAGGAGCTAGTTGCAACTTCCACTGGTGCGGGTTCTTGTGTGTAACGCGCAATAAAGGCATGCTTGCTAGTCATGGGGATCTTTAGCCAAACAAAGTGTCCTGAGCCTGGTGCAACATCAATCGATTCACCATTCATATTCCACATCTCAGTAAGAACCATGTCGGTGTTGCCGCTTGGTTCAATGATTTCTAATTTATCGCCGACTGAAAAGCGATTCTTTACATCTACCTTTACTCTGCCTGTTGCGGAGTCAACGTCTAAGGTCTCCCCAACATATAAGCTGCGGCCTGATAAAGAATGGCCACGCATATACAGTTGATACTCTTTATCGTGGTGACGCTCATAGAAGCCATCGGTATAACCGCGATTAGCCAAACCTTCTAAGTTGCCTAGCAATGCAGTGTTAAAAGGTCTGCCAGCAACCGCATCATTAATAGCGGCTCTATAAGCTTGAACAGTACGTGAAACGTAATAGGGTGATTTAGTGCGGCCTTCGATCTTGAAAGAGTCAACACCCATCTTGGTAAGTCTTTCGATATGCTCAATCGCGCGCAGATCTTTGGAGTTCATGATGTATGTGCCATGCTCATCTTCTTCCATCGGCATCAAATCATCTGGGCGACGTGCTTCTTGTAGAAGCACTACATCACCGCTGGTATTTTGCTGGCCAGGTTTCACCTTGTAATCCCAGCGACAGGCATTGGTACATGCGCCTTGATTGGAGTCACGATGTGACATATAGCCAGAAAGCAGGCAGCGACCTGAATAAGCAATGCATAAAGCGCCATGAACAAATACTTCCAATTCCATTTCAGGGCAGTCTTGGCGTACTTCCTCGATTTCATCAAAGGAAAGTTCGCGAGAGAGAATCACGCGACTAATGCCAACAGAGCGCCAGAACTTCGCAGAAGCGCCATTCACGGTATTGGCTTGCACTGATAAATGAATTGGCATATCAGGCCATGCTTCACGTGCCATCATGATTAGACCGGGATCAGACATGATCAATGCATCGGGTTTTAATGCAATAACCGGATCCATATCTTTGATGTAGGTGCGCGTCTTGCCACCATGAGGCAATAAGTTCGATACCAAATAAAATTTCTTACCCAATTCATGGGCAGTATCAATCCCTTGCTTGAGAACTTCGATCTTGCCAAAATCGTTATTACGTACGCGCAATGAATAGCGAGGCTGTCCGGCATAAATAGCATCGGCACCAAAATCAAATGCAGTGCGCAGCATTGAGAGGCTACCGGCTGGAGCGAGAAGTTCTGGAATCTTAGTCATGGGGTTTATTTTAGTGTGCTTGGACGCTATTCGCACCATGCCAAGGGAAACGCTTGATATGGCTAAATCAGGGGTTCTAAGTAGATTGGGGTAATAAAAAAGCCCCTAGATTGCTCTAGGGGCTTACTTATTTGGCTCCTCGACCTGGGCTCGAACCAGGGACCTACGGATTAACAGTCCGGCGCTCTACCGACTGAGCTATCGAGGAATAAGCCGATATTATAGCAAGATGAAATCACTTCTCTCTACTTCTGTGCAGATCCCTAAAGTACTTACCATTGCTGGGTCGGACAGCGGCGGTGGGGCTGGGCTCCAAGCGGACCTCAAGGTAATTACCGCCTTGGGGGGCTACGGCATGTCTGTGATCACCGCTATTACTGCCCAAAATACCCTGGGGGTGACGCGTATTCAGGACGTTGATCTGGATGTTGTTGAAGCTCAGATTGATGCTGTTTTGCTCGATATTGGCGCTGATATCGTCAAAATCGGCATGCTGGCTAGTCCAGAAATTGTTAAAACGGTCGCCAAGGTTTTACGCAAGCACGGCGTCAAACGAATTGTTCTTGACCCGGTTTTGCGTGCCACTTCCGGAGCAAGCTTGGGCGGAGATGACACTGCTCAGGCCGTGATTGCCGAATTATTTCCGATTGCATCAGTGATTACGCCCAATTTGGATGAAGCATCTTTATTGCTTGGTCGCGAGATTGCCGGTCCAAATGATTTCAAATTGGCCGCAGAAGAATTGCTCGACATGGGCCCGCAGGCAGTGCTGATTAAGGGCGGTCACTTAGATATTACGCATACACAAATTACAGACTACTTAATGTGGCGCACGCTTGAAGATGGCCTTGAAGTAGTCCAATCAAAAGAGTTTAAGCACTATCGAGTCAATACTGTAAATACCCATGGCACCGGTTGCTCACTGGCATCAGCGATTGCCACCTATCTCGCAGATGGTCACGATCTCAGTCATGCGGTTGCTAAGGCGATTGCTTATGTCGAGGCTGGCTTAGAAGCAGGGCAATTCTTAAGTATTGGCGAAGGCCCGGGGCCTTTATGGCATATGCATGACTTTTACCCAACAGCCTTGTTGGACGAAAAAGAAAAGTACTAAGTACCTGATAAGAACCAAGCGGGAATCTATTGCATTAACTCTTGCAAGTGCTTGACAGCAGCTTTGGGATCCTTAGCTTGCGTGATCGCTCTAACCACAGCAACCGATCCAACTCCACTTTTCGAGACCGCTCGGATGCTATCTTGATCAATACCTCCGATAGCTACCAAAGGATAGTGACTCATTAATTGTGCATATTTATAGAGGCGACCTAAGCCCTGTGGCGCAGTTGGCATCTTCTTCAGGTTTGTTGGGAAGACGGCGCCCATCGCAATATAGCTTGGGCAAAAGCGATCTGCAATAGCTAACTCTGCATAACCATGAGTACTCAAGCCTAATCTCAATCCGGCAGAACGAATTTCTTCTAAATTGGCGTCTACTAAATCTTCTTGTCCCAGGTGCACACCGTAAGCGCCTGCATCAATCGCTTCTTGCCAATAATCATTAATGAATAGAAGCGTCTTGCTATCTTTAACTGCTGCAACCGATTCTTTGATTTGTTTTCTGATTTTGGATTTTTCATCCGACTTGAAACGCAACTGTACTGTCGGAATTTCAGCATCGACCATGCGTTTGACCCAGTCCGCATCGGGCATCACGCCATACAAGCCCAAACGCTTCGGACATTCCTTGAAGGCATTTGGATTCATATTGCGCGTCCATGGCAATAAATCAAAGTGCTCTGGTCTGCTTGGCCATTTGAAGGGATTAAAGCCGCCATCTTGCAAAGTCATACGTGACCAAGCTTTACCAAGCACTTTCGCATCCGATTCAATAAAGCCCATCTCAATACTAGCCAAAGCTCCAGCAAGTTCGTAATGATCTATAGCGGCTTCATTATCAATCAGTGGGGGCGGTGAGTTAAGACTAAAGGCTGGAATTGGAATACATAAATCATCATTGCGATGTGCGGCAATGATTTGGTCGGCTAGATCACGAATCAGACTCATGAGTTCAGTGTACTCAACTTGATGCTAGGTGAATTAGGATTGATGCCAAAAAGGAGTGCCCACCAGTGGGGTGCTCGCTTGGGCAGATTCTTGTGGTTTCATGGCGCCAGATAAATAGGCGGCACGTCCAGCATCAACGGCCATTGCAAAGGCTTTAGCCATGACAACTGGATCATCAGCTAAGGCAACGGCGGTATTCAGTAGCACGCCATCAAAACCCCATTCCATCACGGTACAGGCATGAGATGGCAAGCCAAGGCCTGCATCCACCAACAAAGGCACTTTGAGGCGATCACGCAAGAGTTTCATGGCATAAGGATTTAAAGGCCCCTGACCAGTGCCAATGGGTGCGGCCCAGGGCATGACTGCTTGGCAACCGACATCTACCAGACGTTGGCACAAAATGAGATCTTCTGTGCAATAGGGCAATACCTTAAAACCATCCTTAATTAAAGTCTCTGCGGTTTGCGCTAAGCGCAAGACATCCGGCTGCAAAGTGTAGTCGTCACCAATCAGTTCTAGCTTGATCCAATCAGTTTCAAAAACTTCACGCGCCATCTGTGCGGTAGTGATCGCTTCTTGTGGGCTGTGACATCCTGCGGTATTAGGAAGAACTGGTACCGCCATTTTCTTGAGCAAATCCCAAAAGCCGCTGTGTGCTTCGGTTGTGGAAGTGCCTTGACGACGCAAGCTCACAGTAATCATCGCAGGGTTAGACGCTTGCACAGCATTCTCTAAAACCTGCGGCGAAGGATAGCGTGAAGTGCCCAATAGTAGGCGACTCGCAAAGCTCTCGCCATAGAGCACTAGAGTGTCTGCGGTATTTAGATTGCTAGGTAGGGGCGCATTCATATCAAATTCACTTCTCTATTCTTCTGGATCAACCACCGGTAACCGGGGCGATGATTTCAATCTGATCATTCTCGTTTAAGACAAATTCAGCATGCTTTGTTTTGGGAACAAAAGTCAGATTTACCGCTACAGCGTAAGGCGGCTTTGCATTAATCAAGGCCAATGCATCGCTAACCATGCTCTTGCTGGGCATTTCATAGGCCACTTGGTTAACGATTACGCGCATACCGCCTCAACTGATTTGCTATCTTGAATCACTGTTAAACCCAAATCTAATGCAGTCTGGCTACTGCCATGCTCTAAAACTTGCAAGGCGCAATCGAGTACCGCTGGAGAAATCATAAAACCATGACGATATAAGCCATTGATCATGATCAAATCAACCAAGCCTTGATTTTTTCTCATCCGAATTTCAGGAAGATTATTTTTTAAAGTGGGGCGACATTGTGTTGCCATCTCTAAAATACGGGCTTCAGCAAAGCCACTGTGTACGGTATAGACGGCGCTCAGCAATTCCATCGCAGAGCGCACGCTCATCTCCGAAAGATCATCAGATTCAATCTCGGTTGCACCTACAACATAAATATCGTTCTCTTTGGGGGCGATATAAATTGGATAACGTGGGTGGATCAAGCGAGTGGGGCGGCGTAGTTTTACTTCGGGCGCATATAGGCGAACCACTTCGCCGCGCACGCCGCGTAGGGCATTAGGCGATTCGCCAGCAGACCAAGACTCTTTTGCGCCAGTGCCGCGGCAATCAATTACGGCCTTGTATTGAGATTGTGTGCGTAAAGCTTCTGGTTCGATTTCGGTATGCCAATGGCAATGAACTTTTTCAAGCTCTAGTTCTCTAGCAAGGGCATCCAGTAGTTGGCGATTATCCAGTTGCCCTTCATTGGGTAAATACAGGCCTTGATTAAATCGATCGGCAACGCCCGGCTCAAGCTCTCGCAAGGATTCCTGATTTAATTTGCGTGGAGCGCTTAAATCTGAGTTAGAGCGACAGTTTTTTTCTAAGTGAGCGGAAAATCGTTCGGCATCACTGGCATCTTGTCGGTGCCACAAAATTAGCGTGCCATCTTGCTGAAAATAAACCGGGCTTTGTAATTGTGGGATAAGTTCTTTCCAGCGCGGCAGGCTGTATAAACCCATTCTCACCACGGAATCTTCAGTAATCGCAGATTCTGCCAGTGGCGCCAACATGGCTGCAGCAATGCGTGCAGCGGCATGAGCGCCATCCGCACCGCCCCGATCAAAAAGATCAACCTGAGCTCCACCTTTGGCAAGCGCAAGTGCTAGCAAGCGACCCATAAGGCCGCCGCCAACAATAGCGTATTTGTCATCAGTAAAAGCCATCGTCATCTTCTGTCGATATAGGTGAAAAGATCAGGATTACTGATAAATCTCACTGCCACGCTTGCGGAACTCGGCCGACATTTCTTCCATGCCTTTGGTAGCGTCAGTTACTTCAGCGATCGGAATGACTTTGGCTTTCGGATTGCCATCGGCGTCCAATGTCGCTGCATAGTCGCGCACTTCTTGAGTGATCTTCATAGAGCAGAACTTTGGACCACACATCGAGCAGAAGTGGGCAATCTTTGCACCTTCGGCTGGCAAGGTGGCGTCGTGGTACTCGCGCGCACGCTCAGGATCTAATCCCAAGTTGAATTGGTCTTCCCAGCGGAACTCAAAGCGCGCTTTAGAGAGCGCGTTATCGCGTACTTGAGCGCCTGGCAGTCCTTTGGCTAAGTCTGCGCCATGGGCAGCAATCTTATAAGTGATGATGCCTTCGCGTACATCTTCTTTGTCCGGCAAGCCTAAATGTTCTTTTGGTGTGACATAGCAAAGCATTGCAGTGCCGTACCAACCAATTTGCGCCGCACCAATACCGCTCGTGATGTGATCGTATCCAGGGGCAATGTCAGTAATCAACGGTCCAAGGGTATAGAAAGGAGCCTCTAAGCAATGCTTGAGTTCTTCTGTCATATTCTCTTCAATGCGTTGCATAGGAACGTGACCAGGACCTTCAATCATGACTTGCACATCATGCTTCCAAGCCTTAGCAGTTAATTCACCGAGCGTGTGGAGTTCACCAAACTGGGCAGCATCATTGGAGTCAGCAATACAGCCAGGGCGTAAACCATCACCCAAGCTGAAGGACACGTCATATGCCTTCATGATTTCGCAAATCTCATCAAACTTCGTATAGAGGAAGTTCTCTTTGTGATGCGCTAAACACCACTTAGCCATGATGGAGCCACCACGAGAAACAATGCCCGTGATGCGATCGGCTGTTAACGGTACATAGCGCAGCAATACGCCCGCATGAATCGTAAAGTAATCCACACCCTGCTCAGCTTGCTCAATTAATGTATCGCGGAACATTTCCCAGGTGAGGTCTTCAGCAATACCACCCGTTTTATCTAGGGCTTGATAGATGGGCACAGTACCAATCGGCACAGGTGAGTTGCGAATGATCCACTCACGTGTTTCATGAATATGCTTACCAGTAGACAGATCCATGATGGTGTCTGCACCCCAGCGGATCGACCAGACCATCTTTTCAACTTCTTCATTAATCGATGAGGTCACAGCGGAGTTGCCCAAGTTGCCGTTAATCTTCACACGGAAATTGCGGCCAATAATCATCGGCTCTAATTCAGGGTGATTGATGTTGGCGGGAATGATGGCGCGGCCTGCAGCAATTTCAGAGCGCACAAATTCACCGGTGACGATATCGGGAAGATTGGCGCCATAACCTTTGCCAGGATGCTGTTTCAATAGTTGCTTGTATGCAGGATCTTTGCGCAGTTGCTCAAGACCCATGGATTCACGCAGTGCTACGTACTCCATCTCGGGAGTAACAATGCCTTTGCGTGCGTAATACATTTGGCTTACGTTATTACCAGCTTTCGCAACACGAGGTGCGCTGATGTGGGCAAAGCGCAAGCTTTGTGTGGCTTCATCTTTGGAGCGAGCAACGCCGTACTCTGAGCTAGGCCCAGCAAGTTGAATGGTGTCATTGCGTTCAGCAATCCAAGCATCACGCAATCTTGGCAAACCTTTTTCAAGATTAATTACGACATCTGGGTCGCTGTATGGGCCAGAAGTGTCGTAGACGGGAACCGGTGGGTTTGGTATCAACTCTTCGCCAACACGAGTTGGCAACTGCTCGATCATACGAACTGGTGCTTTGATATCTGGACGAGAGCCTTGGAGGTAAGTTTTAGTGGAAGCGGGGTAGGCAAACTTTTGCCCAAAGTCGCGTTCCAAACTTTTTAGACTTGGAATCTCGTGTTTTGCGTTTTTAGTTGAGGTCTTACCTGTACTCATGTCCATCTCCTAGCTGTTTTAGATGGACGAAACCGGGTGTCGGTCTGATGTAACTCCCCACGCCAGCATTATCTGGATCGGGTTTTAGGGTCTCTCTCAGCGCCTCTAAGCAAAACCTGCTTATAAGGGCACCCCTGTTTCATCCTTAACCTAGATTTAACCACGAAAAGAGGACGGGGCGCATGACCCTCGTCAATAGCTGTTGCTGCGGTTGCTCGATTTACTTATTGCGACGCAAAATGAAGTCAGCAGTGACAAAGGCGGCATCGCTAGTGAATTCATCGGCCAAGATGCGCGCAGCGGCTTCGGCATAGGAGACCTCAATGAACCCGCTGACCTCTCCATCATGGTTGGTTGGAATAAATTGCTTGGGGAGTTCTAAATCGTAAATAAAGAGCTGCTCGTCATGAAACCCACGCTCATTTGCAATACGACGCATATGAATTCGTCCGATGGGTTCGATGTCATCCGAAATATGCTCGGGGACTCCAGCTTCCTCCCATAGTTCGCGACGTGCATTAATCCACGGAGTTTCATCAGCATTTATGCCGCCAGCGGCAAGATTATCTAATTTACCCGGATCGGTTGGCTTATTTTCACTTCTTCTTCCCAGCCAAATGGTATTGGCTTTTGTGTAGCCATTGATGTGTGAAGCCATGCTCCTAAAACCAAATGTTCTAAATGCAGCACGTTCTAGGCGAAAGTATTTGTGACCGTTTTGATCAACCCATGCAAATTCCTCATTACGCCATCCAGGAATGAAACCGCCTTGGCGCATATGGTTTGCTAAGAGGCTTAGGGTTGCCGACAGCTCTTTTGGACGCCCCAGCAGTATCGATAACCGATCATGCGACATTCTTGCTAAATCTACGGATTGTTTCTCAAACAAACTGTGTAAGTGCGGTATGAAATCAGGGCTGAGATAACCGATGGGTTGATTCTCGTGATTGCCACGAGAAAAATAAATGGGCATGAAATCCGCGGGGGCAGGCCTTGCGGTGTTTTGCAACATTTCTTCAAGTGCTGCGATGGTGCTAGTTGATAAGGCTGGCATGGGACTTAGTGTAAGCGAGCTTTAAAAAGATCAAAAATTTTCAATCACTCATACCATAAATGAAATCAAAAGCTATAAATATTTTTTAGAACGATATTCAATTTTCTGACAAGAATCTTCTGCACACAAATTAAGCACGCTAGGTCTCTCTATACAAATCCTCGACTTACGAAAACTTTTAAGGATTTATCCACATGGTCTGTGGATAAGTTCTCACACAGAAATGGTCCCGCCGACAGGAATCGAACCTGTATCCCACGCTTAGGAGGCATGTGCACTATCCATTGTGCTACGGCGAGATGCATACATTGAGAAAAGTATGCTAGGAAATAAAGTTCAAATACTAACCGAGATAGGTGATCTTAATCATTCGTTACCAACCACACAGAGCCCACACTTGATTCGTGATCGATACCATCATTTCGGGAGCGTAGTAGGCGGAAAACACGAATAACAAAATTAGTAGAGCGAAACCATACGCAATAATTTTCCAGAGTGAGGCATTTCGTGTTCTAGGCATTTGCAACCCGATGAATAGCGCGCTCTTTAACTGGTAAGTTGACCAAAAAAGCAAATACACCCAACGCAATAGCAAGCTGCCAAACAATGAGGTAAGAGCCGGTGCGGTCAAATAAATAACCGCCCAGGAAGGCACCACAGAAACTACCGAGTTGATGCGAGAAAAATACTAAGCCTGAGAGCATGGTGAGGTACTTAACACCAAAAATCTGAGCTACGATGCCATTGGTCAGAGGGATGGTAGAAAGCCAAAGAAATCCCATAATGGCTGCGAACACATAGGTCGTAATGGGACTCAGTGGTAAGAGTAAGAAGCCAGCGATAGCGATGGCACGACCCAGATAAATACTTGATAGCAAATAACGCTTTGGAAAGCGTTGCCCCAAAATTCCAGCACTATAGGTGCCAAAGATATTAAATAAGCCAATCAGTGCGAGAGCAGTGGTGGCAACCGCAGGCGCGCCAACAGCTGGGTAGATCGAAGAAAGATCTTTCAGGTAAGGGGCTAGATGGACAGCAATAAAGACTACCTGAAACCCGCATACAAAATATCCTAGTGTGAGCAAGCGAAAGCTAGGATTGCCAATTGCCTCTTTCA
>ERZ650311.1087-NODE-1087-length-14280-cov-4.643304_pt1 | contig 14280 bp, 17 predicted proteins | sample MGYA00376247_ERZ650311 | MGnify/ENA primary metagenome ERZ650311 (study PRJEB26733, sample SAMN07839324) | wastewater metagenome | biome: small river; feature: stream; material: water | place: USA: North Carolina | collected 2016-07-28 ... | reverse complement strand
ACGGTATCAACTGTCTTGTTGGTAGGGTCACAGAAGTGGAAGTAGAGCTTGACGACTCTAACCCAGATCTCAGGAGGAATTCTGGGAAAGTTGGGGGTCAGCTCAAAAGACTTGAGCTGATCTTCTCCCAAAGCAATCGCCATCGGATCTTCGATACGAACCAGACGCCGCCCCCACATGGGAGAACGACGCATGCCATAGCAGCCAACGTTAGTGCGGACACCGAACTCATACCCCTGGTCTCGCAGAGCCTGAGGAAGAGCTGCCGCCGGAATGATGTAAGGCGGTACAACGGGCGTCTCGGGCTCAGCGGGCGGGGTGTTCGGGACCTCTGCTCCAACAGGAGCAGTGGTCGGCGGCGTTGCAGTAGACATCGGGCGCGGTCCAGTTTGACGTGTGGGGTTAGACAATACAGCACGGAAAGGGGCGAGTTAGCAGTCCTCGCCCCCTACCTACACCAACCTACTAGGGAAAGTGTGCATTACGCCACATGGCGTATGTCAGACGACTGAAGCCTAACAGGCTATCAGCCCTTCTGTTCGAACGTCACCGTAGCGACGTAGGTGCGGCCCGCAAGCGCAACACCATCTCCCTCAACGACCACGCCACCCGACCGGAACACAACCGAACGGTTGCGCTCGAAGGACAGGGCCTCGGCATTGTCATTGAAGAGCTGGCGGACGCTGCGGCCGTTCGGCACCACGGCAAGACGCTCGGAACCGTACTGAATCTCAGCGGTTCCGGCAGCAGCCGGGGCAGCAGCCGGGGCATCAGCGGCACCAGCAGGGGTCACCTGCATGAAGACGTTGAACCCACCGACCTGACCGGTAGTAGCAGACATTGGATGTCCCTCTCTTCTACACCCTCTCTAGAGTTCCCTAGAGGGTTAGGGTAAGTGCAGCAGGATCTTTAGCAACTTCACCGTCTGCACTCGGTGTAGCTGCCTTCTTAGTGACAAAGGGTTCTATCGCAGGATAGATAAGCTTCGTCAGACCTTCCAGCTCAGGAATGATCGTAGCATCAACGACCAGGAAATCAAATACCGCCAGCGCTACATCGATTTGATGACCGACGAGGCCGCGCGCAAGCGCTTCATCGCGCGCAGCAAAGCGGTCAGCGGCATTCGCGAGTTCATGGTGCAGCACGGCTTTTTGGAAGTCGAGACGCCCATGCTGCACCCGATTCCGGGCGGCGCCAATGCCAAGCCCTTCATCACCCACCACAATGCGCTGGACCAGGAAATGTTCTTGCGCATCGCGCCCGAGCTGTACCTCAAGCGCCTGATCGTGGGCGGCTTCGAGCGGGTGTTTGAGATCAACCGCAACTTCCGCAATGAAGGCATCTCGGTGCGCCACAACCCCGAGTTCACCATGATGGAGTTCTACGCGGCCTACTGGAACTACCAGGACCTGATGCAGTTCACCGAAAACCTGGTGCGCGATGCGGCCGAAAAAGCCGTGGGCACGCTGTTGCTGACCTACGGTGGCAAGCCGGTGGACCTGAGCCAGCCCTTCCAGCGCCTGACCATCCGCGAAGCCATTCAGAAATACACCGAAGCGGGCGCGCATGTGGACGATGCCGCCTGGCTGACCCAAGCCCTCAAGAAGCTGGGGCTCAACGAAGAAAAAGACAAGCTCTCGCAACGCAGCCTGGCCAGTTTGCAGGTGATGTATTTCGAAGAGACGGTGGAAGAAAAGCTGTGGCAGCCCACCTTCATTTGCGAGCACCCGGTGGAAATTTCACCGCTGGCGCGCGCCAGCGACACCCGCCCGGAAGTGACCGAGCGCTTTGAGCTGTACATCACCGGGCGCGAGTTCGGCAACGGCTTCAGTGAGCTCAACGACGCCGAAGACCAGGCCGCACGCTTTCAGGCGCAGGTGGCGGCGAAAGACAGTGGCGATGACGAAGCCATGTTCTTCGACCACGACTTTGTGCGCGCGCTGGAATATGGCATGCCCCCCACGGGCGGCTGCGGCATCGGCATTGACCGCCTGATGATGCTGCTGACCGACAGCCCCAGCATCCGCGACGTCATCCTCTTCCCGGCTTTGCGCCGCGAAGCCTGAGCCCCTGCACCGCGCCCGTCATCGCGGGCGCAGCGCGGCGATCTTTCTGCGGTGAGGGGTTGCCGCGGCCCTGCGGGCCTTGCAACGACGGGGGTCAGGGGGTAGGAGCCGTTTGGCCAGGCTCTGCGGTGCCGTCGTCCGACGAACCTTCAGCGTCCGTGCCACCGGGCTGGTTCTTGCGCGCTTCGCGCTCTTTCAGCTTCTCTTCCTTTTTCTTTTTCTTCGCAAGCTCGCGTTGGCGCTTTTCGTAGTTGTAATTCGGTGTGGCCATGTTCAGAGAAGTTCAAAGGTAAAGGGAATCCGGTTCACTTGGCCGCTTCGGGCGCTGGCGTCGGAAGGGGTGGCTTGCAATCGAAGCAGAAGAACGCCAGGGTGCCAGCAAAACGCCGCTGGCTGCCCAAGCGACGGGGCTTGTGCAAACCGCATTTGATGCAGGACATGGTCTCGCCGACCTTGCCCATGCCGATGAAGGGCGAACCATTCTCGCGGCTGGTGAAGCGTAATCCGCTCTCGTCCACTTGGTTTTTTCCAGATTTGGTCGCCACAAGTCATCCTAGGTTGGCGCAACGCGATCGCATGACCGGGAGCTAAGCTGTCCAGTCTAACCGCTTATGCGCGGCTCAGCGTGAAAAGCCTCAAGGAATCAGCGAAAGAGCCTGCAAATAGGCGGGATCGGTCATCAAATCGTCCCAACCAAGCGCCGGCGCGCGCGGCAACAAGGCCAGGCGACGGTGCTCGCTGGCTTCACTGGCTTGCCAACGGCCTTTGAGCAAGGTTTCCGACAAGCCTTGCAGCAAGTCATCCACGGCACGCCCCTGGCCTTCGCTGGTGGGCAAGCTCTGGTTGCACAGCAGCACCAAATCGCAGCCGGCATTCAAGGCGGCCACCGCAGCCTCGGTGTAGGACACCCCCTGGCCGTTCAAGCGCCGCGCGCCTTCCATGGACAAGTCATCCGAAAAAATGGCGCCGTCAAAGCCCAGTTGCTGGCGCAAGATGTCTTGCAGCCAACGCGGCGAAAAACCCGCCGGCAATGCGTCCACCTTGGGGTAAATCACATGCGCGGGCATGATGCTGGTCAAGGTGTTTTGCAAGCCTTCATAGGGGAAGGCATCGTCGGCCAGGATGGCCTTGAGGCTGCGCTTGTCCACCGGAATTTCCGTGTGCGAATCGGCTTTGACAAACCCATGTCCGGGAAAATGTTTGCCGCAGTTGGCCATGCCCGCTTGCAACAGGCCTTGCATCAGGCTGCGCGCCAAGGTGCTGACAATGCGCGGGTCGCGGTGAAAAGCGCGGTCGCCAATGACGCCGCTTTCCCCATGGTCCAGGTCCAGCACCGGGGTGAAGCTGAAGTCCACGCCACAGGCGCGCAACTCGGACGCCAGCACAAAGCCGCAAGCCGTGGCCGAGCGCATGGCGTTCAATGCCGCGCGGCCCTCGGGCCCGGCATCGGGCTGCATCCACTGCGCGCCCAGGCTGCGCATGGGCGGCAAATGGGTCATGCCATCGGAGCGAAAGCGCTGCACGCGGCCGCCTTCATGGTCCACGCAAATCAGCAAATCCTGGCGCACGCGCTTGATGGACTGGCACAAGGCCGTGAGTTGCGCACGGTTTTCCCAATTGCGGGAAAACAAGATGATGCCGCCGGTCAGCGGATGGGCCAGGCGACGGCGATCCAGCGCCGTGAGCGACGTGCCGGCAATGTCAAGAATCAGGGGGGCGTGATGGGTCATGCAGCGAGTTTATCGCGCTGCTCAACCACCACAAAGCTGGCGGCGTAATCGGTTTCGTCGGTCACGCTGACGCGGGCCACCAAACCGCGTTCCTCGCACCATGCTTTGAGCACGCCGTGCAACACCACATGGGGCTCGCCACTGGGATGTTTGGCAATCTCGCACAAGCGCCAGGTCATGGGCATGCGCATGCCCAGACCAATGGCTTTGCTGAACGCTTCTTTGGCCGAGAAGCGCGTGGCCAGGTAACGCACGCCGCGCTCCGGCCAACGCGCGCTGCGCTGCCGCCAGGTGCGCATTTCGGCCTCCGACAAAATTTTTTCAGCGAAGCGGTCGCCGTGACGCTCCAGCGACGCACGGATGCGCCGGATGTCACAGATGTCGGTGCCGATGCCGTAAATCATGAGACCTCGGCTGGCATGCAAGCCAGGTAGGCTTGGACGGTTTGGCCGTAGCCCATCTCGAGCGCATCAGCGATCAAGGCGTGCCCGATCGACACTTCCTTCACGCCTGGAACGCCTCGCAAGAAGTCTTGCAGGTTCAACCGGTTCAAGTCGTGGCCAGCATTCACCTCCAAGCCCACGTCCAGCGCGGCTTGCGCACTGTCACGGTACTGCGCCAGCACTTGCGCTTGCTGTGGCGTGCCATGGGCTTGCGCATAGGGCTCGGTGTACAGCTCGACCCGATCAGCGCCCACGTCACGGGCAGCAGCCATTTGCGAGGGCTCGGGGTCCATGAACAAGCTCACGCGAACACCTGCAGCCTTGGCTTGCGCGATCAAGGGGCGCAAACGTTCAGCGTCCTCTGGAAAGCGCCAGCCGTGGTCGCTGGTGAACTGCCCCTCGCCATCGGGCACAAAGGTGGCTTGGTGGGGCTTGAGCGCCAGCACAAAGTCCATCAGGTTGTGAAACGGGTTGCCTTCAATGTTGAACTCGCGATCGGGCCATTGCTGCAACAAGTCATGCAGCGCATGCACATCGTCCGCGCGGATGTGGCGTGCATCGGGGCGGGGATGCACGGTGATGCCTTGGGCACCCGCCGCCAGGCACAACTGCGCTGCACGCGTCACGCTGGGAATGCCCAGGTGGCGCGTGTTGCGCACCAAAGCCACTTTGTTGAGGTTCACAGAAAGAGCCGTTTTCATGGGGTGATTGTCCCGCGATTTCATGCTTTTAGAAAAAAGCATGCATTTTCCCCAAAAGCGGCTATACTCCCACCAGTGCATCCAGTCTTTGGGCACTGCCGACACCCGTCGACCACGTTGTTCTGCTGAGCACCAGACAACCGATTTTTCTCCGCTCTCTGCAAGCCGCTCTCAGTGCTTGCACCTTTTCATGACTTCTGTTTCCGATATTTCCATCCCCATGGGCAAGTACGTCGTTTCGCCCTCGACACAGCAGACCGACAGCGGTGACTTCCGCGCTTCGATCACCATCAGCAGTGGCCGGGGCGCAAGCTCGCACCACCGCATTTACCGTTTCAACCCGAGCTTCAAAACGCGCGAAGACGCGCATTTTTACGCCGTGACCCAAGGCTGGGCGCACACCAGCGCCTGCGCCACCCCAATGTGCTGATCCCGCTGGGGTTGGCACTTTTCTCGCGGAATCTTCCAAGAAACCGCTTCTCCCTGCGCACCAGACTTGTCTTCAAGCGGTGTGCTTTCTCTGAAAGGCTCTGACATGAGCAGCAAAATTTACGTGGGCAACCTGCCCTATTCCATTGACGACGCCAGCCTGCGTCAAAATTTCTCTGAGTTTGGCGGCGTTCAGTCGGCCAAAGTCATGATGGACCGCGACACCGGGCGCTCCAAGGGTTTCGGCTTTGTCGAAATGTCCTCGCCCGAAGAAGCGGAAGCCGCCATCAAAGGCCTGAATGGCATGTCGGTGGGCGGTCGCTCCATCGTCGTGAACATTTCGCGCCCCAAAGAGCCCGGCACGGGCTATGGCAATGGCGGCGGTGGCGGTGGCTACCGTGGCGAGCGCAGCCGCTACTGATCGGCTGGGGTTTCACCCACAAAAAAACCGGCCTAGGCCGGTTTTTTTGTGCGTGCCCCAATGTCAGTGGGCCGCGTCGATGATGGCGTTCAGCGTGGCGCTGGGGCGCATCACCGCCGTGACCTTCTGCTTGTCCAGAATGTAGTAGCCGCCGATGTCTGCCGGCTTGCCTTGCACAGCACGCAGCTCGTCCACGATCTTCTGTTCGTTGTCCGTCAGCGCCTTGGCCACCTTGGCGAAATGCGCCTGCAGCTCTTTGTCTTGCGTCTGCGCGGCCAGTTCCTGGGCCCAGTACATGGCCAGATAGAACTGGCTGCCACGGTTGTCCAGCTCGCCAGTCTTGGGCGAGGGGCTCTTGCTGTGATCCAGCAGCTGGCCCGTTGCCGCATCCAGGGTCTTGGCCAGCAATTTGGCTTTTTCGTTGCCGGTCTTGATGCCCAAGTCTTCCATGGACACAGCCAGGGCCATGAACTCACCCAGGGAATCCCAGCGCAAGTGGTTTTCCTCCACCAGCTGCTGCACATGCTTGGGGGCGGAGCCGCCAGCACCCGTCTCGTACATGCCGCCGCCCGCCATCAAGGGCACGATGGACAACATCTTGGCGCTGGTGCCCAGCTCCATGATGGGGAACAGGTCGGTCAGGTAGTCGCGCAAGATGTTGCCGGTGACCGAGATGGTGTCCAGGCCGCGGACCACGCGCTCCAGCGTGAAGCGCATGGCGCGAACCTGGGACATCACTTGAATGTCCAGGCCCTGGGTATCGTGCTCTTTGAGGTAGGCATTGACCTTCTTGATCAACTCGTTCTCGTGGGGACGGTAGGGATCCAGCCAGAACACCGCGGTCATGCCGGAATTGCGGGCACGGTTGACGGCCAGCTTCACCCAGTCACGAATGGCAGCGTCCTTGACCTGGCACATGCGCCAGATGTCGCCCTCTTCCACGTTCTGGCTCAGCAGCACTTCACCGGTGGCAATGTCCACAATGTTGGCCACGCCGGCCTCGGCGATTTCAAAGGTCTTGTCGTGCGAGCCGTACTCTTCTGCCTGCTGGGCCATCAAACCCACGTTGGGCACCGTGCCCATGGTCTTGGGGTCGAAGTTGCCATGCCACTTGCAGAAGTTGATCATCTCCTGGTAGATGCGGGCGAAGGTGCTCTCCGGCATCACGGCCTTGACGTCTTTCAGGCGGCCATCGGCGCCCCACATCTTGCCGCCGTTGCGAATCATGGCGGGCATGGAAGCGTCCACGATGACGTCGTTGGGCGAATGGAAGTTGGTGATGCCCTTGGCCGAGTCCACCATGGCCAGTTCGGGGCGGTGCTCGTGGCAGGCATGCAAGTCGCGCTTGATGTCTTCTTGCTTGGATTGGGGCAGCGTGGCGATCTTGTCGTACAGGTTGGCCATGCCGTTGTTCACGTTCACGCCCAACTCGTCAAACAGCTTGCCGTGCTTGGCAAAAGCGTCTTTGTAGAAAATCTTGACGCAGTGGCCGAAGACGATGGGGTGCGACACCTTCATCATGGTGGCCTTGACGTGCAGCGAGAACATCACGCCAGTTTTGTGCGCGTCTTCAATTTCTTTTTCGTAGAACTCGCACAGCGCCTTCTTGCTCATGAACATGCTGTCGATGATCTCGCCTTGCAGCAAGGAGACCTTGGGCTTGAGCACCACGGTTTTACCGCTGCTTGTGACCAGTTCCATTTTGACGTCACGCGACTTGTCGATGGTCATCGACTTCTCGCCATGGTAGAAGTCGCCATGGTGCATGTGCGACACGTGGCTGCGCGAAGCCTGGCTCCAGTCGGCCATGCTGTGCGGGTTCTTGCGGGCATAGTTCTTCACAGCCAGCGGCGCGCGACGGTCAGAGTTGCCCTCACGCAGCACCGGGTTCACAGCCGAGCCCAGGCACTTGCCGTAGCGGGCACGAATGGCTTTTTCTTCGTCGGTCTTGGGGTTCTCGGGGAACTCGGGCACCATGTAGCCCTTGGAGCGCAGCTCACGAATGGCGGCCACCAATTGGTTCTGGGAAGCGCTGATGTTGGGCAGCTTGATGATGTTGGTGTCAGGCTTGAGCGTCAGTCGGCCCAGTTCTGACAGGTTGTCAGGGACCTTTTGCTCCGCCGTCAGGCATTCGGGGAACTCGCCCAAAATGCGGCCGGCCACAGAGATGTCACTCTCTTCCACATGGATGCCAGCGGGCGCTGCGAAGGTGCGAATGATCGGCAAAAATGCATGTGTCGCCAGCAATGGAGCTTCATCGGTCAGCGTGTAAATGATTTTTGACTTGTCAGAGGCCATGAATGTCTTCTTTCTTGTTAGTGACTGTACAAAAGTACTCTATTTTATCCGCCCATGCGGCGAAACACCGGCCATTGTATTGACTGACGGGCTTCACCTCAAAGACTGCCAATCTGAACGGATGGAGCTGACCAGGCGCTGACTCCCTGGGCCGTTTGCGTCACCTGCAAAAACCGCCAATCTCGGGTCACTTTGACTGTGGCGCCTCAGCCGAAGCGGCTCGCATCAAGTTGACCAAGGCCTGCCGCGTTTGCAGGACATCCACCAGTGGGGAGAGCCTGGCCTCTCTGACTTCTTTTTCGGTGTACGGCTGAAAACGCCCTGCGGGAGACAGGCGGACCCCACCGGCGAGCATCCAGTTGGTGACTTCGGCAATTTCGGCATCGGACAGCGCAGACCCCATCACCCCCGGAACCTTGATCAGGAACTCACGCCCTCCAGGTACTTTTAAAAAGTCTGCCATCTCTCGCAAGTCAGGCACTTGGGCCTGGCTGACGCCCCGGCCGTCCAAGCCATGGCAGCCGGCGCAGTGCAAGATGTAGGCACTGCGCGCCGAGTGGGTCTTGGCTTTGGACTCCGCCTGCGAGCGAATGGGGGCCATGGTCCCCAAGGTGCCTGCCTGTGCTGTCATGAGGCAAGCAACACAGACCGTGCTCCACAAGCCTGCCCGCCACTTCAATTACTTGGCCCCCAGAATGCCCTGACGCAACTGAAGAGAGCTCATGGGGCTGCCCGGCTTGGCGCGCAAGGCGGCGACTTCTTCTGCACGGTAGGGCACGCCGTTGGCGATACCTTGCAAGGCTTGGACATGGGTCAGCAACTCAGCCATGTCTGCGTCACTGATTTGCTCCGCCCACGGCGGCATGCTTCCCACGAAGGTCTGTGCGTTGACGGTGATGCGCCCCGCCAAGCCCTTCAAAACCACCAGTGGAAGGTAGGCTCTGTCTTGGGACAGCTTTTGCCAATGCTCGCCCTTTAACGCGGGCGCCAACCCCACGGTCCCGCTGCCATCGGGCTGGTGGCAGGCGCTGCAGTGCTGTGCATAAACCTTGTCGCCTTGCGGCCACGCAGCAACGCTTGCCACCAACAGCCACCCGGCCGCAAGCAGCCGCCCCAGGGGCCGCAGCTTCATGCCAACCCCACAATGATGGACGTGGTGCAATGAAACATGGAGCTGGTGTTGGCCATGCACCAATTGATGTCGTTGTGGACCCCCAGCCGATAGCCTGGCCGCTCACGCTCGTTGTTGTTGCACAAGCACTCGCCACAGGAGCCCTTGCCACAACAGTCGTTGTAAGACACCAGGTACTGGCGGCCATCTTGGGGGTTCAAGCAAGTGCCCACCCAGCTGACCTTGGAAGCCTCGGTACCGGGCGGGCATTGGGTCAAGGAACCGCCGCAGCAGGTGCACAAATAGCCATCAAAGGCGCAGTAACGCCAGTATTCACATTGGGTGGGGTCCAGGCGTGGGTCTTTGGCCTTGGCCGCTGGAGCTGCCTGCGCCGACATGAACTGGCCACTGCGATCGAATGGCAACATGGGCAGCACGGCGCCGCCCACCAAGGCCGCGCCCAGCTTGCCGATCAGGCTGCGGCGCCCCTGGGTGTGCGCAACCTGCCGCACGGCTTTTTCGGCTTGCTTGTCCAACAAACGTGTAAACCATTTCATGATTGTTCCTTCAAGCCGGGGAGCCGTTCAGATAGTGCTGGATCGTGGGGGCGTTCATGTCTTGCGCGTTCAACAGGCTGTCAAGTTGCTCGCGCGAATTCACCAAGCCCTTGGCCACCACCACACCGTGCCGATTCAGCAAGACGGCATAAGGCAAACGCGACACCCGGTAAGCCATGCCCAGGGGCTGTGAAAGCACGTAAGGAAAATCGCCCAAGCCTTGTTGTTGAATGAACTGCAAATGCTCAGCAGCTTCGCCATCACTGGCCAACACCACCTGGAGTTGAGCTTTTTCTGTGCCGCGCACAGCCTTCAAGACGGGCAGCAATTTTTTACAAACGGGACAAGTCGGCGACAGGAAGAACACCAGTTGCGACAGCGCCTGGTGCCCGCCGATCTGAACGGTTTCGGACTGAATGCCCGTGAGCTGAAAGACCTCACTCTCTGCGCCAATGGCAGGCCCCGCATCGGTCACCAGGGCCCCCATGGGCGCCACGCGCTCGAACAACACCCCGACCTGGCGCGACAGGGCCCACACCAGCAGGGCCAGGACGATGACCGCCACCCACAAAAGGATGACAGACACTGTCAATGAATCCATGAGCTTCTCCCTCGCAACACTTGGTGAATGGCAGCATAAAGCACGCCGCACAGCAAAACCGCAAATACCGCCAACAGCGCATCCAGGCGGCCCAACTCACCTGAGGGGGTGGGCAGCAACAACAGAAAAGACCCGCACGCCAGGAAAAGGTTTCGCAACACCAGCCCCCATGACACGGGCAGGCTTTGAGAGCCGCCACAACCGCAGTCCACACGTCGCCCATTCAGTTGCTGCCATCCCATGGCCAAGGCGTAAATCAGCAACAACAAGCCAGCACCCATCGCACCGAACGCACGCCAAGGGCTCATCAACAGCACGCCTGCTAAAGCTTCAGACAGCGCAAGCCCCCATGCCAGGATGGGCAGCAGCCGTTGGGGCACGCCATAGCCTGCCAGTTGATGCTCAAACAGAAAGCGATCGCTCAACTTGCTGTAGGCGGCATGCACAAAGAGCCACATCAGCGCGCCACTCAAACACAAGGACAGAAAAGGAGAAAGCGATAACTCAGTCATGCGTTTCCAGATGCATGGAGGCCTCTCCTGCCTTGGCCACCTGGCTGAGCGTTTTGCCAGGGCGGGACCCTTGCCATTTCCAAACGAACATGCCGCCCTTCTCGCCATCGATGGCGTGCAAGCGTTCGCCCGAACGTGAGAAAGTCAGCGCAATCACACTGCGGCCTGGGACACTGCTCAAGCGCTGGCCGTTGGTGAGGTCAACGGTCCAAAGCGCCTGGGCGGGGCGCTTGTGTGAGCCTTCGCCACCCTGGCTGTGCATGGCCAATACAGCGCGCTTGCCATCGGGGTGAACCGCAAAATTTTGATAGCCGCCAGGCCGCCAGCCCTTGGCCTGCGCCGCCGGGTCAACCAAGCGCCAGGCCTGGCGCTTGACGGCCACGGGACCGCCCAAATCCAGCTCGGTCATGACCCCTTTGAAGGACAGGAACCAATAACGGTCTTGGAGTTGCTCGGCATGGTGAAACCAGGCGTCTTCATCCGGGTCAAACAGCTTTTCACTGACCTGTCGCTCTGTGACCTGGCCTTGCTCGTTGAGCGTGACCGTTGCCACTTTGCCATCGCCACACAGCATGGAGAACCGCATGGGATGTGTGGCCGCAGGCAGCACGCCCCAACATCCGGGCGTAGAAACTTCCGCCAAGACCTTGCGTTGCTGCAAATCGACCACGGTGATGGACGTTGCTGGCGTCGCGTTTTGCACCAGCACCCACTGGCCGTTGCTGTTGGTTCTGACCAAACCGCGGTAGTTCAGTGCCTGCGCACGCTTGGGCGGCAAGATCACTTCGTATTTGAAGTCCAGGCTTTCGGTGCCATGAACCTCCAATACATCGGTCCGCTCGCCGCGGGTGCTGCGGCTCAGGTGGGTGGTGGCGACGTACAGCTCTTTGGCCTGCGGGTTGACCGTGAAATTGCCCGCATAAGCTGTGGAAACCATGCCCAGAAACTTGCCATGCAAGGCATCGAACACCCGAATGCGCCCATCAGAAATATGGCTGATCGCCACATCCGCCACGTAAGCACGGGCCTGCAATGCCGGGTCCAGGCTGCTCGTGCCCAGCGTTTCAGCCGCCAAAGGGGGCGTTGTTTGGGCAAACGCCGTGACCGAAAGGGTCGCCCCAAGCCAGCCCAGTAGCCAGCAGCTCGCGCGTCGATCACCCATCAAAGTCCCCATGGCCCTGCCCCTTTTGTTGCAGCGCAAAGTTTGCAGGCTGGGCATACTGAACGCTTTAGGTAAAAACCCGGGGCACCGTCAATCGCGCACGCATTCAAAACTGGCGGCTTGCGACACCTCGCCGGTCTTGTAACGAGGCCACTGAGGCCATTGGCACAAGGGCAGCGCGCGCTTGACAGGGAACGGGGCCTGCACTTCTTGCTCGACGACTTGCAATGGGCCAGGGGCCTTGCCTTGCTCAACCCACGCCGTCAGCACCGGCAACATGTCCACAAAGGCTGGGGCGCCGCTGCCCACATGGTCCACACCAGGCGCGGTGTAAAGCCGGGCAAACGCCTGGGTGACGTCTTGACCCATCTTGGCCTGAACCGACTCGAAATAGCGAATGCCTGCATAGGGGCTTTGGGCATAGTCGGCCATGTATTCCAGCATCACCAATTTGCCACCCCGCGCTCGGAAAGCCGACAAATCGGATTGGGTCGCGTCCATCAACTCAGACACTTCGCGAATGCGTGCCGCATGATCCTTTGGCCAATACCGAGTCAGGTCAAACTTGGGATCGCGCACATAGAAATACTGGATGGCGCCGGCACCAAACACCCACCCGATGCCATTTGCGGGCGAGGGGGGCATGCTGGGGGGCGCAGACCCTAGCCACCAGGCTTTCCAGCCGCCCGTGGGGCCGAACGAGGGCAAGGCCTCGCCACTGGGGCCGCGGCCCGGGTACTCTCGCACTTGATGGGCCAGGTCAAAGTCGAAGCGCAAGGGCGAATGCAAGGTTTTCACAGCCTTGATTTGCGCATCGGTCAGGCAACTGTCGTTAGGCGTTGCCTGACAGCGAAGCGCGGCAACATCAAAGCGTTGGCGACATCCCACAGGGTTGGCCACCAAGCCATCTTGAACGCCGTCGGCCGCATCGCAGGCTTGCAAAACCGCATCATGCACCCGCTGCATTTGCGCGGCGTTCAACCAACCACCCGACTGCAGTGCCAGCCCATCGCGTAAGCCTGCATGTTGCAAGCCCGTCCAAGAAACCACTGGCACTCTGGAAAAAATACCGTCAAACGCTTCGGGATAGCGCTGCGCCATGACCAGGCCCTCGCGGCCCCCTTCAGAGCTGCCCATAAAGTACATTTTGTCCGGCTTGCGGCCAAATGCACGCTCGGTCAACACCATGGACACATCCCGCACCTTTTTGTACGAGGCATGCGCGAAATTCACCAAAGCTTCCTCGTCCAGCGCAAAGGCTTGGGGAATGTCTTGCGGCCCCGACTGGTGTCCAGAATCCGTGCCCACCGTGACAAAACCTTGCGCCAATGGCGTAGGCGTGTCCAGCCTTTGCCCAGGCAACAGGCCCAGTGCGTTGGTCAGCGTGCCATTGAAACCGCCCCCACCATACTGCACCGATCGACCGTTCCATTGAAGCGGCAAGTTCACTTGAAACAAGATGGGCGGTGATTTGGCATTCACAGAGGCAATGCGCCCCAGCACGCGGCAGTGCGCTGGCGTGGCGGGACTGACACGGGCCGCTGGCGTGGGGGCCCGCTCTGCCACTTTCAGGGGGGCGGATTCCACCCATATTGCTGAATCGATGCTCGCCCCTCGGGTGGGCAGGCCCATGGCCGAGGCCGACACAGGGGCCGTCAAAGCCGCACATGCCTTCACAGGATCAGCGCCCAAGGTCACGGGCAAGCCTCCCTGCCCCATCCCTGCGCAGCCGACCAGTGTGGCCAGAATCGTTGTCAATCCAAAGGGCAAGACGCGGCTGAACGTCGAACGAAGCATGTTTGTCTCCTTGCTTTTGAGCATCAGTCTATCTGCAAAGCCGCGTTGGCGGTTCTGGGTCTGTATCCAGCAGGACTGGCAAAAAGCCCAGACAAAGAAGGCGGTAAAATCTGAGGCATTCATGCAATCCGCATGAAGCGGCGCCGAGGACGCTTCGGCCAGGCCACTTCCGTGCCTCCATGGCACTTGCTCGGGCCCCTCTGGGCCTGATTCGACTCAGCTGACCACTTTCGTATGACGCGAGCTTTGACGCGCGCTCCCATTTACCGCTCCAGCCTGACACGCCTGCTCGTCGACCTCGACGTCGTGCAAGGCATGGACTCGGGCGCTGCGTTTGCAGAAAAGCTGGGCGACTGGCTGGATTTTCGCAACGCCATCCACTTGCACGGCATCCACAGTGCACCCGTCAACGGCAAGCTGACGCCCCATCCCGCTCTCTTGAAGGATGCGCT
>ERZ650311.1084-NODE-1084-length-14309-cov-10.179178_pt1 | contig 14309 bp, 15 predicted proteins | sample MGYA00376247_ERZ650311 | MGnify/ENA primary metagenome ERZ650311 (study PRJEB26733, sample SAMN07839324) | wastewater metagenome | biome: small river; feature: stream; material: water | place: USA: North Carolina | collected 2016-07-28 ... | reverse complement strand
TGTAGGCAACCTCTGCAATAAATGAGGCACATTCACTTTCAACACCGAGATGTGCAGTGAGATCGCGCAGATCGCGCACACCTAAGCCACCCGCCTTCAGTGCCATCGGAGTTGTCTGCCCCCAGAAGTTAAGAACTTCTTCGGTCCAACGTAAGAATGTAGTGACATTAGAGATTGCTGCCGATTGCAGACTCTTCTGATCTACCGTACGACCAACGAGTTCAGGTTGCTGCGTTGAGAGTTCGCGATGAACTTTATTTCCACGTAGATGTAGCGCTACCTCGCGATGAAGCACAACGGTTTGTTGATTAACGGGAGAAACAAAACCTTCATCAAGGAGCCATTTCAATCCTGGGTTTGGCTTCTTTACATCAGCAACTGCGCCGCGTGGTGGTCCCCAGACCATTGCATCAAGCACTTTCTTCGCCGCCGCTGGTGCGCTCTCTAAATCCTTTAGCTTCAACTTCTTAAGCGCAGGTGTACCTAGCCCTGCGATCTCATTTCCCAGAACTTCCCGCAAATTTCCTGGCAAGCGATATCCATCATGGCTAAGGTAAATAAGTGCTCGATCGACTAATGCAGCCAGAACAAACTTCGCTGATTTATCAGTGTGCTGCAAGAGTTCTTTCTCGCTAAAGGGCTCAGCAAGAACTGCCGCTGCTTCTAAAACCTGAAGCTGCCACTTATTGAGCGAATCAACTGCGCGCACCAAACTTGGAATAGATGCAGCGCGCACAGCCAGGCTGGCAATATCGGAAGGGACAGGGGATGTGAGATCGCTCCGGCACTCAAAGAGCGCGACAAGTGCAGCGTCATCAAGTGAGCGCAGATAGTCGGCGAAGGAGCGAATTTCCATAACCTGCCTACATTAGCGGGGTATTACCTCGCAGCGCGAATTGAGTTAGCGGCGCTTGCGTGGAACGAACCATGTTGCCACTGCCGCCAGGCGGCTGACAGCTGGTCCAAGAATTCGATTGAGGAAGCGAGCACGACGGAAGTCATGGATCGGCCAACCCTCCGCAAGTGCCTTCAGGCGAAGAATTGCATCGGGATTAATTGCAGATGGATTACCAACTGCGGTTAAGAGTGGAAGATCGTTGTGGCTATCTGAGTATGAATAACATTGAGTTAAATCGTAACCGCGCTCTTCTGCGAGTTTACGGATAGCAACTGCTTTCTCGTTACCATGCAATAACTTTCCATCAAGTTCACCTGTATAAATTCCATCCTTGATAATTACTTTGCTACCAATTGCACCTGTTAGACCAAGGCGAGTAGAAATAATATTGGCCATATCTTGTGGCGCAGCTGTTACCAACCACACTTCTTCACCCTTAGCGATATGTTCCCGCGCAATTGCACAAGTGCGATCCCATAACTTTGGTGAGACGTATTCATCATAAATTTCTTCACCGAGAGCGAGGATGTCACTGACTTTGTGACCGCCGACAAAGTCGGTTGCCGCCTTTTGAAAACGCTCAATAACTTCGCTCTTCTCCATACCGGTCATTCGGAATCGGAGATTGGCGACCACAAATCGCGAGATATCAGCTTTGGTGAAATAGCCGCGCTGATACATACCTCTTCCGAGAAAGTAGAGAGTTGACCCACGGACGAGGGTGTTATCTACATCGAAAAAGGCTGCACGTGTGGGTCTGAGCGCCATGTCACTACCTTAACGACTACGGGGGAGAAAGGCGGAGTAATCGACGCTTTATGCTTATGCCATGAGTTCAACAGTGCATGTCGTGCGTCATGGTGAGGTTGAGAATCCGCAGAAGATTCTCTACGGCCGTCAGCCTGGATGGCGTTTATCTACACGTGGACAAGATATGGCAGAAGTTCTCGGTGAATGGTCGAAGTCGATCAATCTCGGAGCTCTCCACGTTTCCCCGTTGCAGCGCGCGCAAGAGACTGCTGCGCCAATTGCAAAGGCGCACTCGATTGGAATTCACACCGATGAGCGTTTGATTGAAGCGGCTAATATCTTTGAAGGAAAGCCATTTGGAATTGGCGATGGAGTCTTGAAGCATCCATCAGCGTGGCGCTATCTCTACAACCCTTGGAAGCCTTCGTGGGGAGAGCCTTATGAAGAGCAGATCAATCGCATGTTGGCCGCCGTATTTGATGCCAAGAAAGCAGCTGGCGATAAAGATGCAATCGTTGTCTCTCACCAATTGCCAATCTGGATTCTGCGCAGCGCAATCGAAGGTCGTCGACTTATTCACGATCCACGCAAGCGCGAGTGCACACTCGCTTCAGTAACAAGCATTCACTTTGATAAGGATGGACTTATAAGTGGAACTTCTTACTCTGAGCCTGCTGCACATTTGCTGCCAAAGAAGTAAGGAATAACTATGAAGAAGTTTGTTGTTGCATTTGCTGCACTACTTCTTCTCTCCGGCTGCGGCAATGCAGGAACTCAGACTGCTGGTGAAGATTTCATCGCCGGTAATGGTCAAACTTCATATATCGCACCGGCAGATCGCATCGCCGCTCCTGAGCTATCTGGCATGACCTTGCTCGGTTCGAAATACGCACTTCCTAAGAATCAGATGGCAGTCATCAATGTCTGGGCTTCATGGTGTTCTCCATGTCGCGCCGAAGAACCATCACTTGCTGCGATGGCTCAGAAATATCCAGAGATTAACTTTCTGGGAATCCTCACCCGAGATAATCCGGTAAATGCTGAAGCTTTTGTACGTAAGAACAAGACGCCTTATCCAACACTGATTGATGATTCTGTTCTGATTGGATTTAGTAAGTCGCTGCCAGCAAATGCCATTCCAACAACTCTTGTACTTGATAAGCGCGGATTGGTTGCGGGGCGCATCTCAGGTGTGATCACCATTGCATCGCTGACTGAATTGATTGAAAAGGTGAAGTCAGAGTGACCGGTTTCATCGTTGATCAATTAGCGGGTGGCACTCTCCTGGCAGCTCTTCCAATCGCACTATTTGCCGGCTTGCTTTCATTCATCTCACCATGCGTTCTGCCGTTAGTTCCGGGATATGTGGCATATGCAACTGGCTTCTCAACCCATAAAGGTCGAGTGCTTCTAGGTTCAACGCTCTTTGTTCTCGGATTTACATTTGTCTTTGCTTCATACGGTCTCGCCTTCGGTGGACTTGGTAGCCATATTGCAGCACATGAAGATCTCATTACCCGCATCCTTGGAATCTTCACAATACTTATGGGCGCCATCTTCTTGGGGCTCTTTCCATTTGCACCAACGCTGCAACCAAAGATCTCAACAACTGGTGGCATCGCTGGCGCTCCGCTGCTCGGCTTTCTCTTCGGTGTTGGCTGGACTCCATGTATTGGACCAGCGTTAGCAACTGTTCAGACTCTCGCCTTCACCGAAGCAAGTGCACTTCGCGGTGCAATTCTCTCTATTGGCTACAGCATTGGATTGGGCATCCCATTTATTCTCTCTGGACTCTTTCTCGATCGCAGCAAGAAAGTTCGCAGCTTTATCGTTCGCCATGGAGTTCTGATTTCAAGAATCGGTGGAGCACTTCTTATTCTCATTGGACTGCTGCAATTAACTGGAATCTGGTCCGATCTGATGATTAACCTTCGCTCCCTTATCTCTGACTTTGTGCCGGTGATTTAATGAGTAACAACGTAGAGATCCCAGAGCTTGGTCTATTTGGCCTCATTCGATTTGCTTGGCGCCAGCTGACAAGCATGCGCACAGCGCTGATTCTTCTGATGATGCTCGGGGTTGCAGCCGTTCCTGGTTCGCTCGTTCCACAGCGCACTAGCAATCCCATTGGCGTTCGAGACTTCTTTGAGAAGCACCCAGGCACTGCACCGTTCTACGACAAGCTCTCGCTCTTTGATGTCTATGGATCACCTTGGTTTAGCGCGATTTATATCTTGCTCTTTATCTCTCTTATCGGGTGCGTGCTGCCTCGCGCAGTTGAGCACTTCCACGCTATGCGCGCGCAACCACCCGCAACACCAAAGAACCTCAATCGCATGGAGCATCACGCAACGTTTTCTGGAGATGATTCGAATCTAGAGCTAGCGCAAACCTGGTTTAAGCAGAATCGTTTTCGCGTTCGTATCGACGGTGATTCAATCTCTGCAGAGAAGGGTTATCTTCGTGAAACTGGAAATCTCCTTTTCCACCTCTCGCTCATTCTGATTCTGGTTGGCGTCAGCCTTGGCTCACTCTTTGGTCTTCAAGGTGAGGCAATCGTCAATCGGGGAGAGCGCTTTGTAAGTGTGCCAACTAGCTACGACAGTTTACGACTTGGAAAATTAACGAAGGATTCAGATTTATCACCTTTCACAATTACCGTCGATAAGTTTGTCGCTAAGTACGATCCAAAGACGAGCATGCCGCAGGATTACACCGCTTGGGTGACTACTTCAGAAGGCGGCGTCACTAAGAAGCAGATTCTCAAAGTGAATTCACCTCTTACTTTTGGCAGTACTCGTGTTTATCTACAAGCAAACGGTTATTCACCCATCGTGACAGTGCGCGATTCATTAGGAAATGTTTCATTCCAAGGACCGGTAACCTTCTTGCCACAAGACGGAAACTTACGTTCAATTGGTGCCATCAAAGTTCCCGATGCCACCCCGCCAGTTGGCTTTGTTGCATCTTTCGTTCCGACCTATGAGCGCACAAAAACAATGGGTGCAGTCTCTATCTATCCTGAACTATTGAAGCCACGCCTTCTCTTCTCGGTGTGGAGCGGTGACTTGGGGCTCGACTCAGGTATTCCGCAGTCGGTATACAGAATTGATACATCGAAGATGAAAAATCTTGGACTCGGATCTGTCGGACTCGGTGAGACTTTTGCATATAAGGGCGGAACCATCACGTTAGAGAGCGTTGAACCATGGATTAATCTCCAATTCGTCGATGATCGCGGAAAGGGTTTTGCTCTTATCGGCGGCGTCTTCGCAGTCTTGGGATTACTTTCATCACTCTATGGGCGCCGCCGCAGAATTTGGGTACGCCTCACAGGTTCTCAAGTTGAAGTTGCCGGCTTGGCGAAGAACAATGCTCCTGGGCTAGAAGCAGAGATTGCAGACTTAGTAGAGAGTGTGAAGAAGTAAATGAAAACAACGTGGGCATATGTCTCAAACTATTTCGTTTATTCATCGATGGCGCTCTTCACGCTGTCATTCTTGGCGCACGCATTTGAGACAGCATGGGCAGTTCGCGCACCACAGAACGCCGATCAGACAGATGGCAAGCTTTTGGTAAAGACCCTTGACTACAAGCGCACTGAAAAGACCGCACGCATTGCAACTGCATTTATGATTTTAGGAACGCTTCTTCTCTTTGCGGGAATTGTTAGCCGTGGAATCTCTGCTGGCCATGCGCCATGGGGAAATATGTATGAGTTCTCCATAACCGGTGCATTCGCATTCTCACTTGCCTACCTAGTTGCACTTCGCAAATATGACTTGCGTTGGCTGGGCCTCTTTATCTCGTTCTCTGCACTGATAACTTTGGGAACTGCAATTACATTGCTCTATCGCAATAGCGCACCATTAGTGCCAGCTTTGAAATCAACCTGGCTCATCATTCACGTCTCAACTGCAATTATCTGTGGCGGAGTTTTCTTGCTCGCAAATGTGATTGCTGCGGCCTATCTCTTCTTAGAGCGTTATGAAGAAGCGGGTGCACGTCCGGTCTGGGCACTTCGTATTCCATCGCTAGAGACTCTTGATTCACTGTCGTATCGACTCGTTGCATTTGTATTTCCATTGTGGACCTTCTCAGTTATCGCCGGTGCAATCTGGGCCGAGAGCGCATGGGGTCGTTACTGGGGTTGGGATCCAAAAGAGACGTGGGCATTCATTACTTGGGTTGCATATGCGGCATACCTACATGCACGAGTAACAGTGGGATGGCGCGGTCGTCGCGCAGCATGGCTCTGCATCTTTGCTGGATCGACATTCTTATTTAATTACGTTTACGTCAACGTATGGGGAACCGGCAAGCACACTTACTCTGGTTTAAATCAGAAGTAATTAAATCTTGCGTAAGAAATCCGGATCATCATCCGGAGGCAAGATACGTGGCTTTCCCTTTGGCTTCTTGATGCCAGGAGTACGAGCACCATTGCGACCTGCGATCAGGTAGAAGACTGAACCAAAAGTTCCGAAGAGAACAATCACCAATAGCCATCCCCACTTAGGAAGCTTTCGAAGTTGAGTATCTTCACGCATCGCGCAATCCACAAATGAGAAGAGTGTCAGCGCAAGCGAGATTACTAAGAGAAGACCTTCGAACTTAACCATGGCTCAATACTAGTGAAAGAGAGAAAGTTAAGGCGAATAGAAGTTGTAATTGCCCAGTCTTTGCAAGAAAAGGAATTAACTCGCGTCCTTGTGCGCTGCCGAGCACACCGCGAATGAGCTGGAGTGCAACTGGGAGCGTGATGAGAGTTAACAGCGCCCAAGGCTTTCCCATGGCGAGAACTGCAAGGTATCCAAGGACGATGAGGGCAACAAAGAAGTAGCGAGCTTTGCGATCACCGAGACGAACTGCCAAAGTCTTCTTTCCGGCAGGTGCGTCGAGTGCGCGATCGCGGATGTTATTGATTGCAAGCAATGCACATGCGAAAGTTCCCATTGGAATTGATGCAAGGACGGAGTTTGCCGTGATTGTCTCTGTTTGCACGTAGAAAGTTCCAACTGTTGCAACGACCCCGAAGAAGATAAAGACAAATAGCTCGCCTAGTCCGAGATACCCGTAAGGATTCCTTCCGCCGGTGTAGCCCCATGCTGCAAGAATTGAAATTAGCCCCACTGCGATTAGCCACCAACTTGTCATCACTGCCAAGCCGAGACCCGCTACTGCGCCAACTCCAAAAGAGATAAATGCAGCTGCTTTTACTGATGCAGGTGTTGCAAGTCCTGATGCAGTAATGCGAGTTGGTCCAACGCGATCTTTATCGGTGCCGCGAATTCCATCGGAGTAATCATTTGCGTAGTTCACACCGACCTGAAGCGACAAGCTCACAATCAACGCAAGGAGTGCGGGAAATAGTGATGCATCGCTACCAGCGAGAGCAGTAGCCACAACAACTGGAGCAACTGCAGCCGGCAAGGTGCGCGGACGAGCGCCGATAATCCACTTGTTCATCTAGACCATCCTGCCTAACGCTGTTCGATCGACTTTTCCGATTCCGATTAATGGCAATTCTGACAGGTAGTGGAAACCTTTGATCTTTCCCGCGCCACCGATTTCAGATTCCAAAGCGTTTTGAATCTGCGCTTCGATAGATGAATCTGCGCCAACTACCGCTAGATGTATTGCCTGGCCCCACTCTGGGTCCGCCACTGCAAATGCAGCTGCTTCTATCTGCGGAAGAGTTTGCGCAACTACACGCTCGATGGAGGTAAGTGAGATATTTTCGCCACCAGTGATAATTACATCATCGATGCGACCACGAACAATCAATTTACCGTCAAGAATCTGGCCAGCATCAGAGGTGTAGTACCAACCGTCACCATCAACTAATTGATAGGCGATGTTCTTACCTTTGAGAGCGATGCGTCCTGCTTCTCCGATTGCAATTTCAACGCCTTCAAGTGGAACACCGTCATAGATACATCCACCTGATGTTTCAGTTGAACCATACGTTTCAATGACGTTGATCCCGGCTGCTTCTGCCTCACTTCGCAGCGCTGATGTAAGTGCTGCGCCACCAGCTAAGACTGCGCGGGCGTTCTGTAAATGTTCTAGAAGATTTGTATCACCGTGCAGCGCTCGATAGAGCTGAGTTGGCACAACAGAGGTGAAATCAACTTTGGGGTACTTGCCTTCATAACCGATGAGATTTGTCGGTGTAGTACCAAGTTCAAGCGAGCGAATTAAGACGTTGATACCAGCGATGTGGTTGAGTGGAAGCAATAGCGACCAGGTACTTCCAAATTCTGCGTTGAGAAATTTATTTGATGCCTTTGCTGAAGCGAGAAGCGCTCCAGCTGAGAGTTGAATCTCCTTCGCCACTCCACTGCTGCCGGTAGTGGTGACTACTAAAGCGGTGCGGGCAGGCACGGTCTCCATCGAGGATGGGATGAGAGAGAGCGCTGGGCCATCAGATACGAGCGCCTTTGCGATACGGGCCATTAACTCGCTCAGGTTCCATGCGGGATCGACTGTGCGCAGTTCTCTTTGTTGTGACCTTTGCTCCATTGCCCGCGTAGGCTATCGCCCGTAATCAACAATGGAGGAATCGTGAGCAAGCCGATTAAGCGTGATTTTGGTGACCGCACCATCCCTGCGTGGAAGACCGCGCCTGGGGGAGAGAACTTCACCGATATTAAGTATGAAGCAGCTGATGGAATGGCGAAGATTACGATCAATCGCCCCGAGGTTCGCAACGCATTCCGCCCTCAGACAATCATTGAATTGAAAGAGGCATTTGATTTAGCACGCGATAACTCAGAGGTCGGCGTCATCATCTTTACCGGTGAAGGTAGCGAAGCATTCTGTTCTGGCGGTGACATCAGCGTTCGTGGTGATGATGGATATATCGGTGACGATGCAGTTGGCCAGAAGGGTATGGGTCGACTCAATGTGCTCGACCTTCAAGTACAGATTCGTCGCACACCAAAGCCAGTAGTTGCCATGATTGCAGGTTGGGCAATTGGTGGCGGACACGTCCTCCATGTTGTCTGCGATCTCTCTATTGCTGCTGACAATGCAAAGTTTGGCCAGACCGGACCAATGGTTGGTTCATTCGATGGCGGTTATGGCTCCGGACTCCTTGCACGCAATGTTGGTCAGAAGAAGGCTCGCGAAATTTGGTTTATGACTCGCCAATACGATGCTCAAGAAGCGCTCGCTATGGGTTTGGTCAACACTGTCGTTCCATTGGCAGATCTTGAAGCTGAAACAGTTTCGTGGTGCCGTGAGATGTTGATGAATAGCCCAATGGCGCTACGTCTGCTCAAAGCATCAATGAATGCAGCCGATGATGGACTTGCTGGAATTCAACAACTTGCTGGCGATGCAACGCTGCTCTTCTACTTAAGCGAAGAAGGCCAAGAAGGTCGCGATGCTTATAAAGAGAAGCGCAAGCCTGACTTTGGAAAGTTTCCCAAGCGTCCGTAATGTTTAAAGAACTTCTCGCATCGATGCGCGTTCTCGCGCTGCCTACGAAGACAATCTTTCGTGGCGTAACGGTGCGAGAAGTCGCTCTCTTTCAAGGCGAATACGGTTGGGCAGAGTTCTCACCATTTCTCGAGTACGACGATCGCGAATCTGCACAGTGGTTGGCGTCGGCGATTGAGGCCGCCACATCTGCCCGTCCAGAAAAATTTCGTTCGATTATTCCGGTCAATGCAACGATTCCTGCAATTACCGATGGCCAACGCCTAAAAAGCATTATTGATAGCTATCCCGGCTGCAAGACTTTCAAGGTTAAGGTGGGCGATAACGCGTCAGATGATCTCTTGCGATTGCAGCTATTGCGCACCATGCGTCCAGAGGCTGCGATCCGATTAGATGTCAATGGACTCTGGTCGGTGGAAGAAGCATTGATACAACTAGAGAAAATTTATAACGAGATTGGCAATATCGAGTACGTCGAACAACCGGTTGCAACGGTAGATGAGATGCGTGAATTGAAGTCAAGCGCAGATTTTGATCTTCGCATCGCAGCCGATGAAGTTATTCGCAAAGCAGCCGATCCATTTGCAATCGACCTTTCTGGTGCGGCCGACGTTGTAATGCTCAAAGTACAACCGCTCGGTGGAATAACTCGCTCGCTTGCAATAGCGGATCACCACAAACTTCCAGTAGTTGTATCAAGCGCACTGGAAAGTGCAGTGGGAATTCACTACGGACTCGAACTCGCAGCATCGATTAAGAATCTAGAATTTGATTGCGGGCTTGCTACCGGTTCTCTCATGGCCTCCGATGTTGCGCATCTGCCAATCGTTGATGGCGCAATCGCTCTTGGTGATTTAGATATCAAGCTCGATGGTCTTGATGTGGCATCCGACCGCTATGAATGGTGGAAGAATCGAGCCATGCGCTGCGCAGAGGTCTTAGGAATCTAATGAATACATCGACCACCCTTGCACGCACCATCGTGCGTCAGATTGTTGAAGCAGGCATTACCGATGTAGTGATCTCTCCAGGTTCACGAAATGCTCCGTTGACAATGGCCTTCTTTGAGGCATCGCAGCGAAGGCTCATTACCTTGCATACTCGCATTGATGAGCGCACTGCTGCATTTTTCGCCCTTGGAATAACCAAGGCAACTAATCGCCCAGTGCCGATTGTCTGCACATCAGGTACTGCTGTCGCTAATTACCACCCAGCAGTACTAGAGGCTTCACATTCAAATTTGCCACTACTCGTTATTACCGCAGATCGCCCAGCTGAACTTCGTCGCACCGGCGCAAATCAAACAACGGAGCAGGCACGCATATTCGGAAAAGCAGTGCGCTACTTTGCAGATATATCAGGCGCTGCATATCCAATGACTCTGCCTTTGAACTCGCTAAAAACTGGGCCAGTGCATCTCAATGTGCAATTTGCAGAGCCACTGAACTCTGATGACAAGAGCGATTGGTTGGCAAATATCACTATTAATCCACCGGCAGATTTCAACGGGAAAGCGCCTGGAACTTTCTACACCAAATCAACTCGCGGAATTCTTGTCGTGGGTCATGATCGCGGTGGTTTCTCAGTTGCAGATGTTGAGAATTTTGCCGGTGAACTTGGTTGGCCGCTTATTGCAGAAGACCCATTGTCATTTAAGAACGCGCTCTCACATGCCAGTATCTTCCTAACTTCACAGACCATCACAGATGAGCTGGCGCCGGATACAGTCGTGATTATTGGGCGCACAACTCTCTCGCGATCAATTAATCGCATCATTGCAACAGCGCGCAAGAAGATTGTGATTGATCCACGCATTCTGACTGTGGATTCTGACCGTACTGCCGATCAGAAGTTTGCTGCGCTTCCGGTAATTGAAGTGCCACCGGTAGATGGTGAATATGTAGAACGCTGGAATAAGTTCTCTCACCGCACCGCTAAGAAAGTATCCGATTTATCTGCTTGGTCAGAGGCACTGGTTGCACGCGAAATTGGCAGCGGCATTCCAAGTGGAACATCGCTCTTTATTTCTTCCTCTCGCCCCATTAGAGATATTGAAGGTTTTGCCGTTGCTCGCAGCGGGGTTGAAACCTTTGCCAATCGCGGACTTGCCGGCATTGATGGAAATATCTCCACCGCGCTCGGAATTGCATCTGCGCGAAAAGAGACGATTGCGGTAATTGGCGATCTAAGTTTTCTTCACGACCTCACCGGTCTTATCCACCACGAGAAAATCAATCTCAAGATCATCGTGATTGACAACAATGGTGGCGGCATCTTCTCCACTCTTGGCCACCGAGGCGTTGACGGTTTTGAGGAAATTTTTGGAACGCCTCATAACCTGGATTTAACAAAGATTGCTGCTGCATTTGGTCTACCTACATCTGTTGTCACTAAGCAGGCAGAACTCATCACCGAGCTTTCAAAGCCGGTAGTTGGCATATCTTTGGTAGTTGTCAGCGTTCCAGATCGCGAAAGCAATGCAGATAATCTGCAGGCGATCTATAACGCAGTAGATTCGATTTAAAGAGCGGACTTCATCGCGCTGAACTTGGCGCGACTTTCGGCAAGCTCAACCGATGGATCAGAACCAGCGACGATTCCGCAGCCAGCGAAGATACGAATCTCATTTCCAGTTACTTGACCAGAACGAAGTGCGATTCCAAGTTCACCATCTCCACGCGCATCAATCCATCCAACCGGTCCGGCGTAGCGACCACGGTTCATTCCTTCGATCTCATCGATGACATCGAAAGCAATATTGCGTGGGGTGCCACAGACAGCAGCAGATGGATGAAGTGACTTAAGCAGCGCAAATGCATCAACGTGATGCTTTGACTCCAGCAATGCACCAGTGACATCGGTAGCTAGGTGCATCACATTTGCTAAGTGAAGAACAAAAGGTGCATCTGGAACATTTGTTGATGAACAGAAAGGTTCGAGCGCATCTGCAACTGAACGCACTGCATATTCATGTTCTTCTAAATCTTTTGATGAACGTGCAAGCGAACCTGCGAGTGCGAGATCACGTGCATCATCACCGGTCTTTGGAATAGTTCCGGCGAGCACGCGAGATGTCACCATTCCACGAGATAGACGGAGCAGAAGTTCTGGTGTGGCACCGATTAATCCATCGACTGAGAAGACCCAGGTTGCGGGATAGTTTGTGGCAAGAGAATTGAGAATCGGGCGCACATCAATCGCCTGATCGGTACTTGCAATTAAGTCGCGCGCAAGCACAACCTTGTCGATCTCAGATTTATCAATCTTGGCAATCGCCTGCGCAACGCGAGTCTCCCACTGTGATTCGGTAAGAGTTCCTTCATGCCATTGAAAACTCTGTTTCCGAAAATCGGGAGCCGCATCAGGAATTGTTGGCTGTGCACCATCACCGATCCAGGTAATCCACGAGTTCTCACTTTTCTGGCCGATGATGACGCGGGGGATTACTGCAATTGATTCTTCATTGCGATCAAAGCTAAATGAGGTAAATAGAACTGGTCCGGTTCCACCGACATGCACTGCATTGGAGACTGTGAAAGTTTCTAACTGCTGATGCCACCAGGTGCGAACCTGATCAAAGCGATCTTTTCCGGTGACCTTAATAGATGCATATTCGCCCCATCCCACAAGGCCTTCACCACCGCGCACCCATGAATATGGCGCAGCATCAGGCAATAACTGCAATAGCGGCAGGTGTGCACCAATGCGGTTAGTGGTAACGGGGATAAGCGGGGACATAAGTAATGAATTACTTATTGAGCGTTGCTGAAATCTTGCGCCAGATAAGCGGAAGTGATGTACCCACGATTGCAATCTTCAAAATCTCACCGATGATAAATGGTGTGAAACCCGCAGCAATAGTTGCTGACCATGAGAGATCTAATGAGTTATGCAACCAAGTAAGTCCAAATCCAAAGATGACAACTTCACCAAGTAGCAGCGCTGGATATGAAGTGAGGAACTTCTGATCTGCTTTGCGATCTGCAAGGTAACCAAGAACAAGTGATGCAACGAGCATTCCAATGAGGTAGCCACCAGTTGCGCTCATGACGCGTTCGATTCCGTGGTTAGCTGATGTTGCAGATGGAGCGAAGATTGGAGCTCCGGCAATTCCAGCGAAGAGATATGTTGCAAAAGTTGTTAAGCCAAGGCGAGCGCCATATGTCGTTCCAACCAACAAGACTGCAAGTGTCTGACCTGTAACAGGAACTGGTGATCCTGGAACCGGAACTGAAACCTGCGCCATCGCAGCGATGAAGGCAATGCCACCGACAACGAAGAGCGCCTCAGTAAGTGCTGAGCTTCGTGTGACAACGGTGGTGCGGAGTGTGGCTGTTGTAGACATTTCGCCTCCAGATGAGATTAAAAGTTGTAGCCAAGCCTACCTTTGCGTCAGACTACCCACATGTCACGAGCAGCTAGTTCATCAGACCCGCAACGCCATGGCGTTCGGGCACAACTGGACAAGAATCCAGACGAGGTCGCAAAGATGTTCGATGGCGTTGCTAAGCGCTATGACCTCGTCAACGATCTCTTAAGTCTCGGCCAGACCAAGCGCTGGCGTAAAGCGGTGACCAAGCTGATTGACCCCCGTCCAGGGATGAAGATCCTCGATATGGCGGCAGGACCAGGTGCTAGCTCTGAACCCCTCGCCAAGGCGGGGGCCGAGGTCACCTCAGCCGATTTCTCTCATGGAATGCTCGATGCCGGCCGCAAGCAGCGCCCATATCTGAATTTCCAATGGGCTGACGCCCTTAAATTGCCCTTTGAAGATAACTCCTTCGATCTCTACACAATCTCCTTTGGCCTTCGCAATACCCATAAGACCGAGGTTGCGCTGAAAGAGGCCCTTCGCGTCGTCCGCCCAGGCGGTCGGTTGGTCATTGTCGAGTTCTCAGCCCCTACCTGGCGTCCGTTTCGTACCATTTATACCAATTATCTTATGAGCGCCCTACCTTGGATCGCGAAGAAGACCTCATCGAATCCTGATGCCTATATCTATCTCGCCGAATCCATCAAGGCCTGGCCGAATCAGGCGGCGCTCGCCTCGATTATCGAGGGGGCGGGCTGGTCTCAGGTCGCTATCAGAAATTTAACTGGCGGAGTTGTCGCAGTTCACATGGCTGTGAAGCCTTAACGATTTCTCCTACTGAAAGTACCGCCTAGACTTACCTTTCGTGAGCGCTAATCCATATCTGCCCATCATCATTCTCTT
>ERZ650311.1083-NODE-1083-length-14315-cov-4.796774_pt1 | contig 14315 bp, 17 predicted proteins | sample MGYA00376247_ERZ650311 | MGnify/ENA primary metagenome ERZ650311 (study PRJEB26733, sample SAMN07839324) | wastewater metagenome | biome: small river; feature: stream; material: water | place: USA: North Carolina | collected 2016-07-28 ... | reverse complement strand
AGATCCAGTGCGGATCGCCCTCGACCGACCAGCCCGTGCGCGCCTCGGCGGTCGCCGGCGACGCACCCAGCACGGGCGGCTGCAGCGCCGCGGCGGACGGCGCGAGCTCGCGCAGCACGAGCTCGCGGAACTCGACCTTCATCGGCGCCCCGGCGTGCAGTTGCAGCGCGAAAGAACCGCGCGCGAGCGCGTGCGCGAGAACGCCGAGACCATCGCGCTGATCAAGGGCGACGCCGACGAGCAGAAGCGGCTCACGGGTGAGCTGAAACGCGTCGCGCTCGCGCACGCCCTCGTCTCGCCTTTCACCGCGTTCGTCGCCGTGGGCACCGTGGCCCCAAGCACGTCCTGCACCGCCACGGTCACGGTCCCAATGGTGCTGCCAATGGCGGCGTTGGCGGGCTGGGCCGTGAACGCGACCTTGTTGGCGAAGGGCGGGTTGCTGGCCTGTGCGGTCGCCGTGACCGTGGACAGGCTGTTGCACCGGAACGCCACCTGAAAGTCGAGGCTCGTGGCGTAGGTGTAGGAGAGGCCGCTGAACGTGGCCGTGGCCCCCGAGGCGGTGGCAAACGTGCTCACGCCCGACGCCAGTGTCCCGTCCCCGCTCACGAGGACACACTGGACGCGGGTGTTGGTCGAGACGGCGTTGCCGTACTGGTCCCCGCTCACCACCACCGGCTGTTGCGTCCACGCCACACCCGGCTGGACGGTCGAACTCGGCTGGGTGGACAGGAGCAACTGGGTGGCGCTGCCCGCCGTCGAGGTCGCGGTGAAGGTCAGCGGGCTCCCCGAGAGCGTCCCTGCCGAAGCCGTGACCGTGTGGGTGCCGACGCCCGTGGGCATGGTCCAGACCGTCCGGGCGATCCCCGAGGTCGAGGACGCCACCTGTGCCGCCGAGAGGCTGCCGCTCGTAGCCGAGAAGTTGACTACCTGCCCGCTCGCGGCACTCCCCGCGCCGAGCGTCGCCACGGCCAGCGGCAGGGTCAGGGCCGCCCCGACCGTGCCCGTCTGGTTGTTCCCGGAGTCGATCTGGATGGTATCCGCCACCGGGTTCGTGCCCGAGGCGTTGAACGTCACGGTCGAGCCGGAGAGGTTCTGGAGGGCTACTTCAAGCTGGTTGAGCCCCGCCGTGGCCCCCATGGCCCACGTCACCGCCGCCGTCCCGTTCGAGGGGGTCAGGGTGGCGTTCGACACGTTCCCGCTGCCGGTCACGACCACGAACTGCAAGGTCTGCCCGCTGCCCCACGGGTTGCCGAACCCGTCCTCGACCGACACGACCAGCGACTGCGCCAGCGTCGCGCCCGAGAGCGCGGTCTGCCCGTCCCCCGAGAGGATCTGGACGGTGGTCGGCTGGGCCGCGTAGGTGCCGATGCCGAACCGGGCGCTGGTGGCGCTCGAAATCGCGGCATACACGCTGTCCGTGGACGCACTCTGCCCGGTCGTGTAGGTGGTGCCCGCGAGCCCGCTGCTGTTCGTGGTCCCCGCCGCCGTCCCGAACGCGGCATCAGCCGCCGTCGAGGTCCACGCGACCGAGGCCCCGTTCACCACGTTGCCGTACTGGTCGTTCACCAGCGCCGTGAGGCGGCTGGCGAGGAGGCTCCCGGGCGTGCTCGCCTGGCTGTTCCCCGCGCTCACGCCGACGCTGAACGCGCTCGCCGCCGTGGGCGTGATCGAGAACCGGATCGGGGAGTTGGTCAGGTTGCCGCTGTAGGCGAACACGGTCGAGGCGCTCCCCGCCGTGGTGCCGACCGACCAGCCGCCCAGCGTCACCACCCCGTTGCTGTCCGACGTGCCCGTGAGCCCCTGCTGGGTGGCGCCGCTGATCGTGTTCCCCTCCCACGTCACGGTCGAGCCCGCCACCGGGAGGCCATTCGCGTCGAGCACCCGGACGGCGGGCGGCGTCACCGTCGCCCCGGCCACGGCGCTCTGCCCGTTCCCGGCCCACGTCACCAGGCTGGCCGCGGCCCCGGCGGTCGAGCCCGTGATCCGGCTGGAGACGAAGGTCAGCCGGCCGACAATCTGCCCGCCCGACCGGATGTTGACGCTCTGCCCGTTCAGGGGCTCGATGACGAACTGGCGGTCGGTCATGCTACGAGGCCCAGCCGTTCAACTGGACGGTGGCCGTACTCTCCAGCGAGGAGCGCCGGACCCGCATCCACCGGGCGCCCGGGTCGATGGTGTAGAGCCCCTGCGCCGTCAGGGCGGTCAGGGTGCTCCAGTTGGTGATGGCCTCCGCGTACCCGTCGTCATTGCTGCCCTCGACGGTGAACCGGCTGGCCGCCGTGGTGTCGGTGATGATCGAGAGGCTCATCGAGGCGAAGTCGCTGATGAGCTGGGCGCTGCCCGTGTAGGTGCTCGACTGCCCCGAGGAGCCGTCGAACAGGTCCTTCCGCTTGCCGAATCCGAACCCGCTCATGGGGCCTCCTCAAAGACAACCGGGGACGAGGCGACTGCCCCGCCCCCGGTGCTGGGTCTGCTGCGTTGGTCCGCGTCGGGCTAGAAGGCCGAGAAGCGGAGGAACCCGACCGTCTGCGCCGACTGGTTCTGCACCAGCGTCGAGACGTTGCTGTACCGGAACTCGACCTGCCCGTTGACGGTGCAGTGCGAGTGCATCACGAGCCCGGAACTGAGGCTCGACACCGCGCCGTTCGGGAGCAGGGTCGGGATGATGACGTCGCCCGCCCGCGCGGCGGGCCAGACCAGCACGGTGAAGCTGCTGGCCGAGCCCTGCACGACATGCGCGGGGACCACGGCGGTGACGAAGCTCCACGCCCGGAGTGCCGTGGTCGTGTAGCCCGACGCCGCGTTGCTGATCCCGGTGAACCGGGTCGGCGTGGTGGACTGGGTCTCGGTGTTGACCGGCATGGGAGCGACTCCTTTCGGCGCTTAGGCGCCCTGCGAGCCGTAGTAGCCGAACCACTCCCCGTGCCCGCACACCTGCCCGTAGGTGACCTTGCGCTTGATGATGTCGGCGTCAAAGTCCTCGTCCATCTCGCCGTGCGGCTGCTCCGACCAGATCCAGTTCACGTCATGCTGGTCGCACTTGATGAACCAGGCGTCGCTGTCGGTCAGGTAGTGCGAGATCATGTACGACAGGCCCGCGTCCTTGAGCGCGTTCAGCTCGTTGTTCGCGGTCCCCGGCTTGAGCTCGCTGCCGAGGATCTCCTTGGCGGTGAACTGGTCCTCGGGGTTGATGATGAGCAGTTCCGGGCGGAACAGGATCGGCCGGCCCCGGTGGTTCACCCAGTTCTCGATGTCCACGAGCGCGTTCTGAACGCCGGTCACCGAGAGGTCCACGTCCGTCGAGGGACGGTTCCGCTGGGTGGTGCCGCCGTCGAGGCGGGTGTGCGCGGTCGAGAACAGCGCCAGCCCGTCGAACCCGGCGGCGGTGAAGCCGTCCGCGTCGGTCGTGCCGAAGCCGTTGTTGAAGATGAGGGCCGCGGTCTGCTCCTGCGTGTCCCGGGCCGAGTCGAGGAGCCCGCCCTCCAGCCGGTCCACCTGGCCGTAGAGGTCGTTCTTCCGCATCTCGTAGGTCACGCGGTAGCCGAGCGCGAACCGCACCGGGCTGTACTGCTTGCTGTTGCCGATGATCCAGTCATCGTAGCTGATGTTCTGCGCTTCCGGCTTGAGCTGGAACCCGCCGAACATGGTCATGTTCTGGTCCGTGACCGTGGCCTTCTGGGTCGTCCGGACGTTCACGAACCGCTGCCACTCGCTCGGCCGACGGGTGAAGCTGTCGTTCCAGAGGGTGGAAATCTTGGGCTCCAGAAGGACCAGAGCCTGTGCGCGAGTCATCGTCATGGCTGTGGGCCTCCGTTAGATGATCGAGACGCTGGACGTCGAGTAGAACTCGGCCGCGTTCTGGATGAAGTACACCTCGACCCGGGAGACGCCCGAGGTCGTGCCGACATCGTACCGGCCCGTCGAGCCCACGATCTGCGACCAGACGCTGGCGGCGTGGGTGGTGACGAAGCTCATGTAGTCGCCGCGCTTGCCGACGCCGAGCGCGACGCCCGCCGAGAGGCTGGAGGCGCCGATGCCGGGGGCGAGGTCCGCCCACGCGATGCAGCCCGGCTTCGGAAGGGCGACCTGCACCTTGCCCGCCGGGGTGGAGTTGACGGAATCCGAGAGGGCGATGCCGAGGACGCTCGAACTGGTCGAGGCGTACTCGGTGAGGGTACGGGCTCCGCCGAGTTCCACGAGGGAACCCTTCTTGAACGTGGCGGTGGAGAGCGTGGTGAACTCCCGGTGCTCCCACGGGCCACTCCCCGGCACGAAACCGAGCGGCATGGTGGACTCCTAGGTGATGAAGGGCTGGTTTGAGGACCCTACTGGGTCTGGAACCGTGTGGCGGGGGCTCCGGCCAGCGGCTCCATCAGCCGCTTCTCCGTCTCGACACCGCTGGTATCGGCCTTCTCCTGCGCCCCCAGCAACCGCCGCTGGGTCTTGTCCTGCTTGGCGTAGGCGTTCCGCGCCGCTGTCGGCGCGTCACAGTACATCAGCACCGTATCGCCCATTGCGTAGGTGCCGTCCGGCAGTTTCTGCGCCCCGGTCGGGGCTTCCGTCACGAGCTTGTCGGGCCCGATGTCGGCATCCGTGACGTACCGGTAGCCGCTGTTCCGGGCCCCCATCTCCTTGCTCCGGCCCGGGGCGCCATTCGCATGGCTCCGGCGGACCCAGCGGACGTTCCCCGGCAGCACCGGCACGTCCTTCATACTCCGGATGCCCTTCCGGGCTTCCGCGAGGGCCACATCCCGCTCCCAGCGCCGCTCCGAGTGCCCCGGCACGTAGGTTACGTCGGCCCGCTGGCCGCCGAGCATCGCGCCCGAGGGGTCGTCGTACACCTGCCCGAACTCGGTGTGGATGCCGGTGGCGATCAGGGGCTTCTTCGCCGGGGCGCTCGCGGGCTTCTCGTCCTTGCTCGCCATCACATCCCCCTCTGCTGGACCAGCCGGTTCACCGGGGTGTCGCTCACGGCGGCCTGGATCTGGCCCTTGCTGAACTGGTCGTAGAACTGCTTGGTGGTCCACCCCTGGGCACGACAAAACTCCGCGATGGCGGCGTCATCGAGCCCGGTGGCGAGCGCCTTGCGGCGCCACTCCTCGGGCACGGCGTCGGTCTGAAGGGTCAGGGAGGGAACGCTGGGGCCACCGCTCCCCGGGGAACCGTTCCCGTTGGAACGGAGGGTGGGGGCAATCGTGGCGGCGATCTTGCGGCCTTCTTCCTCCGCGAGTTCGCGCCAGTGGCGTCCGCGTACAATGTCCACAATCGTGCCGATGTTGTCAAGGTTCCGCATCTCCAGCGGCACCCGCGCCAGTTCCGCCTCGATCTCGGGGCCGAACTTCTGGAAGGCGTCGGCGTGCTGCTGCCGCGCGAACGCGACCGCCATCGCGGCGGTCTGCTGCAAGGTCTGCTGCAAGGCGGGCTGAAAGGTCTGCGCCGCCTGCTGGACGTACTGCCGCACCGCCCCGCCCGTCACGAAATCATCGTCCTGGATCGGCTGGTAGGACGGCTGGGCCTGCGGCGCTTGCGGCGCGGGCTGGCCGGCGACGACGCCCTGCTGGTTGAACCGCTGCGCCACGCCGTAGAGGGTGGTGGCGATGCCGAGGATCTCCTCGGGGGTCTTGCCCCGGAACTCGGGCGGCGCGGTGTCAGGCGCCCGCCACGGGGCCGGTGCCGCTGCCGGCGCCGCTCCGGCGCCATCCGTCGAAGTAGGGGGTGTTGAGGAAGGGGCCGGGATCGGCTCCGGACTGGTCGGCGGGACGGGTGATGCCATGATACGCCTCTAATTTTTGTGAGAGGAGATCGGGAAGCCCCGCGATCACGCGCAGGGTGTGCACAACGCCACAGGTGAAGGCGTACTCCCGCGCGGCGAGGTTACTGCCGAGGGGGCCCGCCTGCGTCTGGTACATCGTTTCGAGGACCTGCTCCCACACCGCCCACCCCGGCTGGTTGCGGAGCGTCAGGAGCGCCTCCACCTGCGCCGCCTCCAGCCCCCATGGGAGGGGGGAGGGCGGGGACGGGGGCGGGCGCCGGACCAGCCGCGGGAACAATCGCTTCAGGATTCCGGATGTCATACTGCTCCAACAGGCGAGAGAACAGTTCGGTCGTGCCCTTGGCGACGGCCATGGCGGTCTGCTCGATCCCCATGCCGGGCATCTGGAAGGCGGCCTGCGCGGCGGTGGTCTGCAACTGCACCAGCGCGGAGCCGGTCTGGAGGCCGAGCTGGAGGAGGGTCGCGTACTTCTCGCGCTCGATCTCCTTGTTCTGGCTGCCGCTCGTGGCGGTGAGGGAGACGGCGATGCCGAGCGTCACGTCCTCCAGCGGGAGGGCGATCTTCTGGGCCACCTCGACGCCCTCAGGCAGCCCGAGCGCCTGCACCGCGATCTTCAGGTACTCGCCGCCGCCCGTGGCGTCCCGCTTGGCCGCGTGATGCTGGAGCAACTGGAGGATCTTGAGCCCGACGTTGGCGAGCCCCTCGTACCGGATGTCCTTGATCGTCAGGTCCGGGCGACGGTTCCCCTCCTGCAACATCGAGAGGACCGTCGTGGCCGGGGTGCGGCCGGGGAGGGAGTCGATGTTGCCCTGCTGCAAGTCCCCGAGCCCGTCCCGCTTCTGGGCGAGGAAGGTGAGCTGGTCGAGCGTCTGCCCGATCCCGGGGTTGATGTCGCCCAGCCGGAAGGACTGGAACTCGTCCCGGGGGTTGCCATCCGTGATCTTGACCATGCCCGGGTAGATCGGCTCGCCGGGGGCGATGTTGCTGCCCGCCTTGGCCGCGATGCCGATGCTGTTCCCGAGCAGCATGTTGTCCATCTGGAAGTTGAACGTGTCCGAGATGGACCGCTGGAACATCTCCAGTTGCTCGCACATCCCGATGCCGTAGAACCCCTCGCCCGGGAAGTAGCGGATCACGTCATAGGGGCGCCCCGCCACGGCCATGTCGCTGTAGACATCGCGCAACAGGGTGCGGGTCGGGCGGTGGAACCAGCCCACCACGTCCGAGATGATCCCCGGCTCGGTCTCGACCCGGGCATGGACCTCGAACAACTCGACCTCGCGGATCTCGGGCCCCCCGCCCGGCCCCCGGGTCACGTCGGCCCCCCGTTCCCAGGCGGTGCCGGTGACGGGGTTGGTGCCGGTCTTGATGTAGTCGAGGTCCCGGACCTTGGCCGCGCGGTCGGTGGCGGTCTCCTCGATGAAGTCGAGGATGCGCTTCACGTCCGCCGGCGCCACGTTCGGGAACTGGGGGGCGGCCTTGGTGGCGAGGATCGTGAACTGGGGGACCGAGAGCCGGAGCCGTTCCGCGACCCACTCGGCCCCGCCCTGCTGGTCGGCGTCGATGTGGGTGGCGTTGGGCGGGAGGATGAAGTCGGCCAGCGCCACATGGTCCACCACCGGCCGGCCGCGCACCATCTGGACGCGCTTCGGGCCGGTGTCGGTGAAGTTGGCGATGGTCCGGTTCTCGAAGTGCCAGTGGGTCTTGTAGATGCCGGTGCCGAGCTTCACGCACTCCATGATGACGCGCTTGTTGACGCCGTACATCTTGAGGAGGCGGTGGTCGAGCAGGGTGAGGAAATCCTGCATCGGCTTGGCGGCATCGACCCACGACTCGTTCATCGGGGCGAGGGCCCAGATGGATTCCGAGGCGTGGATCGTCTGGATCAGCCGGGCGAACATCTGGTCCACGTCGGTGGCGATGACCGGGAGGACCAGGTTCGAGGACCCGAGGAACGGGAACTTCTTGACCGGCTGGTCGGCCGGGGCGCGGTACATCTCCAGCCACCGGCGCCAGCGGGCCTCCAGCCCCGCCCGGAAGCCGAGGGCCGCGGTGAGATCCTTGTCGATCCAGTCGATGAAGGACTCACGCTTGCCGGTGCCCCAGCGGACGGCTTCCACCGGCTACTTGCCCGTCCGGTAGTTGATGACGCGGGTGGCCTGCGGCGTCGGCTGCTTCACCGTGCCGCCCGGGTTCTTCGTCTCGTTGTGCTTGCTGGGCTTCGCCATGGTCACTTGCTCCGGGGCTTCGGGGTGATGGCCACGTCGCGCCGCCCGCCCTTGCCGATGGGGAAGGTGGGCTTCATCGCCACGTCCCGGCGCGGGGCGGGCTTCGGGGCGGCCTTGGGCGTGAGCTTGCTGGCGAGCGTCTTGAGGGGACCGGCCATGGTCAGACCTTGCTGTCGGAGAAGGTGGTGCCCTGCGTGGACCGGCCACCAGCGGCGGCGGCGGGCTTCGCGGGCGCGGGGGCGCGGTAGTCCGCGCGGGTGTTCTCGGTGCCGCCCACGTCGCTGCCGCCCGTGCCCTGCTGGGCCGGGACGCTGGACGCGGGGGTCTTGGGGTTGGCGCGGAGGTTCTCGGCGCCGGTGCCTCGGTACATGGGCGGTCCTCGGAAGGCTGGGGGACACGAAAACGCCCGAGCCGTCCCCGGACAGGGGCGCGACTCGGGCTGAATGGGCAATAACGGGGGCGGGATTCGAACCCGCGACCTCCAGCTTATGAGGCTGGCGAGCTACCAGACGGCTCTACCCCGCGACGACCTTCCCACCTAGTCCCTGCGGACAACCCCCATGGGATTTTTTCGGCGGGTGGGAACCTTTGACCGCTCTTGGCCTACCGACCGTACCGCATCTGGAGGTAGCGGGCTTCCTCGGCCCGCTGGCGCTTCTCGTGGGACAAGCTATCACCCCGCTGCGGTTTGCGCCAGACCACCGGCCCGTAGGCCAGCACGTCGAGCAGGTCCCGCCGCATCGCCCGGGGCCACTGGCTGTACTGCTGCCGGAACTCCAGCCACTGCGGGCCGCTCCCGATGTAGACCTGCCCCTGCTGGAAGAACGGTTCCAGTTCGAGGATGCGGAGATCCTTGTCCTTGTTCTTCGGCGTGATCGTCTCGATGGGGGTCCGCAAGCCCGCCCGGAGCAGTTCCTCCCGGAGCTTGTCCACGAACGCCATCTGCTGCCCGGTCTGCTCGACCACGACCTTCCGGGGCTGATCCTGGCTCACCCACGCCACCACCTCCCGGATGCAGGCGAGGTAGGTGTCCCGCTCGGAGTACGCCTTGAGGACGAAATGGGTCTGGAAATCGGGGGTCGAGCCGGTCAGGATGCAGGCGGCGCGGGCCCGGTCGCCCTTGGCCCCCTGCGTCGTCCCGAACCCGCCCGGGTCCACGATCAGTAGCCGGTCGAGCGAGGCGGTGTTGGTGACGCGCACCTGTCCCGCGGCGTCGGTGTAGCGGATCGCGGTGTTGCCCTCGGTCCACTGGTAGGTGCGGAGCCAGCTTTCCTTGAACGCGCTCGTCACGTCGTCGGACGGCAGGTTCATGTAGTTGTTGGCGAACAGCACGGGGTCGGCCATCCGCATCTTCGCCAGCCGCTCCAGGTCCCACTTCTCGGGGAAGATGCTCTGCCCGTGCTCGATGGCCGACCGCCGGAACACGGCGAGGTCGCCCTGCCGGTACGCCTGCAAGGTCTGGGTGGTGCCGTCGGGGAGCTTGACCTTGAGGTTGTAGTAGACCGGGCGTTCGCCGTTCCCGTGGTACTCGTGCAGGTGCTCGTAGGAGTCGCCGTGGAACCAGCGGGTGTTGTGAACGACAAACCCGTTGCAGATGAAATTGGCGTTGTCTTCCACCGACAAGTCGTATACGGGTACCTGAATACCCGTCCGCTCAACCTTGGTCACGCGCCACGGACGGAGCGGACGCTGATCGCGGTCCACGCGAAGATCGAGCGACCACTCCTCGAATCGGACTGGATGTGGAGAACCCGGAGGCTGGGATACCCGCTCCCGGCCCCACGGCCTCGTCGGACGCCAACCGCAGGTCAGCGCCAGCCAATACACGTCCTCAACGAGCCCCCGACTGGCGCTGTAGAGACGGAACCCCTGCTTGCTCTCAGGGCCGCTCTTGACGTATTCAATGCCGTCCGCGTCAATCAGGCCAGCAAGAAACATCCGCTTGTGGTGCGCCGCCATTCGGGCGAGCCACGCAGGCAACCGCTTCTGCGGTGCCCGCACCCCGGCGGTCAGACCAAGCGACTCCAGCAGCCGCCCGGCGTCATTGCAATCCATCCGTGACGTGCGAGCCGCTGTGGTGTAGACCCGACCACCAAAATACTTCTCCAGTAGCCGATCCGCCTTGGCGTTGAGGGCTTCGTCAGTGCCGCGAGCAAAGCAGACCGACCAACCCGGCGTCCGGTGCTTGTTCTTGCGGATGTACTTGGTCACCCAGCCATCGCCCCACATCCAGCCGAGCAGCCAGAGCAGGTCGTCGGTCGGAGCGGGCATGCCAGGCACCTGCGGCTCGTCAGGATCAGGCGAGACACGCACGGTATTGACGTACTGGCCGGGCACAAGGTCGACTGCCTTCACCCAATGCGGCACGCACCCCACCGCATCATTGCACGCAAGGAAGGGATGTCGGTCGGTCACGAGAATCTCGTGGCGGTCGGTGCTGATGCGATAGACTTCCGCGTGACCCTGTGGCCATACGCCAGTAACCGGCTGAGGCTCTAACCGCTTGGTTTTCTCGTTCCACGACTGGACCACCTGACCGACCTGCACCGCTTCAATGGGCACCCAACTTCCATCGCCCAGTAGCACCTTTTCCCCTTCGGCAATGCAGCCGATGTAGGTGATGCCGTGGGGGCGAGCCCCGGTATTGACGAGGGCAGGGAGGGTGTGGGTCCAGTCGTTGAGCTGGGCCGTGATCTGGCGGGCGCCGACCTTCGCGTTCTGCATCGCGTCCACCGAGAGCATGTCGTCCACGATGATCTCGTCCGGGTGCATGCCGGTCACGGTGCCGCCCGTGCCGGTGACGAAGAACGTGGGCTCCTTCCGCCGCCCAGCCCGCTTCACGTCGGCCTCGGTCACCGACCACCGCTGGTTCTGGTACGTGTCGGGGATGACCTCGGGGAAGAGGGCGCGGAGCAGCTCGTTGGCCTCGAATTCCTGCTTGATCGACCGGAGGAAGCGGGCCGCGTTCTCCTCCTTCTCGTTCGCCAGCATCAGCGACGTGTCGGGGTTGCGGCAGGCGGCCTGGATGGCGTAGCCCTGCGTGCAGCAGGTGGACTTGCCGAGGGCGCGGGGAACGAGGATCAGCCGGACGGGCGCCTCATCGAGCGCGGGCTCCCCCGTCCGGCGCTCCATGAACCGGCACATGAGGTAGTGGGTGGCCGGGCGCATCGGGACGAGGGCACCGTAGCCGAGCACCACGTCGCAGAGCCAGTAGAGGTCGGTGAGCGCCTTCTTCCGGTAGGCGTGCCACTGGGGGGAGCCCTGGTCAAACTGGACGACGGTCGTCACGGGCCGAAGGCCACCGGCATGGAGATGGACCGGGCGGCGTAGTCGTTGCGCCAGACCTTGGCGAATCCCGGCGAGAGCAGCCGCCCCAGTGGCGAGGCCCGGAAGGCGGCCCGTGCCCGGCGGGTCCGCCACCCCTTGAGGGCCGCGAGGCGACGCTGGCGCTTGGTCACGCGCGTCCTTGCGGCAAACGCTCGACGTGCAGCGGCGCATCCCCGTAGGTCAGGCGGTAGAGCATGCCGCAGCATCCCACCTGATCGAGTTCCCCACCGTTGAACCAGAGGCGCAGTTCGCGGCGGCAGTTCGGGCACGGGAACGCCACGCCCTCCGTCCCGACGTCCTCCATGAACCAGTCCGGATCACTCATGCGCGTCCTCCTCCGTCGCCTCGACCACGGCCTCGACCACGATCTCGCCCGCATCGGGCAGGCTGCCCGTGGCCTGCATCCGCTGGAGGGTGTCCTGCTGGACGTTGAGGATGATGGTCTTGCTGCCGACGTTGGTCTCGGCCTTCTTCGGGACGATCCGGTCGAGGATCGGGACGGTGAAGGCGGGGATGGCCTTGTAGTCGCCGGCCGCCACCGCCAGTTCGAGCCCGGCCTTGTGGGACTGGACGTAGAACTGGTGGGCCAGCGTCAGGGACTCCTTGGCCGCCTCGGTCACGGACCCTTCGAGGGTCTGGACAAAGAGCTGGAAGTCGGGGCGCTTCCGGAGCCAGCGGAGGGCTTCCTTGGTGACGGGGACGCCCGCGAGTTCGCTGGCCTTCCGGGTCTGGGCGCTCACCTTCGGGCGCTTGCCGTCGGGCTGCGGGGAGAGGAGCCAGAGCGCGAAGCTCTTCATCCACGGGCGGAGGGAGCCGCCCAGCGCCTCGCCCTGCCCGGTACGGGTGACGGCGCGGCTCATGCGGCTGGCGCGTTCCGGACCGGGGTCCTATCTTCGAGGGGCAAGGTCGTCATGCCTTCCAACGTACCACCTTTCCCGTGAGCCGTCCAGATGGCCGTGACTGTCGTGTATGGCACCCGCCCCGAGACCCGGAAACTCCGCACGCTCCTTGCCGGAATGCGGGAACGGGGGTGGGGGGTGCAACTGATCTCGACCGACCAGCACCCCGACCTGACGGCCCATCTCCACGACGACCCCGTGTTCGCGGGGACCACGCACCTTGGGATGCCGAACCTCGGCGGGCTCGACCCGTTCGAGTACGGGCGCCTGCTGGCCGAGCAGCTCACCGACGTGATCCGCGGGCAGGTGGTGGTGGTGCAGGGGGACACGGCGACGGCCTGGGCGGGAGCGCGAGCCGCCACCAACCTCGGGCTTCCCGTCTACCACGTCGAGGCGGGGGTCCGGACGGGAGACTTCAAGAATCCGTGGCCCGAGGAGACGTTCCGCCGGGAGATTGACGTGCTGGCCGATGCGGGCTGCTGCGCCACCGAGGCCAACCGACAGGCGCTGGCCCGCGAGGGGCAGTTCTTCACCCGCTTCCCCGTCACCGGCAACCCGGGGATTGATGCGTTGCTGGCCGACCAGTCGCCCGTCTCGACCCGGTGGCGGCACGTCCTCGTCACCCTCCACCGCCGCGAGAGCTTCGGGGAACGGCTCACCGAGATCGTGCGGGCGCTGGGGCAGTGGGCGGCGGCCCACCCCGACACCCCGATCTTCTGGCCGGTCCACCCGAACCCGGCCGTCACGGCCGCGATTCAGTCCGCCGGCGGGTTGCCCAGCTCGGTGGTCCTCCTCCCGCCGCTGGCTCCCCGCCCGTTCCTGACCCTGCTGGCCCACGCCCATGCCGTCCTCACCGACTCGGGCGGGGTGCAGGAAGAAGCCGCCGCCCTCGGCATTCCCTGCGTCGTCGCCCGCCAGGTCACCGACCGTCCCGAATCCGTGGACGAGGGCCTCGCCGTCCTCGCCCCCGACCCCGCCGCCCTCCCCACCGCCCTCACCCTCGCCTGCCGCCCGGGTGGGCTCCGCGCCTGCCCCTCGCCGGTGTTCGGGGACGGCCTTTCTTCTCCCCGCATCCTCGACCACCTCGCCGCCCTCTACCCGGGAGCCCTCGCATGACCGTGGTCCACGCCGACTGCCTTGACGGGATGCGCGGGCTCGACGCCGAGAGCGTGGACGCCATCGTCACGGACCCGCCGTATGGCCTGTCCTTCATGGGCAAGGACTGGGACCACGGCGTCCCGGGCGAGGCGTTCTGGGAGGAGGCGTTGCGCGTGGCGAAGCCCGGGGCGCACCTGCTCGCCTTCGGCGGCACCCGCACCTTCCACCGGCTCGCTGGCGCCATCGAGGACGCGGAGTGGGAGATCCGGGATTGCCTCTCCTGGCTCTACGGGAGCGGCTTCCCGAAGTCGCACAATGGCCCGTGGGGCGGCACCGCGCTCAAGCCCGCGTGCGAGCCGGCCGTGCTTGCCCGCAAGCCGATCAGCGAGTCGACCGTCGCGGCGAACGTGCTGCGGTGGGGGACCGGAGCGCTCAACATCGATGCGTGTCGCCTCGTCGAGGGTGACTCCGCGTGGCCGGGCCCGTCTGGCGCGGTCACATCGGTGCCGTACCCAGCGAAGGGCAACAGGATCTACGGCGAGCTCGGGTACCGTGAAGGCGAGATGTGGGACGGTCACCCCGGCGGGCGGTTTCCCGCGAACATCTACGCCTGCCCGAAGCCGGCGGGGACCGAGCGCGAGGCCGGGACCGAGCACCTTCCGCAAGAGGAGAAGGCCCAACTCGCGGGAGCGGTGGAATCCGACGACCCGGTCAGCGCGAGGTTCCGCTCGCAGCCAACCGGCAACACCCACCCCACCGTGAAGCCGACCAAGCTCTACCGCTGGCTGCTTCAACTCGTCACACCTCCCGGCGGCACCGTGCTGGAGCCGTTCGGCGGTAGCGGGACTACGCTGGTCGCCGCGACCAAGGAGGGCTTCCGAGTGATCGCAGCCGAGCGCGAGCCGAAGTACTGCGACATCATCCGGGCCCGGGTTGAGCACGCGCTGCTACCATGAGCACATGGCCGCTCGCGCCAAGATCTCGCCAGCC
>ERZ650311.1081-NODE-1081-length-14322-cov-5.096657_pt1 | contig 14322 bp, 24 predicted proteins | sample MGYA00376247_ERZ650311 | MGnify/ENA primary metagenome ERZ650311 (study PRJEB26733, sample SAMN07839324) | wastewater metagenome | biome: small river; feature: stream; material: water | place: USA: North Carolina | collected 2016-07-28 ... | reverse complement strand
CCGACGCGTTCGCCGCACTCGACGCCGAGGACAACACTTCACCGAATGCAAATTCGACTGACAAGTCGGGAAATTCGACCGACAAGTCTGGAAACTCGAGCAACCGCAACCCGAACGGCACGTCCAACAACTCGGGCGGGAACGGATCAGGTGACGATGGTTCAACCGACGAAACCGATGATTCGGGCGATGACGGTTCCGACGACGGATCTGACGGCGAAGGTGAAGACGATTCCGATTACGAAGAATCGGACGACTAGGTTCCCCAGGGGTGGGGTAAACACGCACCCGGGCCGGTTATCGGTCCGGGTGCGTCTCTTTGTAGGCTGACGGTATGGACGAGCACACCGCTGCACAGCTCAGCGCACTGCGCCAGAGCATCGACAACGTCGATGCGGCGCTCGTGCACATGCTGCGCGTGGTGCTGCTGGTCCTCACCGCGCTCGCCGGTGTCGGGTTGATCGTCGTCGCGGTGGCGAACGCGCTGCCGACGCTGAAGGAGCGCGCCGATTGGGTCGCGCCGCGCGATCACGGCCTCGGCGTGCAATCGCTCGTCGACGCGCTCGACTTCGTGGGCACCGCCCCCGACGAGCACGGCCAGCTGCGCAACGCCTCGTTCTCCGAATACAAGATCCCCGGCATGCTGGACCTGCCCGAGCAGATCGGCTGGGACGCCGTCGACTCGCAGCAAAGCACCGGCCCCTTCGGCGCCAAGGGCATCGGCGAGAGCGGCTGCTTCGGCGTCGCCTCGGCCATCGCCGAGGCCGACGGCACGGTGCTGGGCATCTTCACCGACGGCGACCTGCGCCGCCTGATCGAGAAGGGCCAGGACCTGCGCGGTCTGCTGGCACGCGACGTGATGCACCCCGACCCGCGCACGCTGCGCGACGACGTGCTCGCGGTCGACGACCTTGCGTTCAGCCATGGCGGGCCACCTTCACGGTGTTAACGGGCTGGGGTATTAATACGGTCGTTAAGTCCATGGCCGGCGATGATGCCGACGGTGTGGTGCTGGTGCCATGGGAGCCGGGGGTAACGGTGTGCGGGCGTGAAAAAGCCCGCACGGTGGCGGGCTTGGTGGGCGGGGCGGGATCAGTGTCAGCGCGGAAGTGGCACGGCGTCCAGACGGTTCGGGGGTATCAGGATGCAGCAGCCCACGCCGGCGCGGCGGCCGGCCTCGATGTCGGTGATCTGGTCGCCGATGATGATGCTGTTGGGCATGTCGATGTCGAAGTCCCGCTGGGCCTGCAGCAGCATGCCAGGCTCTGGCTTGCGGTTCGGCCCCTCGGCGTCCGGGCAGTGGTAGATGCCGCGCAGCGGGTGGCCCAGCATGGTGAACAGTTCGGCCATGTGGCGGTGGATGGCGAACAGATCTTGGAGGGTAAGGTGCCCGTGGGCGATGCCGGCCTGGTTGGTCACGACGATCAGCAGGTAGCCGGCGCGGGCGTACTGGCCGGCCACGCGCGAAATGCCATCGGTGAGGTGGAACTGGTCGACCTTGTTGCAATACCCGTGGTTGACGTTGATGACGCCGTCACGGTCGAGGAATAGGGCGCGGTTCATGCTGGCAGGCTCCTGATGTGGTTGATGATCTGGCTGGTGGTGATGTGGCTCGAGGTGGGCGCGATGACCAGCCGGCCGCCCCAGTCGGCCAGGATCTCGGCCTCCGGCACCGGCTTGTTGAGGTAGTCGTGCCCCTTGACCAGGATGTCCGGGCGCAGGCGCTCGATGAGCAGCCTGGGCGTGACTTCGCTGAACACCTCGACCCGGTCGACGCATCGCAGGGCGCGCAGCATGCGGTATCTGTGCAGTTCGGGGATGATCGGCCTGCCCGGGCCCTTGATGGCGCGCACGGAGGCATCGGAGTTCATGCCGACCACGAGGATCTCGCCTTGAGCGCGGGCGAACTGCAGCAGCGCGACGTGCTCCGCATGCAGCAGGTCGAAGACACCGGTGGCCAGGACGGTGCGGGGGTCGCGTGGTGGTGTCCACATGGCTACTTCTTCTCCGGGGTGACCTTGCTGCCATAGAGCGGCAGCTTGGCACTGAGCCAGCCCTGCAGCTGGCCGATGATGAGGCTGCCCTCGCGCTGGTTCAGGATGTCCAGCACCTGGTCGCCGATTTCGATCTTGGCGCCTCCGCCCGGGATCGTCGTGAAGCTGATGGCCCGGTTCTCGACGCGCTCCACCGGTTCGAACACCCCGGGCAGCACGCGGCGCAGGCGCTTGGCGGCCAGCAGGCGGTCGGTGTGCTCGTCGATGATCCGGAACGGGACCGACAGGTGCTCTGCCACCGCCTGGCGCGTGGCGGTGATCGGCGGGTTGGCCGCGCACAGGTCCACGTAGCACTGGTAGACGGCCTCGTTGGAGACTACGGTGGGGCCTCGGCGGCCAGCTGGGCGGGTGGCTTGGATCATCGCAGCGCCTTCCATAGTTGCTCACCCAGGGCCCTGCCCAGTTCTTGGGTGACGGTCTTGATCAGCTTGTCGCGGGGCATGGATCGCAGGGCTGTCGGACTGATGCCATATCCGACCTCGCCGCCCGCGAACTTGACGTACGCGTGCACTGAGCCTCGTAGGTGGTCAGGCTCGACCTTTGCGATCAGCAGCCTGAGAGACTCCACCCGGGCTGCAAAGTCCAGTGGCGGCGCATTGCCGATGGGTGCGTATTCCATCCGTTCTGGGATCACCACCTCATAGGACTCCCTGCCATGCCGCGGTGCGAGTGCTTCAAGTTCACCGGTGACGGGGGCCAGCACTGACATCTCGCCGGCGATGGCTATGGCGTCATCGAGCATCTGCTGCTGGCGGGCCAGCTTGCTGCTGATGCTCTCCAGCAGGTTGCGGTCCATGACGTGCGCGGCCTCGAGGTTGGCGTTTCGAGACTCCAGCTGGGCGGCTCGGGCATCCAGCGCGGCGCCCTGCTCGATCATGTCTTCGACCAGCGCAGACATGCGCGCGAGCGAACGAACTGATTTCTTGGTCATGGTGTCTCCGGGTCAAACGAATACCTTCAGGTCCGGGTGCGTGCTGCGGATCCGGTTGGCGGTTGCCTGGACCCACCGCTCGAACTCGCCGCGGGAGATCGACTGGACCTGCAGGTCGTGGTACTCGTGCAGATCACGCATGGCCTGAAGCTGCGGCCCGGTCATGCCCATGCGGCCGGTGGCCTTGTATCTGGCGTGGGACTCGGCCAGGGCGGCCTCGACCGACGTGCAGGCCTGCAGGGCCTCCGGGCCCACGCCACCCTGGCCCATGGTTTGGGCCACGTTGACCATGTCGGCCACGGTTCGCCAGTCGTCAGGGGTGGCCTGCCCGCGGGAGAATGCCTCGATGCTGCTCAGGTTGCGCAGCCGGAGGTGGTCCAGGACGTCGTTGCCGGCCCGGGCGGCGCCGAGGATGGCCATGTCGATCGGGTTGACCAGCGCATAGTGCTTGCGCCGGCAGACTTTGCGGCTCATTGGGTCTTGTCCTCCCGGTAGAAGTCGATGACATCAACTCGCACAAGTGGCGCAACGGCAACGTGCTTGCGAATTGCTTGCTCAAGCCAGTTGCGCGGCACAGCAATTACCATCGCCCGCACCGGCTCGGCCTGGGTGTTGGGTTGGTCATCCATGGCGGTCCTCCAGCAGCTGGCGGATGGCGTCGGCGTGCTGGTGCGGGTTCAGGTGCCGCCACAGTGTCTGCCGCGCCCGGTCGGAGTAGAGGAACGTCTCGGCGCGCTGGAACAGTTCGGTGAACTCGGCCCCGTCCATGCTGTCCCAGGCCAGGGACTTGGCCACCCAGGTGCCGGACTCGTCCTGCACCATGTACCCGGCGCCCACCACGATCCAGGCGCGCAGCGCGTCGAAGTCGGTGAAGGCCTCGGTGCGCTCCAGCAGCCGGCGCACGGTGGCCATGAACCGGGCCGACTGCTTGGGGTCGCGCGGGATCGTGAAGTCGTACTCCGCCTGCTCGCCGGGCGCCAGGCTGTCGATGAACTTGCGCCACCGGCGCTGGTTGCGCTCGTCCTCGGCGCTGACACCGCGCAGGCGGCCGTCGTTGTCTTTGTAGACGTGGACCTTGGTCATGGCATCAAGTCCTTGGCTGCGCGGATGAAGCTGACAGCTGTCTCAGCGCAGAGGCCGTTTCCGTAGGCGCGCAGTCGTCCCACGCGGCTGGAAGCCCCATCAACCACCGGGAATGAGCCGGGTTCAATTGGACGCCAGCGGGGGCCTTTTGGATCTCGGCAGAGGACCCACTCGGCGTTGTACCAAAAACCGTTGACAGGGCCTGCACCTCCAGCGGTACTCCCTTCGTCCCCCAGAGCTCGTCGCGCGTCTTGATGGTCGCCCCAGAGCGCCAGTCCCTGCTCTGCGGGGTGGTCCATGCTGCCAGCGTGGCCTGCTGCTGGAGCGACGATCCCGTCATGGCCTGGGTCATCGTCCCGCCCCGCTCCGAATCCGAGGCTGCTGGCGTCGTCCACCCAGCCACCAGCGCAAGATCCGGCCGATACCCCTGGCGCGGCCGCGGCCTGCCTGCGGTGCTCTCCGTGTCGTGAGGCGCCGGCCCCACCGGTGTAGGCCAGTGCGCCAAAGCTGCGATGTCCAAGAGCGTCATGCCGGTCTGGTTTCGCCTGGCCTTTTGCTCCGGCGTCTCGGGCGATCGCCTGGTCGCGTCGGCCGCCCCGGGGGTGGGCCATGAAGTAAATCCGATGGCGCCCGTGCGGAGCACCGACGCCCGCTGCAGTGGCAATAACCGCCCCGACGGTGTAGCGACTGTCTTCCAGGTCAGTGCAAACAGCGTCGAGCCAAGCAAGCCCGTCAGGGCCCGATACCTGCTCGCCAAGGATGCCGTCAGGTCGGCACTCGCGGATGAGCCGCGCCCATGCCGGCCATAGGTGGCGCTCGTCTTCATGCCCTTTGCGCTTGCCGGCCGCGCTGAAAGGCTGGCACGGGCAGGAGCCGGTCCAAACAGGTCGATCGTCTGGCCATCCGGCGCGGCGCAGGGCGTAGGACCAGACCCCGATGCCGGCGAAGAAGTGACATTGGGTGTACCGGCGGAGCTCGCCGGGATCAATGTCGACAATGGATCGCTCGTCGACAACACCAGGGGCGATGTGGCCTGCCTGGATGAGATTGCGGAGCCACTGTGCTGCATAGGGGTCGATCTCGTTGTAGAAGTCCGTCATGGCTTACCCAGGATCTGGGCCCGAAGCACCTGGAACCCGACCTTGATGTGGTGGCAGTGCTGGCCGGCCGATCGGTTGATGTAGTGCGCGATGCGCTCCATCGCTGCAGCGCACTGAGCCTCGATGGAGGACACGAACAGGTCGGGCTTCATTGGTCACACCCCTTGCCGATCGCACCCTTGTCGCGCTGGTCGGTGAAATCGCGCCAATGCACCCAGCCCTGCGGGCACAGGAATCCCCAGCTGCGCACGCGGGGACCGGTCATGAACATGGTCCAGCATGGCCCGGTCGTCAGTTCGATGCGGTGCGGCGCCGGGCCCCACCGGAACTTTCTGTCACCGGCGCGGCGCACGAACTCACCGGCGGGCGTGTGCTCGAGGTACTGGCCATCCAGCAGGATCGAGCAGTTGAATGCCCACGGGTGATCATGGAGAGCCCGGTCATCGTCGCTGCGCAGGAACAGGTGGACGTAGATGTTGAACAGCGGGTTGCGCGGGAACAACCACCAGCGCAGGAGGTGCGGGCTCTCCTGGCCACCGATGACGAAATTCGGTTGGCGGGCGCTGGCCCAGTTGATGATGCGTTGGCTGATGGTCATGGTCAGAATGGAAGGTGGTCGGGGATCCGCGCGGCAGTGGTCGCAGGTGCTGGTTTGGCCTCCAGCGCCTTGCGCTTGGCCTTGTAGGTCGCCAGGATCTCGATCAGTTTGCCGTGGGTCCACTTGTGCGAGGCGTTGTTCGCCTCCAGCGCCTCGACGCGCTCCAGGCCGATGCGCGCGATCAGCCCGATGCGGTAGTCCACTGCCCGGCCGGCGCCGTGGCGGTTGCACACCACCAGTTGGCGGTGGCAGTTGTCCTCGTTGAACCGCAGGTGCCCCGCGCTGCCGGTGGACCGGTAGTGCCCGGCATCCCAGCGGCTGCCGGTTATCAGGTCGCGGTCGTTGGCCGTGCGGCCGCAGCAGATGCAGGGCTGCCCGGCATCCCGCAGGCGGATGTAGGCGTTGAACTCGGTTTGCGCCTCCTTGATCCGGTCGGCGATCGTCTTGAGCGACTCGCGCCGGGCCCGGGTCAGTTCCCGCTCTGCCACCTTCTTCGCCTTCGCGCTGGCCGTGGCCATCTTGGTGGCGCACCTGGGGCTGCACACGATCTGCGTGGTGCGGGTCGGGATGAAGGTCTTGCCGCACTGGCGGCATTGCTTTGAGTGGTTCGTCACAGGCCCTTCCCCTTGCCCTTGCTGACCACCTTCACGACCGGCACCGGCGTATCGTCCGGCCAGTCCTTGTACCGGACGTTGCGGCCGACGTACATCAGGTCGAACTTTCCTGTCGGCCCGCCGCGCTGCTTCGGCATAGAGCAGTTCGCCAGGTAGCGCCAGTCGTCGCCCAGGTCCGGGTTGACCACGATCGGGCGGTGGATGAACAGGATGATGTCGGCGTCCTGCTCGATCGCTCCGCAGTCCTTGATGTCGGACATCTTGGGCATCGGGTCGATCTCCTTCTCGACGCCGCGGCTCACCTGCACCAGGGCGATGATGGGGATCTTCAACTCCTTGGCCAGCGCCTTGAGCCCGCGGGATGCCTCCTCCAGCTGGTAGGTGCGCGGGGCCCTGGTGTCGGTCCCCGTCATCAGCTGCAGGTAGTCCACGATCAGCAGCCGCAGGCCGTGGCGGCGCTTGAGCACCCGGGCCTTGGTGCGGATCTGGTTGATGTTCAGCCCGCCCTTGTCGTTGCTGTAGAACGGGGTGTGGGCCAGCTTTTCGACGCCGGCCGTGAGGTTCGACCAGTCGACGTCGGACATCTTCTCGGGCCGGCGCAGCGCGTGCATGGGCACCTTGCCGATGGACGACAGCGCCCGCTGGGCGCCCTCCTTGTTTTCCATTTCCATGCTGAACTTGCCCACCGGCAGGCCCAGATTGACCGCTACGTGCAGCCCGACAGCGTCGGCCAGCGCGCTCTTGCCCATGCTGGGCCGGCCACCCACGATCACCAGCTGGCCGGGCCGCAGGCCTCCATCGAGAAGGTCGTCCCAAGCGGTCAGACCGGTGGGGATGAACTCGGCTTCGCGCTGATCGTTGCCATGCTGCTGGTCCTGGAGCCGGTCGAGCTCGCGCACCACCAGGTCCTGCATGGACTCCCAATCGTCCTTGGCGCCGGCGCGGGACTCGATGATCCCGAAGATCCGCCGCTCGGCCTCGTCGGCGATGTCGGCCACCGGCCGGCCCATGGGGTTGAAGGCGCTGGTGGCGATCTCGTCGCTGGCCGAAATCAGGTTGCGCAGGACAGCGCGCTCGCGCACCGTCTCGGCATGCCGGCGGATGTTGGCGGCGCTGGGCACGTACTGGGCGAGGGAGTTCACGTAGGCCAGGCCGCCCGCCTCCTCGCCGTTGCCCGTCGACTGGAGCCGGGCCCAGACCGTGATGACGTCGGCCGGCCGGTTGGCGTTGACCAACTGCGATATCGCCGCGAACACCAGCCGGTGCTCGTAGCGGTAGAAGTCGGCATCGGTGACCAGGTCGGCGACGTGGTCCCAGCCGCGGTTATCCAGCAGCAGGGCGCCGAGCACGGCCATTTCGCTCTCGGCGGAGTGCGGGGGGATGCGCAGCTGGGCCGCGCCGGTGTCGCGCTCGAACACTTCGAGCTCGGTGGGGGATGTGCGTGCGTTCATGCGTGATCCTTGTTGGTGTAGTTGCCTTGCACGACCTTCATGAAGTTGTCGCGCTTCATCAGCCAGCCCAGGTCGCAGTGCTTCCATGACCCAGACCGGCCGCTCAGGAAGTCGGACTCGTGCGCAGCCTCGAAGAACCTGCCGAACCAGTCCAGGGCCTCGGCTGGCGTGGTGGCGTAGCGGCTGCCGTCTTCACGCACAGCCTCGGCGGAGAGCAGCCACTTCCACCGCTGGCGCATGGCGTCCGCGGCTGCGCTGTCCTTCCACATTTCGTACCGTGGTCTTGGCAGCGTTGGGCACTTCGAGACGAACACGCCGACGATCTGCTTGAGCGGGCATGCCGGGGTGACTGCGTGGTCTTCCGGCTTGTCGGATTCGGACCTTGGTGGCACGGTCGTCGTCAGCATCGCTGGCGACAAGGGTGCGTCAGCACCCGGTATTCCTGACTCCAAAGGTGTTGGTGAAGGTAAAGAAACACGCGCGGGTGTACTCGTTTGCTTGGCTTCTGCTATAGCATTTGCTACCCCGTTTGCTACCTGTTTTGCTAGACCGCTGCTATCTTCTTCGCTACGGTTTTGCTGCTTCTTGGCCCCTCCCTTGGAGCCGGCAACCGCCTTTTTCTCGCTGATCGCCTGTGCCTTGTTCCACTCCTCGGTGACCCGCTTGTGGGCGTAGTGGGTGCCGGTGTCCTTGAACAACTCCAGCAGAACATCCTTGGATGCCTTCCACTTCGCCGTGCCCAATTTGGTGACCTCGGCCAACTGCTGGTCGTCCTTGGGCAGGGTTCCGCCGCGCTTCCATGCGGCCATCAACATGAGGCAGTACGCCCCATGTCTCTCCGTGCTCAGGTGCGTGGTGTCGGCCAGATAGTCGGCCACGTACCACGGCATCCAGGTGTCGGCCTTTTTGGTCACAGCCCGCTGTCCTTCAAGTTCTTGGCGAAGGATTCCCAGCTGGCAATCGCCGCAGCCTGGGGACCAGTCAGGTGGTCCTTGTCGAATGCTTTCGACACTCGAAGCCACTGGTCAGGGTAGACGCCAGTCATGGAAGCCAGAACGCCGACATCGAACATCGGGCCACCCACGCGCTCGGCGTCGGCGCGGATTTCTTCGTCGAGCCCCACTTCGCCATGCAGGTGGCCGGCGACCAACCCGATGGCGGCCGCCAGTGAGGCGTCCGGGTGCATCAAAAGCAATTCCAGCAGCGCGCGGTTGTCGTGGTGCTCTGCGTGACACTGTTCGCAAAGGCACTGGAGGTTGTGGTTTTTGTACTCCCAGACTTTGCGGCCCTTCACATAGCAGCGGTGGTGCACATTCAAGGTGACTTCGCTCTCGCCGCACGTCTCGCAGCGGAATTTGGCTGCCTGCATCACCTCCAGGCGCTTGCGCTGCCAGTTGGGGTGAAGGTACTGCTCCTTGTAGGTCATGGTGCTCATGTGCATTTCCGATATGCCCGGCGAGGAGGACATCGGCAGGGCGGGCCGGAAGACCGCCTTTTCGGGAGCTACCCTAGCCGCGCCTGAAATCATTGGGACGCCCCCGCCGCTGCCCGCGCCTGCTCGCCCATGACGGTGAACTGGCACGGCGCCAGGCCAAGCCGGGTTTCCAGCGCCGCTACCTGCTCCGGCGTGCGGGACTTGATCGCCGCGGTTCGGGCTTCCATCCAGGACCGGGCCATGGCGGTGTCGCCCTCGGCATAGGCCTTCTCCATCAGCCGGCCAAGGTCGGCGATGTGCAGTTCGAGCTCGGCGTGCGTCATGCTGCCTCCATGGCGAGTGCTGCTTGGCCACCAATGCGCTCCTGCTGGAGGGCCTTCTTGATGACCATGATTTCCGCCCGGTGCACGTTCAGGTGTTCTGCGCGCGTGAGCCGCTGCAGGTTGACCGGGGTGTCATTCAGCGAATCGTGGTCACGGTGGTGGATGACGTGGCCCTTCGGTATCGGGCCATGCGTGTGCCGGTAGAGCCACACGGCGTAGAACTCCCACACGTTGGGCTGGGCGATCTTGATGTGCCGGCGTGGCGTTCCGCCCTTTCCAATACGAGTAACGATCGACCCGACCGGCATTCCCTTGTCGCTGATTCGACCCGGCTTCCATTCCGACCCTGGACTCAGGTGAATGCCCTTCAAGTCCTTGTTCCAAGGCTTGATGCCTGGCGCGAAGGTGCTGGACTTGTTGTAGCCAGTGGCATCGCGGTATGCGTGGTAGCAGCCGACAGTGCAGAACCGGATGGGGCGTGCGCCAGACCTGTCGCGCTGAAATCCGGCACCACAGTGCTCGCAGGTGAATTTGCCCATTACGCGGCCTCAAAATCAAGCCCGGCCTGCGCCGGTTGGCGCGCGGTGTTGTGAAGCGGCACGAAGTAGCCGGGCAGCCGACTGTTGCGCAGCGCCTCGGCGTTGTCGCGCCCATAGGCAATCAGGACGGATGGCGCACCGGCCGGTCCAGCGACGCCACCGCCTGGCAGCCGGAAGCGGATGCGACCTGCCAGGAAAAGCATCCCGCTGGCGCGTTGCCAGCAGAATTCTTGGAACGCTTTCGTTTCGGTACGGGCAAAGATCAGGACGACGGCATTGCCATGCTCTGCCGCGCGTTTTAGGAACTTCTCAGCGTGCGGCCCGTAGGGTGGGTTGCACCAGACGCGCCCGACCCACTCGCGCGCAAGGCCGTCGTCCTCGATGGTGAATTGAGTAGTTGCTGTGCGCCATGGCTGGTGTTGACTGGCGCACGGGTCCATGTCGAAGGGTCCAAGCGCCTGCAGAATTTCGGGTGGCGTCAGCCAATCGTGCGTCGTGGCAGTGCCGCCGTCCCCTCCAGTCTCGAAGGTACTGTTCATATTCAGTTCACCCTCAAGCCGGCGGCGGCCATCTGGCGCAGCACATCGCGCACATCGCCGAAGTGGCAGCGGTTGAGCCAGTCGGTCACGACTTCACCGCCTTCCGGCGCATCGGCAGCAGATCCGGCGCGATGCTCTGCACACGGGCGCGGCAGGTGTTGACCGACACATCGAACCGGCTGGCGATCTCTCGCCACTCGTAGCCCTGGCGGCGCAGTGCGGCCATGGCTTCGGCGTCCAGGGTCATTCGTTTGCAGACCCGGGGCGTCTTGGGTTTCTGGTCTTCGTCGTCCGGCTGGACCTTGCGCGGCTCGTCGTCGCCGGGCTTGCGGGTCCAGAGGGAGGGGCCGCGCGCTGCCCACACGGCATCGGTGATTGCTTGGGGGTCGATCACAGCAAGTCTCCAGCCGGTCAGGGGTTGGGCTGACTCGCCGTTTCGGTGGCTTCGGCGCCAAGGAGTTCGGCAGGCAAATGCTTGCGCGCCTGAACTGCCAGCACACGATCTGCAATCCGGCTTGGCAAAATGTCAGGCCACTTATCGACCGCTTGGTAGGAGACGCCTATTGCATGGGCAGCAGCGGCTACAGTGCCGCCCAGCAGTTCGATGGCTTTGGATTTTTGCATGGCGCCATTTAACCACAGTTCAGCGGAAGGGCGCAACTTTGGTTGACCACTGCGGGCAACTGTGGTTAAATTCTTCTGCCCCGCACCACGCGGGAAGGAGTAAGCGATGCCACATACCGTACCGCCGGTCAGCGCGGAAGACCGCAAGCTGGCGAACCTTTTTGGAGCCCCAGACCAGTCCTGGCTGCAGGTCGATCTCGAGCTCAACCGCCAGAAGATCACCGACCCTCTGCGCCAGCGCGAAGCCGATCGCGCCTCGGCCGACGAGGCCATGCTCCGAGCCATGCTGCGGGAGGCGTCGTGAGCGCGACAGCAGCGGTCCGGTCCTTCATCAACGTGAGAGAGCGCGGCCTGTCGGTCCAGTTTGAGACGACTAACTGCTATTGGTGCCGTGGCGAATGGGTTTGCAGCGCTTGCTACTCGAAGTCGGAGCGGGTCCGAGCATCGCTTCGACGGACCGCCGACAAACGGGACGCGCGCACCACAGGAACTGCATCGTGATCGCCCGCACGATCGCCCTGACTGCCCTCATGGCCGGTGCCCTGGCCGTGCTGGGCCCGTGGTTGGATGGCGTGACGCTGGACGACCACAGCGCAGAGGTCCAGCAAGCCAAGGATCTGGAGGACGCCCAGCGCGCCGCCCAGGCCCGCCAGCGATTCGAGCGCGCCGCGCAACACCTGTGCGGACCGCAGTCGGCCTGGCGCGAGGTCGACAACAACTCCATCGAGTGCACGGCCCGCCGCGGCCTGCGCGCAGCCATCGTCCACCTGAAGAAGGAACTCCCGTGAACACCATCCCCTACCTGACGCTGGCCGCATGGATCGGCCTGGCGATCGCCATGTGCGCGCTGGCCGTCGTCGCAGTCCTGAACTACATCGAAGACCGCCGCGAGAACCGCCGGCGCGATCGGTGGATCGCCCGGCTGCGCCAGCAGGCCGAGGCCGAAGTCTCCAACCGGCCGCGCCTGCCAGCGGCCGGCCCTCTCCCCTCCCTCAACCCCTCGAAAGGATCCCAGTGAACGCACTGACGAAACACGAGAGCGCGGCCCTGCCGGCGCTCGCCATGAACGAAACAGAACTGGTCAAGGTGCTGCAGACCAGCCTGTACCCGGGCGCCCAGATCGAATCGATCAAGATGGCACTGGGCTACTGCAAGGCCACCGGCCTGGACCCGATGCAGAAGCCGGTGCACATCGTCCCGATGTGGGACCGCAACAGCAAGTCGATGCGCGATGTCATCATGCCCGGCATCGGCCTGTACCGCACCCAGGCCGCGCGCAGCGGTGCGCTGGCCGGGATCTCGGAGCCTGAGTTTGGCCCTGACATCGTGGGCCAGCTGGGTGACGCCACCGTCAGCTACCCGGAGTGGTGCCGGGTGACCGTGACCCGGCGCATGGACGATGGCGTCCTGGCCACCTTCACGGCCCGGGAATACTGGATCGAGAACTACGCCACGGCCGGCAAGGATTCCAGCGCACCCAATGCCATGTGGCGCAAGCGCCCGCGCGGCCAGATCGCCAAGTGCGCCCAGGCCCAGGCGCTGCGCATGGCCTTCCCGGAAATGACCGGCTCCCAGCCCACGGCGGAGGAAATGGAAGGCGCCGATGCCGCGCCGGACGGGGCCGCATCGGCTGCACCGAAGGCCCCGGCGCCGCTGGCCGAGCGTGTGGACCGCCAGGCCTACCCCGAGGCCGACTTCGCCAAGAACCTGCCCAGCTGGCGCGCGGCGATCGCGGCCGGCAAGAAGACCGCCGACCAGATCATCGCCATGGTCCAGTCCAAGGGCGACCTGAGCGACGAGCAGAAGGAGCGCATCAAGGCGCCGCCGCCGGCCGCCGAGGGCGCGCCCACCGTGACCTACGCCAAGGTCGCCGACGCACTGAACGCCGCCAAGGATGCCGACGCGCTGGCCGCGGCCGCAGACCTGATCGGCGAAGTCGCAGACCCCGAGCAGCGCAAGGAACTGCGCGCGCTGTTCGACAAGCTCACCACCCCCAACTGAAAGGAACCGGACAATGCAGATCCACAACGTACAGCAGGGCTCCCCGGAATGGCTGGCCCTGCGCCGGCAGTACTTCACCGCCTCCGAGGCGCCTGCGATGATGGGTGTCTCGCCCTACATCACCCGCAACGAGCTCCTGCGCCAGAAGGCCACCGGCCTGACGCCGGAGGTCGATGAGCACCAGCAGTCGCGCTTCGATGCCGGCCACATGGCCGAGGCCTCCTACCGTCCGATCGCCGAGGAACAGATCGGCGAAGAACTCTACCCGGTCACCGGCACGGCGCACATCCACGGCCTGCAGCTGCTGGCCAGCTTCGACGGCCTGACGATGGACGAGCGCATCGGCTTCGAGCACAAGCTGCTCAATCAAAACATCGTCGAGCACCTTGTTGCCCACGGCGAACCTGGCCCGGCCTACTACTGGCAGTTGGAGCACCAGCTGCTGGTGTCTGGCGCGGAGAAGATCCTGTTCGCAACCAGCAACGGCACTGCGGATGGTGCGGTCGCCTACTGGTACAAATCCAAGCCGGAGCGCCGCGCCGCGCTGATCGCCGGCTGGCGCCAGTTCGCCATCGACCTTGCCGAGTGGAAGCCGGCGCCGGCCGCCCCCGAGAAGGTCGTGGCCGAACCCGTCGAATCGCTGCCGGCTCCAGTGGTGCAGGTTTCCGGACAGCTTGCCCTGACGGACAACTTCAAGGTGTTCGAGGAGCGGTTGCGCGAGTTCTTGGATAACCGTCTGATCCGTGAGCCGAAGACCGACGAGGACTTCGTGAACCTGGACGCGCAGATCAAGGCAATGAAGGCCGGGCGGGAGGCACTCAAGAGTGCCAAGGCGCAGATGTTGGCCCAGGTGCAGCCCATCGACCAGGCCAGCAAAACCGCCGATATGCTCGACACGCTGCTGCAGCAGAACTGCGCCATGGCAGAACGTCTGCTGAAGGATGAGAAGGAGCGCCGCAAGGGCCAGATCGTGGAAGCTGGCGTGATCGGCCTGCAGGCACACGTCACCGCCCTGAACGCGCGCCTCGGC
>ERZ650311.1079-NODE-1079-length-14335-cov-6.879342_pt1 | contig 14335 bp, 15 predicted proteins | sample MGYA00376247_ERZ650311 | MGnify/ENA primary metagenome ERZ650311 (study PRJEB26733, sample SAMN07839324) | wastewater metagenome | biome: small river; feature: stream; material: water | place: USA: North Carolina | collected 2016-07-28 ... | reverse complement strand
TTAGGCGATAGCAGCAAGTGCTGCGAGAACTTGCTCGCGCTTAGGCGTACCGGCTGCGCGGCCAACCTCAATACCTTCGCGATTAAGGAAGATTGTGGTGGGGGTCGAGCGGATATCTAATTCGCGGACGAGTTCGAGATGAGATTCAGCATCGATATGGATGTGCTTCACATCGTGCATTGGGATCACCATCTGAGAAAGCAGTGAATGTGTGGCTCGGCATGGAGCGCAGAATGCTGATGAGAACTGCACCATGGTGGCTCGAGACCCAAGCTCTTCACCAAGAATAGATGCTGTCAAACGATGGCCCGGCACTGCTTTCTTAGTGCGGATTGCGCCACGAGAGTTTTTCCACCAAAAACCATATGCACTGGCAATAGCCAGAACAATAAGGAGTGGCAGATAACTTTTCATACGAGTATTCTCACACAATGGCCAAGGTGTTGCTACTGACAAATACCCAGAGCGCAAGCGCAGAAGTTCTGCCAGCGCTCGGCCTTCTCTCGCACCAAGTCAAAGTTCTTCCACTGGAAGCATCTGTCCTTGTCGATGCACCTGTCATGGATTTGATCTTCGTTGATGCTCGTCGTGAATTTCCAGCTGCTAAGTCATTGACTCGTTTGATGGCAACAACTGGCGTTGAACAACCAATCATTGTTATTACAACCGAAGGTGGCCTCACTGCAATCAGTGCAGATTGGCAGATCTCTGATGTGATTCTTGATTCTGCCGGTCCCGCCGAAGTTGATGCGCGTATTCGTCTCGCAGTTGATACTCGTATCTTCGAACGTGAAGCGGCCGAAGGAGCATCGACTGAGATTCGCCAGGGTGATGTCGTAATTGATGAAGGTACATACACCGCAAAGATTCGCGGAACATCACTGGACCTCACCTTTAAAGAGTTTGAATTATTGAAGTTCTTGGCTCAGCACCCAGGTCGAGTCTTTACTCGCGCCCAGTTGTTACAAGAGATTTGGGGCTACGACTACTTCGGTGGAACTCGCACTGTCGATGTTCATATTCGTCGCCTCCGTTCCAAGCTCGGTCCAGAGTTTGAATCCATTATCGGCACCGTCCGCAATGTGGGTTACCGCTTTACCGTCCAGCAACCTGGTCGTGAAGCTGCTTCTGAATTGGTGTAACTCGCCATGCGCAAGATTCTTAAACTTTCTCGCTCACTCGTCGAACCAATTTCGCATATTCCGCACTCATATCAATTCATCACCTTTGATCCTGAGATTCACTGCGAGGCTTGGTTAGAGCTCAACAACAAGATCTTTAAAGTCCATCCCGATCAGGGAAATTGGGCGCTGGCGGATTTAGAGAATCGGATGCGCGAGCCGTGGTTTGATCCCAATGGTTTCTTTCTCTGTGTCGCTAACGGAATCATCGTAGGTTTTTGCTGGACCAAGATTCACAATGACTTTGTTAATCAAGATCCAATCGGCGAGCTATATGTCATCGGTGTTGACCCTGTTTATCACGGTCAAGGGATCGGCAAAGCAGTCTGCACTGAAGGACTTATCTACCTACGCGACAAAGGCCTGAAGAGCGCAATCTTGTATGTCGATGAAGATAACGCGGCAGGCATCGGCCTCTACAAAACCCTCGGCTTTAATTAGGCTGAAGGACCGGCCAACATATTTATCAACCATAACAAGCGTTCTTTTTCCCGTTCGAACTTGATGTGAGTTTGTAGCTCATAGTGCGCGATTTTGTTCCGCAATTGGTAAGCCAAATAGATTCGATTACAAATCTGGTCATAGCTCGATTTAGTGAGAGGATTCTTTAGCTTTGGAAAAATTGTATGAAGGGATTCTCTCCAAAATGTAGGGAAATTCTCGCCCACAAAGATGTAACGCCAAAAGCTAAAAGGTAGGTGTTGTTCGAATCCATTGAGCGAGTTTCCATTCTTCTTCGTTGCGCGTTCAATACTTTTGAGATTTTGATAGGACTGAGGAAGAACTTCCCACCAATCTCTTATCCCACGTGAATACGCATAGTCACTCATTGCAATTGGAATCCTGGCGCGAAGCTCATGTTCAACTACTCCGAGTAGAAAATAGAGCACGGTATAGCGCTTTAATTCTTCCTCGTAATAAATCTCGCGCTTCTGCATTGGCAGATGATTAGACAGCGAGAGGAAAAATCACTTTTCAATTTCTTCTTCTGTGTATAAAATAAGCGTAGGAGCCCAAGAGAGATCACTGACTTAATAAGTTACATCGCTTGGGTGCCCACGGTTACATAAGGTGGGGCAGGTCCGGGAGGTTAACTCTCGGACCTTTTTATTATGCGACTAAATCAGCACACATAGCGCGGAAGGCCGCGGTGTGTGCATCAACATCTGCTGCAGATGTATCAGGACACATCAGCGCCATATTGTGAAATGGCGTTAACAAGAATCCATCGTTGAGCAGACGCAAGTGAATGTACTGCTCGAGTGCGAAGTCTCCGGAATCAGCTGCTTCTTTGCCAGTACGTGGAGCCTTGCCTTTAAAGATGTACTCACCACGTGCACCAAGGCGGTTGCAATGCCAATCGAGATCAAACTCCTTGATTGCTGCATCGACGCCATCAGACCAACGATCGCCGAGTTCGATCATTGTGGCAAAGTTCGCCTCAGTCAGAACATCAGTCAGAGTCGCACGCATCGCAGCAAGTGCCAAGATATTTCCGGCGAGAGTTCCACCGATTCCACCAGTATCAATCTTCTCGATTTCAACGCGCTGCTTAATTGCATCAGCTACTGCTTGAGTCATTCCAAATGTTCCAACTGGAATACCGGCAGCAAGCGCCTTTCCAATCGTAAAGAAATCTGGCTTAAGACCGAGCTGCTTGGTCATGCCACCAGGGCCGACGGAGATGGTGTGTGTCTCATCAATAATTAATAAGGTGCCGTACTTCTTGCAGAGATCTTGTACTCCTTCAAGATAACCAGGTTCTGGCAGAACAATGCCGATATTGGTCATTGCCGGTTCCATCAAGATCGCAGCCACATCGCCATGTGCGAGTGCCTTTTCCATCGCAGCTAAATCATTAAATTCAACGACGCGAGTGGTGACATCGAGATCAACAGGCGCACCGATATTTCCCTCGCGCTTAATGGTGAATCCAGCATCATCGAGAGTTGCAAAAGTTTCATCAACTGAGCCGTGATAGCAGCGATCAATCACAACAATCTTGCTGCGTCCGGTAATCATGCGTGAGTAACGAATTACGTGGCGGTTGGCATCGGTGGCAGAGACCGTGAACTGCCAGAGTGGAAGACCAAAACGTTCACGAAGTAAATCGCTGACAATTGCCGCGTTCTCTGATGGCAACATCGCGGTAATGCCCTTATCGATCTGCGCCTTTACTGCAGCAACAGTTGCAGCTGGTGAGTGTCCAGTCATCGAACCGGTATCACCGAGACAGAAGTCGATGTAATCGCGACCATCGAGATCGGTGAAGTGCGCACCCTTCGCCTCTTTTACGAATACTGGGTGAGCACCTGGCCACTTCGCCATCCACGACATTGGAACGCCTTCATGCATCACCTTCGATGATTGGTTAAATGCGGCGGTTGATGCCTTGTGGAGATCGAGAAAACGTTGTTCTTCAATCTTCATTAATTCGGCGATACGTTCAGGGCGAATAACTGTGCTCATGAGCGTGAGTGTAATTAAATTTCGCCTTTTTCTATACCACTCAACACTTCTTGCGCCCTGTGTTTTAACTCATCGAGATCTGATAACCGCTTTAAACCATTAACTTGCTGGCTCATCCGGTGATTCTTTACAAAGGTCTCTTTATGGCGATCAAGGAAATCCCAATACAGGGTTGTAAATGGGCAGGCATCATCGCCGACTCGTAACTTCGGGTTGTAGCTGCATCCATTGCAGTAATTACTCATGCGCGAGATATAGGCACCGCCGGCTGCATACGGCTTGCTCATTAAGAGCCCACCGTCGGCATGGACCGCCATACCAATTACATTGGGGACCATCACCCAATCGGTGGCATCGATAAATTCTCGTCGCATCCAATCGAGGAATTGTTGTGGATTGGTGCCGGTAATCAAGGCGAGATTACTGAGGACCATTAAACGCGGGATGTGATGGACCCACGAGCGTTCCTTCAAATCAGAAACGATTGATTTCACGCAGTTCATCTGGGTTTTATTGGGATCAGTGAAGAGCGGCAATAAGTCGCGGTTTGCGTCGAGTTGATTATGGTTTCGATAATCCTCACCTAAGAACCAGTACATGCCATTGATGTATTCGCGCCAGCCAATAATCTGGCGAACAAATGCCTCTGCTGATTCGATAGGAACGGTGCCGGCATAGAAACTCTTACAAGCCGCATCAATTACCTCTGATGCATGCAGCAAACCATTGTTGAGATAAGGACTTAATAAAGAATGGTGCAGCGCCCAACTATCGAGCGCCATCGCATCTTCATAGGGACCGAACTTCTCAAAGTGTTCTTTAATAAAGTACTTCAACTGAGCGAGTGCACCTTTGCGAGTCGTCGCCCAAGTCTGTGTTGGTCGCATCCCTAACTCAGTTGCAACCTCAAGATCAATCTCATCGCGCTTATGTACTAAGTAGTCCGGCCAGGTGTAATTCTTCGGTGGTGGCAGACGATTGTCTTTATCGAAGTTCCACTGGCCCCCAATTGGTGTTGCGCCCTCCATCAGGACATTGAGGCGCACGCGTTGTTTGCGATAAAAGTTCTCCATTAAGTATGACTTCTGCGAACCGGCCCATGAGGCAAAGAGTTCGCGTGGTGTTAGGAAGAAATCATTCTCGATAAATTTCACGCCAAATTCAGTGAGTGAGCGCGAAAGACGAAACGACGATTGTTCGGCGGCGAGAAATTCAATCGCCGGAAATTCCTGAGCAATCTCTTTCAATCCAGCGACAGTGTTCTCAGCTTTGATATATCGAACATCAAAACCATCGGCGCGGAGTTCGGCCGCAAAATGTCTCGCAGATGAAATCAAGAAAAATAAACGCTCTGGATGCCAATCAGCGCCCTTAATCATTCCTTGGCTTTCGACCATCACGATGAGATCGCTCTTCTTATCGGCGCGCTTGAGAACTCCGTATTTGTGATTGAGTTGATCGAAGGGGATATATAAGGCGCGCTTCATTTGCCGGCCTTGCAGGCCTCGGAGCAGTACTTCACGTTCTCCCAATCCCGAGCCCACTTTTTGCGCCACTCAAAGGGGCGCTCACAACGCTGGCAGAGCTTGGGCGCAAAGCCATTCTTGGTGCGCGCTCCATGTCGACCCTCGGGCTGTGCCATAACCCACATCCTAAAGGGCTATTTCAAGTAGAGCGCAGCGAGGAGCCGACCTACCCTTTACATAAATCGCTGAGGAAAACACCTTTGAAAGAGGCCTAACTGATGTCACGTAATCGTCGCCGCTGGATCCCCGCAGTGCTCGCACCTGTCGTGGTTGCTGGTTCTATCTTTGGTTTCTCTGTGCAAGCAAATGCTGCAATTGATCTTCCAGATAAGAGTGCATCACAGATTCTCCAGTTGCTCAATACCAATCCAGATATTGCATTCTCTGGTCGTATTGTGAAGAAGGCGAGTATGGGTCTTCCTCCAATGAATATCGTTCCAGATATCTCACAGTCAATGATTGATGAGGCGAAGAAGCGCATGCCAAAGGAGATGAGCGATTTTCTTCCTAAGGCGAGTGCACAAGGCGAACTAGCACTTGCACTTGAATTCTTTGCCGGCACTCATAAGGCAAATATCTATGTCGATGGTGCAGAGAAGATGCGTCTTCAGGTTTTGGATCTCCTGTCAGAGCGTGACTTCATCCGTAATGGCGCAGATCTTTGGAGCTACGATGCAACAAAGTCACTTGCGCAGCACTCTCTCATCAATGAAGCAGATGTAAAGCGCGCTGAAGCTCAAGCGAAGAAGATTTTCGATGCCAACAAGGGCAAGCTTCCATTTGATTACACATCTCCTGCAGCAGTTGCTGATTACCTCCTTGCGCAGGGAGGAAAGTATGCGACCTTTACAGTCGCATCAGATATCAAGGTTGCCGGTCGTGGTGCTTACCAAATCACAATGACACCGAAGAGCAATCAATCTCTCGTTGCATCAGCAACGATTGCAGTCGATGCTGCAACTGGTCTGCCACTTGCAGCGCGAGTAAATGCAGTTGGGCAAGATTCACCAGCATTTGAAGTCGCCTTCGAGACAATTACATTTGAAACACCGGCTGCTTCAAACTTTGCATTTAATCCACCTGCGGGAACTCGTGTTGTAGAAGTACCTGCACCAACTAAGGCAGATGTACTTCGTCAGTTGGCACAAGCACCTGCGCTTCCATCAGAGGCAGATGCCAAGGCAAAGCTGACAGATCTGATGAACCAGGGCTGGGGTGCAGTAGCAAAGGTTCCAGCGGCTCAGGTTCCAGCTGAATTACGCCTACTTCAGGCTAATAACAGCCTCTATAAGGAGCTCACCAAGCCAGTTGCCGGCGGTCGCGTCTTCACATCAGCACTGATGAATATCTTCTTCGCCGATAATGGAGATATCTACGCAGGTTCTGTCACCGTTGCACGATTGCTCGACGTTGCAGCAAAATAAGTTAGCAATTGAAACAACTGCACTTGTAAAGAGCTTCGGTTCGCACAATGCCGTTAATGCAATTAATTTAGCGGTTCCACAAGGGTCGATCTTTGGCTTTCTCGGTCCGAATGGTTCGGGTAAGACCACAACGATTCGAATGTTATTGGGGCTTGCTGCCGCAACGAGTGGGTCAATCAAAGTTCTTGGTTACTCGATTCCGGATGAGGCAAATGCAGCGCTGCCACATGTAGGTGCACTTGTTGAAGGTCCTGCTTTCTATCCTTATCTATCTGGTCGCGATAACTTGGTGCGTTTTGATAGTGCAGATAGCAATGCCGATTCGAAGACTCGAGCATCTCGCGTGGAGTCAGCGCTTGCACGTGTTGGATTAACACAAGCTGCTGATAAGAAGGTGCATGCATATTCACTCGGCATGAAGCAGCGCTTAGGAATTGCCAATGCGCTATTGCAACCACGACAGTTATTAATTCTCGATGAACCTACAAATGGTTTAGATCCGCAGGGCACTCGCGAGGTGCGCACCTTGATTCGTGATCTCGCTGCCCAAGGAATCACGATCTTTATCTCGAGCCACTTACTTCTTGAGATTGAACAGATCTGTACGCACCTGGCGGTAATGAGCGCAGGCAATATCGTCGCGCAAGGTTCGATTGAAGAGTTATCCTTCAGTGAAATCTTGACGCTTGAATTACTGACTCCTGATTTCGATAAGGCAATCTCAGTTTTAAATTCACTTGATATCGAGGCCCGCAATGAAGCTGGGACAATCAAAGCAAGCGTTATCCATAACTTCGTCGCGCCTGATCGCATCGTTGAAGCGCTAGTAAAAGCAGGTGTAAAGGTTGAAGGATTCTCGATGAAAGCTCCTAAATTAGAGGAACGCTTTGTCTCGCTGACGGGAGAAGGTTTCGATGTCGCGCGCTAACGCCCTGCAGGGCTTTGGAACCCTCGTTCGCTCAGAGCTATCGGTCCTCTTCCGCCGTCGCCGGACCTGGGCGATGCTCGCCACAATCGCCTGTATTCCGCTCTTTTTGGCGATTGCCGTCCAACTTTCTGGATCAACCATTCCGCCAGGAGAAGGTCCGCCCTTCTTAGATCGAGTCAGCCAGAACGGACTCTTCGTTGGTTTCACCGCGATGATCTTGGCGATTCCATTGTTCTTGCCGCTCACGATGGGCGTTGTCGCCGGTGACACGATTGCCGGAGAGGCAAACACCGGCACCCTTCGCTATCTCCTAGTTGCGCCGGTCAGTCGTGTGCGTTTACTAGTTGTGAAATTTATCGGCGCATCTGCCTTTGCAATTGCTGCAACTACAACGCTAATGGTTACTGGAATTCTTATTGGGTTGATTCTCTTTCCGGTAGGACCTGTCACTCTACTTTCCGGTGATGTGATCTCAATTCCCGCTGCCTTATTACGAATCGCACTTGTTGCCTTCTATGTCACGATCTCGTTGATGGGACTTGCAGCAGTCGGTCTATTTATCTCGACCTTGACCGTGATTCCGGTTGGAGCAATGGCTGCAACTGTTGTTGTCTCAACTGTTTCGCAGATCTTGGCAACGCTGCCACAACTTCAAGTGATTCATCCATATCTGCTGACCTACAACTGGTTGGGTTTTGCAGATTTACTGCGCGCGCCAATGGATTTTCATTCAATGGGCATTAACGCACTGATACAGCTTTCATACATCGTGATCTTTGGATCAGCTGCATACAGCAGATTTACAACAAAAGATATTCTCTCTTAACCTTCGTAATCGTTGGAGATATCAGTAAAGGTATAGAGCGCTTCTAGGTAGTGGTCACCAACGATTCCTAGATTTGCTGCATCAGGTGGCGCGGTCTGCGGTTCGACACAGATTCCATCTGGATCTTCGTTATAGACCACCCACCATGGTGCATCGGATTCGATATCGATGCGACAGACACCTTCATAGACAACGGCAGGTGTTCCACGCACTTCTGTAAATGCATCGTCCCAAGGCTCTGGTGTGGGTGCGATGATTTCGCCGGTCGGCAAGCTATCGACGCGCTTGAGCATCTTGCCTGGATGAAACTCCAACTCTGCCGATCCACCGACTCCGAGTTCACGTGCAAACCAAGGATGTTGACCCAACCAGACCGGAAGGTCGCAACCATTTGCGTCATATTCAAGTGACCAACGAATTGCATCATCGAGAACTTCAATCGTCTGCTCAACAGTTGCTCCACCGTAAGGCTTTGGTAGATGCAATAACGAGCGCCCTGGACCAATCTCTTGCCATGAAGAAGTTAAGCCAAATCCGTGCAGCGCATTGGGTGGATCTAGGTTTGTCGGCAACTGAAACTCAGCACCGGTTGGGGATTTGATCAGCCCATCTTTAATGCGTCCTGCCCATGGCGCCATTGCATACCAACCGTAATTGGCTACTCCACCGCGGAAGGGAACGGTGAACTCGAGCTCTTTCCACTTCAGCGATGCAATACGTGCACCTGCATCGAGGTCGATCGCTAATTGAAATTCAGCATCATCAATAAATTGCATTGCAGACTCTTTCGTTAATTCTTACTTGAGTTCGTGCTTATATGGAGGCTGAGCGCCGGGGCGTGAACAGGTAATAGCGGCAGCTTTTGCTGCGCGGTGAAGTACATCCTGCAGCGTATCTCCGGTCAACGAGATGATTCCTTTTTCGATCATCGCTTCAACGATGATTGCGCCAACGGTATCGCCAGCACCGACTGTGTCAGCTACATCAACCTTCACACCGGGAACTTCAACTGCGCCATCGGAGGTAAAGCCGATGAGACCTTCGCTTCCGCGAGTCACAACAACGAGAGCTGCTCCATCGTTAATCCAGCGCTCTGCCACATCATCGATGCTGATATTTGGAAAGAGCCATTCAAGATCATCATCGCTTACTTTGATGACTGAAGAGATTGCAGCCCACTTCTCAATTGCTGCTTCATAGAGGTCGCGATCGCTCATGACTGCTGGGCGAATATTTGGGTCGAAGACAATCGGAGCAAACTCAGCAACCTGCAACGCCCAGTCATAGAGCACATCTGCACCTGGTTGAATCACAGTCACGAGTGTTCCAATGTGCAAAACATTTGGTTTATGTCGTGATGGATCTGGCAACCAGTCGAGTGAGAAATCAAAGGTGGCAGTCTTATCTAACTTAAATTCATAACTCGCACTGCCATTGTTATCGAGCGAGACAATTGCGAGCGCAGTGGGCAAGTCACTTGTCCGCGCTAAATCCAACTTCACTTCATCGTTCATTAATTCATCGCGTGACATCACTCCATATGCATCAGTTGAGATTCCATCGATGAAGTGGACATCGTGGCCCAAACGCGCCAGCGCCTTTGCAGTATTTGCTGGCCCACCACCAACATGAGGCACGCGATCGGTCGATCCAGGTGCGACCGGAATCAGATCGATCAAGACTTCGCCGCAGACCCAGATGCTCATGGCGCCATTCTGCCGTAGCCTTGCTCCATGTTGACCCTGCCTGAGACCGACCTTGTTGTCCATGAACTATGCCTCGGAGGCAATGTCTTCGGCTGGGGGGCCGATGAGAGCGGTTCTAGGGCCGTTTTAGACGCTTATAAGGGCCACGGGGGCAACTTCATCGACACCGCCGACGTCTATAGCGAGTGGAAGCCAGGCAACCAGGGCGGCGAATCCGAGACGATTATTGGCAACTGGCTTCAGGGCCAAGACCGGAGCAAGTTCGTTATCGCAACGAAGGTGGCCAAGCTATCTACTCGTCCCGGACTTCGCCCCGAGAACATCATCGCCGCCTGCAACGATTCTTTGAAGCGCCTGCAGACCGATTACATCGATCTCTATTACTCACACCATGATGACCATGAGGTCCCCATCGCAGAGACTCTTGGCGCCTATCAGCAGCTGATTAACGAAGGAAAAGTTCGTTACATCGCGGCATCACAGCACACAGGAGCGCGTCTACAAGAAGCGCTCGATATTGCAGAGCGCGAAGGATTGCCAAAGTATGTTGCACTTCAAGATCACTACAACTTAATAGAGCGCAATCCATTTGAGTCTGAGCAGGCAGATGTTGTTACCTCTAACGGAATTTCTGCGCTGCCGTTCTATGCACTTGCACGCGGCTTCCTTACCGGTAAATATCGCAAGGGCGTCATAGTCGATTCAATTCGCGCAGGTGGCGTGACTGATTACCAGACCGATCGCGGCTGGGGAGTCGTTGATGCGCTAACTGATATCGCACTTGCACATCACTCAACGCCATCTGCAATTGCATTGGCATGGTTGCGTGCTAATCCTGCGGTTTCGACTCCGATTGCATCGGCGCGAACTGTCGAACAGCTCAACGAAATTATCGAAGTTGTTCATTTGAGCACGACTGAGGTCAATATTCTCAATCGCGCATCTGCTTAATCCTGCGCAGCGATTTCATCGGCTAGCGCAGGACCAACTCCCCAGGCAGTGCCCTCATGGCGATCAATGCACCATGCACTGTATTGAGCGAGTTCAGGTTGGCTAAAGAACTTTGCACCATCATCACCGGTAACCATTAAAGCTGTTGCCATTGCATCGGTAAGGCCACCATCAGGACCGATGACCGTTGCCGATTTTGCTCCGATTGCAATCACGCCTGTGAGCGGATCAATGATGTGAGCGCCGCGTTCGTAATGTCCTGATGTTGCAATTGAGCCATCGAAGATTTCAAAGATTCGTAATACTTCTTTGGTGTTATCGGGGTTGGATACACCGATCTTCCACGCCTCAACGGTTTCGTCGTCAAGAATGTTGCCCCCGCGGAGCGTTAAATCGCCGGCCGCATTGACCTGCACATGCTGGCAGCCAGCTAGAACCAATATGTGTGCCACCCGATCTGCTGCCCAACCTTTTACATATCCGGACGGGTCGAAGCCTCCTTCGACCTTCCAGGGATCGAATGCGCCATTGCTTAAATAGCGAGCGTTGAAGCAGGCATCCCAGACCTCTTGCACATCTGCTGGGCATTGGCCGATTTCGATCTCTTTGCGACGAAGGCGAGAGATAAATGAATTCTCTTTGTACGTTGAGAATGCGTTATCGACATCGACAACAAATCTCTTCACATCGTCAATTGCGTTATCCATTGCAGCACGATCAACTGTGGTCGAAGCAGCTTCGATATAGAGAACGGTTCCCCAGATCTCTATCTCATATGCACCGCGCGCGATTGTCACGAGCTTTAGAGACCTGCCTTGGAGAGCGCAGAGACTAGTGATTTGTACCAGCCGTATGAGGTGTATGAAGCACCAGATACACCGGTGATGTTGGCGCTCTGTGCTGCAAGCGTCTTCTGTCGAAGCACTGGTACTGACATCTGTGTAAAGCGATCATTACGACCTGTTGGCGCCTGTACTGCCTGAGCATCAGTGATCTTTCCGTTGTTGACGGTGATCTGAACCTGAACGATTCCATAACCAACATTGATGGCATCTCCAGTAAATGTGCCAGAGACGCTCTTGGTTGCAGGTGCTGCACTCTTTGTTGGAGTAGCAGATGCTGAAGGTGAAGCGCTTGCTGACGCAGTCGCCTTCGGAGTTGCTGTCTTTGTCGCTGTCGCATTTGCAGATTTTGTTGTAGATGAAGACTTTGTCGCAGGTGCTGCTGTCTTTGTAGTTGCAGCTGCAGTCGTTGCCTGAGTTCCACCAGAGACACCTGCAGGTGCTGCGCCGTTGCTGAGAGCGAGCGATGTTGAAGAAGAGGATGACAACTGGGGTGGTGTGATCGCGAGGACTGCACCGAGTCCACCGACTGTTCCACCTGCGATTAATAGTGCGCGTTTCATATCTCTACCTTCTCGTCTCTCTCTGTGAAAAATCTGAATTTCTTATCTATTGGCATTGTCAGTTCTTAGGCTGGGTGAAAGGCGAAGTCCTCGTCGTGGAAACGATTCTTCGGGACTCCAAGGTCAGCTGCCGCCTTACGAACGGTCTCTACCAGCGCCTCTGGGCCACAGATATAGATATCGCTATCTGCGATGCGGGGAGCGTAGGACTTGAGGAAATCCGCATCCATTGGGAACTGCTTACGTGAGCCCACCATGTAGTGAATGCGGGTCATGCCATTGGATTGCGCCGCTAAGTAATCGAGCTCATCCTTGAGGATCAACTCTTCCTCGCGTGAGACGCGATAGAAGACATCGAGCTTCACACCGCTCTTAAATTCATCCATCAACGCACGGATTGGGGTAATTCCAACACCGCCGCCGACCATCACAACGTGAGGTTGTGTTGCACGCCCTGCGGTAAATGCACCATATGGACCTTCGACAAATACTCGTGTGCCCTTCTTGATATAGCGCGTAGCACGTGAGTGATCTCCGAGATCCTTAATAGTGATGCGCAGGTGATTATCAGTAGGTGCTGCCGATAATGAGTATGGGTGTGACATTAAGAAATGTCCGCGAGTAAGGAAGCGCCAACCAAAGAATTGACCACCTTCAGCTGCGAGCTTTTTAAGATTGCGTCCGCGCATAATTACACTGATCAAACCTGGTGCTTCAACGACAACTTTCTCAACCACAAGGTTGTGGCGAAGTGATCGCACTAATGGGATTCCGAAGCGATAGATAATGACGGCAGCTGCCATCACGATATACAGCATCGTCCAATACAAACGATTGAGTGGGTGGTTGATAAACATCTGACCATTGAGCACCTGGTGCATAAATGATGCCGCGATTGCAACGTAGGTGTAGATGTGGATGATCCACCATGTCTCGTATGACATCTTGGCGCGCGCTTTACGATAGGAGGTAACGCCAGCAAGCATCATCAAGAAGAAACCAGCGAGCGCCGGCCACATCCAAGGAAATGACTTAAGGAAATTCCAAATCTCTTTATAGAGCGGAATGTGATCCTGTCCTGCCCATGACAAGGTAATAAAGAGAACGTGAATCAAAATCAGATAGAGCGACCATGGACCGAGCTTGCGGTGCCAGGCGACGAGGCGATCGTGACCGACTCCGCGTTCAACAGCCGGGATACGCGCGACGAAGAAGATTCCAACAATTGCGAAGTAGCTACCGGTAAGAGCCGCGAGGCGCGAGAGAGATGCGATGATCGAGTAGACGCTATTGATATCGCTGGCGCGCATCGTTGTGATCTGAAGGGCCAAGGTGAGGCCGAGACCAATTCCCAAGAGCCAGGCCGCCCAATCAACGCCGGCGGCTGAGTGCTTTCGAAAGGTTGGTCGTGAATTCATGGCTTAAGTGTCAGCCACCAACCTGAGAATTACCTGCATGCGGGGTGAGATGCGGGTACGAAGTACGATTGCCCCATGCGCGTACTTATCACCGGTGGAGCAGGTTTTATCGGATCCCACCTCGCCGATGCCCTGCTAGCTCAAGGTGACCAAGTGGCCATCCTCGACAACCTGACTACCGGATCCCGTGCCAATATCGCCCACATCGAGAACCAGATCGAGATCCATCAGGGCGACATCCGCGATGAAGCCTTGGTCAACAGATTGGTTTCAAGTGCTGACCTCGTCCTGCATATGGCAGCAGCGCTCGGCGTAAAGAACATTATGGAGAACACAGTCGAATCAGTATCGATTAACTTCACTGGTTCAGATGTCGTGCTGAAGGCAGCTACCCAACATCAGAAGCGTTTGATCATCGCCAGCACATCAGAGATTTACGGCAAGAACCCACAACAGCCTTTAAATGAAGAGTCAGATCGCGTTGTCGGTGCACCACAGAAG
>ERZ650311.1078-NODE-1078-length-14339-cov-18.294875_pt1 | contig 14339 bp, 10 predicted proteins | sample MGYA00376247_ERZ650311 | MGnify/ENA primary metagenome ERZ650311 (study PRJEB26733, sample SAMN07839324) | wastewater metagenome | biome: small river; feature: stream; material: water | place: USA: North Carolina | collected 2016-07-28 ... | reverse complement strand
CCGCCAGCCACAGGCCGACGCCGTCGTGGACCAACACCTTCATCCGGGTGGCGCGTGCATTGGCAAACACATAGGCATGGTGCGGCTGCGCCGCGCCAAAGACGGCCACCACGCGGGCCAGCGCCGTGTCGGGGCCGGCACGCATGTCCATCGGCTTGACCGCCAGCCAGGCCGCATCAATGCGGATCACCGCAGCCAATCCTGCAACGCGCTCAGGCACTGGGCCGCGGCCGATAGGGGCCAGTGCACGGTGATGCGCTGATCGCCCTTGCGCAGTTCGATGCGGATATCGGCGCCCGAGGTGTTCAGCGCCAAGGGAACAAAATCCCGAGACGGTGAAGGGAACGGTGGCAAGGGCAATGCAGGACTCGGGGCTTGCGGGGATGTCGCCCGAGTGACGACCTGATGGGCCGGGTCGCTCTCGAGCACCCAGCGACGAACGAGGTTGGCATTGAGGCTGTTGGCCAGCGCCACCGCCGCGGTTGAAATGCCGGGCGCCTTGCAGGCGGCCACGATCTCGGCCTTGAAGGCATCGCTGTACCGACCACGACGCCGACCGGCGGAGGGGAGATTGATTGTTGAAGCGTCCATGTGTCCTCCAAAGGATGTTGTGCGAGGACGTGATCGTCATCGGCTCAGGCGCGGCTGAGAAGATGACTTGGCTGGACGCTTACTACACTTCCAGCCCCCGTCCGGCGGCATCGACCGGCGCCGCAAACAGCGCGAGGCCGCACGCAAAGAGCAGAAAAATCCCATCGCGGCACATGGCAGAGCTCCCGATACAGTCCAATGGACCTGACAATATCGGACACCTTTACCAATCTACAGATACACTTCCCAGACAATCTGCCCACCCGTACCGGCCGATACCGCCCGTTTGGCCCGGTCCCGCAACCGATACACCGAAAAGTCCGAGCATGCTGCAGATCGCTCTCTCTCCCGACAGCCCCACTCCGCTCGTAGACCAGATCGTCGCCGCCGTCCGCACACGCATCGACGACCGCATCCTGCGCCCTGGCGCCCGCCTGCCGTCCATTCGCCAATTCGCCGAACAGCACGGCGTATCGCGCTTCACCGTCGTCGAAGCCTACGACCGGCTGGTGGCCCTCGGCCATCTGCAATCCCGGCGCGGCTCGGGCTTCTACGTCGCCAACCGGGCGTCGCCGGCCCGTGCAATGGAATCCGGACAGGCCATCGAACGGGCCATCGACGCCGCCTGGCTGATGCGCGAAATGACGGTGGACGACCCCGCGCGGATCCTCGCCGGCTCGGGCAATCTCCCCGCAGCGTGGCTCGACGAAGCCGGTGTTCTGCGCGCCCTGCGCGGCCTGTCCCGACGCACCGACGTGCGACCGGTGAGCTACGGCTCGCCCCAGGGTTACGCGCCGCTGCGCGCCCATCTGCAGGTGCGGCTGGCCGAAATCGGCATCGGTGCCACACCGGAGCAGATCGTTCTCACCTACGGCGTACACCAGGCGCTCGATATCGTCTGCCGCTACTTCCTCAAGCCCGGCGACTGCGTGCTGGTGGATGACCCCGGCTACTGGAACCTGTTCGGCAACCTCCGCCTATACGGCGTGGCGCTTGTCGGTGTGCCGCGCACGCCCGACGGCCCCGACACGCAAGCCCTCGAAGCCCTGCTCGCCCACCACCAGCCACGGCTGTTCTTCACCCACTCGGTGCTGCACAACCCGACAGCCGGCAACCTCTCGCCCGCCACCGCGTTCCGGGTGCTGCAATTGGCCGAAAAGCACGACTTCATGATCGTCGAGGACGATATCTACGGCGACCTCGCGCCCGACGCCGCCACTCGTCTGGCCGGCCTCGACCAGCTCACCCGGGTGATCTACACGTCCAGCTTCTCGAAGACGATCTCCGGCAACCTGCGCGTCGGCTTTCTCGCCTGCCGCCCCGACCTCGCCCACCTGTTCACCGATGTCAAGATCGTCACCATGATGTCGTCCGCCGAAATCTCGGAACAGCTGATCCACCAACTCCTTACCGACGGCCACTACCGCAAGCTGGTCGACCGCCTCAAGGGCCGCCTCGCCGACGCCACCGACCGGGCGCTGCGCATGCTCGAACGGGCTGGCCTGCAGCCCGACGGGGAACCGAAGGGCGGCCCCTTCGTCTGGGCCCGCGCACCAGGCATCGCCGACACCGCCGAACTGGCCCGCCACGCCGCCCGCAACAACATCGTGCTGGCCCCGGGCAACGTCTTCCGCCCCCAAAGCCAGCCTTCGAATCACCTGCGCTTCAACGTCGGCTTCTGTGCCGATCCGAGGCTCGAACGCTTTCTCGGCGAAACCCTTCGCACATAAATTTCGCAAAAACATGCGTCTTGTTTTAAAGTTTCAATAGGCATGCCCGCTATATCCAAAGATATACTTGCAAAAGCCGAGAACACCCTGAATTTACAGGGCAAAACAAAACTATTGCCATGCCGGAAAAAATTTCAGCCATGCTTCGCAAGCTCTGCTTTTGCGTCTGTGCCTTCATCGTCGCAGTCAACAGTGCTTGCGCCAACGACCTCAAGGAAATCCGCGAACGCGGCGTGCTCCGCCACTTGGGTGTGCCATACGCCAACTTCGTCACCGGCAGCGGCGACGGCCTCGACGTCGAGATCGTCCAGCTCTTCGCCCGTCACCTCGGCGTGCGCTACGAGTTCGTCCAAAGCACCTGGGGCGACGTGATCGGCGACCTCACAGGCAAGGAAATCCGCTTCAAGCCCACCGTTCAGACGATCGGCTCGCGCCCGGTGCGCGGCGACATCATCGCCAACGGCATGACCATCCTGCCCTCGCGCCAGAAGGTTGTGGACTTCTCCGACCCGACCTTCCCTTCTGCCGTGTGGCTGCTCGCCCGCCCCGACGCCCAGGCCAAGCCGATCAAGCCCAGCGGCGACCGGGAGTTCGACATCAAGGCCACCAAGGCCGTGATGAAGACAGGAACCACCTTCGTGATGGACAACTCCTGCCTCGACCCCACCCTTTACGATCTCGAAGGCAAGGGACTCAAGCTAAAACGCTTCACCGGCAGCACCGTCATCAACGACATCGTGCCCGCCATGCTCAAACGCGAAAGCGACATGACCCTGCTCGACGTGCCCGACGTGCTGCTGGCGCTGGAACTGTGGCCGGGTCAGATCAAGGTCATCGGTCCGATCTCAGGCGAACAGCGGATGGCCGCCGGCTTCCGCAAGGACTCCCCCGAACTGCGCGAAGCCTTCAACGTCTTTCTGGCCGACATCAAGAAAGACGGCACCTACATGCGGCTCGTAAAAAAATACTTCCGTGTCGCCCCCCGCTATCTGCCTGAATACTTCCGCGACATTCCTACCGGCAAGTAAGCCCGGTCCAGTAGATGCCAGAAGCCGACTCATCGCTCTTGCGGCGCTACCGCAAGAGCCTCATTGCGGTCCTGATCTTCGTCGCCTACGCGGTCGTTCTGTTCGCGCACAACCTGAACGTTCAGCAACGCCTTGAGCAGAACCTGCTGGATGCGGCCAGCCTCGAACTCGCCAAGCAGGCCGACGCGCTGTCCGCCCACTTTTCCGAGCGCCACAACACGCTCGCCAATCTGGCCGCATCCGACGCCGTAACCAACTACTTCTCCGGCCACGACCTCGGCATGACCGTCGAATACGGCCTGGGGGTTCACACCCAGGCCGTCGAAGATCGCTTCGAGCACCTGATCGACCAAGAACGTCTGGGCGAAACTCGCATCTATGGCCGGATCGTCCTCATCGACGAAAAGGGCCAACTGATCGCCGCGGCCGGCGCGCTGCCCGAAGGCCGGAGCGAGGACTACACCAGCCTTGTGACCGGACTCGGCGACACCCGCGCGGTCACCCTGCTCGACTCTCACGACCTGCTCCGCTTCAGCCGGCCAGTCCGCATCAAGGATCATCTGCGCGGTCACGTGATCGCCTACAGCCCCATTTCGGCGATCCAGGAACCGTTTGCCAAGGCCGACGCCCTGCGCCCGGAAGCCCTCGTGATCGCCGCCACCGGCCAGGCGGTCGCCCCGCACATCCCGGCGCTTTTCGCTCAGCCGGAGGTCACCGGCCTGCTGGCCGAACTGCGTTTTCGCGACACCCGCCTCACCGCCGGCCTCCCGGCCATCGGCGACGACAAACCGATTGCCGTCATCAAGCAGGGCATCGACGGCTCTCCCCTCGCCCTGGCCGCGTTGATCACCCAGCGCGAACTATCGGCCCACGCCATCCCGTCCCTGTTCTTGGCCGCAGTCGGCGCCGTCCCCTTCCTGGTCCTCTACATCGTGATGCTCGAGATGCGCGAGCGGCGCCAAGTCGAGCATGCCCTCGCCGCAGCCCGGGCCGAAGCCCGCGCCGAAGCCGAACGGCTGGCCCGCGCCCGCAGCGACTTCATCGCCAACATGAGCCACGAGATCCGCACCCCACTCAACGCCATTCTCGGGCTGGCCCAGACCGGCGAACGCGACCTGTCCGGACGGCAGGCCAAACAGCAATTTGCGCGCATCAGCGACTCCGGCCAGCACCTCCTCGGCATCATCAACGACATCCTCGACTGCGCCAAGATCGATGCCGGCAAGCTATCGGTCGAACACATCGCCATCGAGCCGGAACAGATCATCGACAACGTCGTCACCCTCACCGCCGAGCGCGCCTTCGAACGCGGGCTGCGCTTCGAAGTGCGCGAACACGGCCTGCCGGCCCGCTGCCTGGGCGATCCTTTGCGCATCTCTCAGGTGCTCATCAACCTGCTCGGCAACGCCATCAAGTTCACCGAACACGGATCGGTCACCCTGGATGCCTGCGTCGAGGGCGACATGCTGCAACTGCGGGTCAGCGACACCGGCGTCGGCATGAGTCCGGACGAAATCTCCCGCCTGTTCCAACCCTTCGAACAGGCCGACAGCACCACCACCCGCCGTTTCGGCGGCACCGGCCTCGGCCTGTCGATCAGCGCCCACCTCGTTCAGGCCATGGGCGGCAGCATCGACGTCATCAGCACGCCCGGTCTGGGGAGCCGCTTTGAAGTACGGCTGCCGCTCATCGACGCACAATTCGACGCCCCGCCCACCCATCCTGCCCACATCGTCCTGGCAGGCTTCCCGTCAGCGGAATCCACCCCCATCGTTGCCGACCTGATTGCCCGCGGCCATCGGGCCAGCGCGATCGAGGCGCCCGCCGCCACACCGCCCACCGCCGACCTGATCGTGATCGACGCCCGCCGCGTTATCGAGGCCCAATCCTGGCGCGACTGGCTGAACCGCCTGCGCAGGAGCCGGCGCCCCTTCGCCCTCGCCGGACGCCTCGAAGAAATCAACCGGGCGAACTTGCCCGATGCAATCGACGGACACCTTCCGTTGATCGAGCGCCCGCTGCGCAGCCGTCACTTCATCGCCAGCCTCGAAAACGGCAAGCGCCCGACCGCAACCCAGACTCCGGACACGATGCGCCTTGCGGGCCTGACCATCCTTGCCGTCGACGACAACGAAATCAACCGGATTGTCCTTGCGGACATGCTCAAACAAGAAGGCGCGCGGGTCGAATGCCTCCCCGGCGGCGCCGAAGCCCTCGCCCACCTCGCCGCGGGCCACGCAGCCCGATGCGACATCGTCCTCACCGACATCCAGATGCCCGGCATGGACGGCTACCAATTCACCGGCCGCCTGCACGCCGCCCACCCTCAGCTGCCGGTACTCGGCATCACCGCACATGTCGGCGTCGAAGCCCGCGAACGCTGTCTGGCGGCCGGCATGCTCGCCCACATCACCAAGCCCATCGATCTCGATGCCCTGGTGGCCGAAATCCTCCGCCATTGCAGCCCAAGCCCCACCGTCACCCCATCCGAAGCAGCCACCTCCGACCCAACGGCCTCGCCCAACAGCCCGGCGACGCCCACCGCCGGCCTGATCGACTGGCAGGCTCTCGACAACCAGTTCAAGGGCAAGGACGGTTTTGTCACCCGGATTGTCCACACCGCCATCGTCACCTACCGAAAAGACGCCCGGCACCTGCGAGCATTGGCGCAGGGCGATGGCGACATGGACGACATTTCCTTTGCCGCCCACAGCATCAAGGGTTCTGCCGGAGCGCTCAAGGCGATGCAGGTCCATGAACTCGCCGCCGCCACCGACCTGGCCGCCCGCGCCAGCCATCCGGACAGCCGGGCACTCGCCGCGAGGCTGGCCGAGCAGCTCGACATGATGATCCTCGAACTCGCAACCCGCGTCGGCGAGCCACCGCAGGCGCAAGCCGATGCCGAGCTATTACAATAACGCCCATGAACGCACTCAATAACGTCAAACTGTCCATGCTCGACCTCGTCGCAGTTCGCGAGGGGCGCAGCGTGGCCGATTCGCTGGCCGTCGCCCTACGCACGGCCCAGCACGTCGAAACCCTCGGTTTCGCCCGTTACTGGGTCGCCGAACACCACAATATGGCGGGCATTGCCAGCTCGGCCACCGCCGTGCTGGTCGGCCACATCGCCGGCGGAACCCACACCATCCGGGTCGGCTCGGGCGGCATCATGCTGCCCAACCACGCCCCGCTGGTCGTCGCCGAGGCCTTTGGCACCCTGGCCGAGCTCTATCCCGACCGGATCGACCTGGGGCTCGGCCGCGCCCCAGGCACCGACGGCATCACCATGCGCGCCCTGCGCCGCGATCGCATCGAAACCGAAGACGACTTCCCCCGCGAAGTGGCCGAACTGCAGCAACTTCTCGGCCCCGCCCAACCGGGCCAACGCGTCGTCGCCATGCCCGGAACCGGCACCAATGTGCCGATCTGGATTCTCGGCTCCAGCACCTTTTCGGCCCGCCTCGCGGCCGAGCGCGGCCTGCCTTACGCCTTCGCATCGCACTTCGCCCCGCGTCAGTTGCTGCAAGCCATCGAAATCTACCGTAACCAGTTCCGTCCGTCGGCAGCACTCGACAAGCCCTATCTGATCATCGGCGTGCCGCTGATCGCCGCCCCCACCGACGAAGAAGCGGAATACCTCGCCAGCAGCAACTACCAGCGCGTACTCGGCATCCTTACCGGAAACCGGCGCCGCCTCCAACCACCGATCGAAAACTTCATGGGCGGTTTGCGTCCCGAAGAGCGTGCCGCCATCGGCGACTTTCTCGCGGCAGCCGTCACCGGCGGCCCGGAACGGGTGCGCGACGGCTTCGGTCGCCTGGCCCAATTGACCAAGGCCGACGAGTTCATGCTGGTCTCGGACATCTACGATCCCGACCTCCGTCTGCGTGCCCTCGACATTGCCGCAGCCGCGATAGCTGCCTGAACGCCCCGCATCTCCCTTGGCCGGAGCGGACATTCCTGCTCCGGCCAACTTTCTGGTAAAGAATCCGCCAAAATTTCCGTAATGGGTGATGACTTTTTCATCCACCCATGCAAGGGCGCAGTATCCGTTTCGGGTACAGCCGACCGGGAGATTTCATGGCCAAGTCTTTCCTCCGCTTGCTAGGCCTCGCGCTCGCCCTTTTCATCCACAGCGCACTGGCAGACGATCTCCAGGACATCCGGGCGAGGGGCGTTCTGCGCCACCTCGGCATCCCCTACGCCAACTTCGTCACCGGCAGCGGCGACGGACTCGACGTCGAGATCGTTCAGCGCTTCGCCCGCCACCTCGGGGTGCGCTATGAATTTGTCGAGAGCACCTGGCCCACCGTCCTGAGCGATCTCACCGGCAAGGAGTACAGCTTCAAGCCAAGCATTCGCGAAACCGGCAGCCGCCCGGTGCGGGGCGACATCGTCGCGACCGGGCTCACCATTCTCCCGGCCCGCAAGCAGATCATCGATTACTCCGACCCGACCTTTCCGTCGGCGGTGTGGCTGCTGGCCCGCGCGGATTCCGGCATCACGCCGATCACCCCAAGCGGAAACCTCGAACGGGACATCAAGGCCACCAAAGCGGTGATGAAGCGCGGCGCCACCTTCGTGGCCGACAACTCCTGCCTCGACCCCACGCTCTATGGCCTGGAAGGCAAGGGACTCAAGCTCAAGCGCTTCGTCCTCGGCGCGGGCAACGTCAACGAGGTCGTGCCGGCCATGCTAAAAAATGAGAGCGACATGACCCTGCTCGACGTGCCCGACGTGCTGCTTGCCATGGAAAGGTGGTCCGGCCGAGTCATTGTAGTCGGGCCCATTTCCGGCGAGCAGCGCATGGCGGCGGGCTTTCGCAAGGACTCGCCCAAGTTGCGCGAAGCCTTCAACAGCTTCCTCGCCGGCATCAAGAAAGACGGCACCTATATGAAACTGGTGAGGAAATACTTCCGCGGCGCCCCCCGTTACATGCCCGAGTTCTTCGTCGACATACCTGGGCGCGACTGACCTACCCCCATGCCCGACCACACGCCCCTGCACAAGCGATACCGCAAGAGCCTCATCGCGGTATTGATCTTCATCGCGTATGCCATCGGGCTTTTCATGCATAACCTGGACGTGCGCCAGCGGCTCCAGCAAAACCTTCTCGACTCCGCCCAGCTCGAACTCGCCAAGCAAGCCGACGCCCTCTCGTACTACTTCGCCGAACGCAACAACGACCTCGCCGAACTGGCCTCCTCCGAGCCCATCGCCAGTTACTTCGGCGGACGCGATCTGGGCATGAGCGTCGAATACGGCCTGGGCATGCACATCCTGTCGGTCGAGGACAAATTTTCCAAGCTTATCGAACGGAAACGGCTGGCCACACTCCCCATCTACACCCAGTTCATCCTCATCGACAAAACCGGGCAACTCATCGCCCAGACCGGGATGAGCGAGGCCGAATGGGACGAGTCCTACATCGACATCGCCCCCAAGCTGGGCAACGCGCCCGGCGTCGCCCTCATGGAAGACAGTCGGCAACTGCGCTTCACCTACCCGGTCGTCATCAAGGGCCAGCTGCGCGGGCATCTGGTTGCCTATGTCACCGCCTCGCCCCTCGAAGGCGAGGCCTACATGAAGGCCGGCCTACGCCCCGAAGCCATCGTCTTTTCCGCCACCGGCGAAGCGCTCACACAAGATGCGCACGAAGCGTTCCGGCAGCCGGAAATCGCCCAAATCCTTGCCGCGCTGGGCAACGGCCGGACGCGCTCGGCCATCAAACTGCCTCAACGCGTCGGCAAGGAGAAGCTCATCGCCGCGCTCAAGGAAAATATCGCCGGCTCGCCCCTCGCCCTCGCCTCGCTGATCACCGAACGCGAACTCGAAGCCCATTCGATCCCGTCGCTGCTGCTGGCGGCTGTCGGCGCCGTTCCCTTCATCGTCATGCTCATCGTCATGACCGAAATGCGCCAGCGCAGCCGGGTCGAAGAAGCCAACGCCAGCGCCCGCATCGAAGCCGAACGGCTGGCCCAGGCACGCAGCGAATTCCTTGCCAACATGAGCCACGAGATCCGCACGCCGCTCAATGCCATTCTCGGCCTGGCCCAGATCGGCCAGCGGGGCTCCATAGGCCGCAAGGCCGAGCGCCAGTTCGTGCGCATCATCGAATCCGGGCAACATCTGCTCGGCGTCATCGACGACATCCTCGATTGCGCCAAGATCGAAGCCGGCAAACTGAAGGTCGAGTGCATTCCCGTCGAACCCGGCAAGGTGATCGACAGCGCGGTCACGCTCACCGCCGAGCGCGCCTTCGCCCGCGGTCTGGCCTTCACCGTGCATGAAGGCGAACTGCCCGCCAGCTTCCGCGGCGACCCGCTGCGGCTCTCGCAAATCCTGGTCAACCTGCTCAGCAACGCCATCAAATTCACCGACAGCGGCTCCATCGCCCTCGAAGTGGGGACCGAGGGCGAGCAGCTCTGCCTGCGGGTCGGCGACACCGGGCTCGGCATGAACGCCGAACAGATCGGGCGCCTCTTCCATCCTTTCGAGCAGGCCGACAGTTCCACCACCCGTCGCTTCGGCGGCACCGGCCTCGGCCTGTCGATCTGCTCCCATCTGGTCAACTCCATGGGCGGAAGCATCGCCGTCAGCAGCCACCCCGGTGCGGGCAGCAGTTTCGAGGTCCGGCTGCCACTGGTGGCGGCCGAACCCGCTCCGCCACCACCGCCGGGAAGCATCATCCTCGCCGGTTTTCCGGCCGACGAAGTGCGGGTATTACTGGCCGACCTGAGCGCCCGCGGCATTCCGGCCCACGCCATCGACGCCCCCGGCGGCACGGTTCCTCCCGACGCCCTCGTAGCCATCGACGCCCGTTTCGCCGAGCACGGCGCCGCCTGGCGCAAATGGCTGGCGGAATTGCGCGACGACGGCTACCACGTTGCGCTGGCCGGCCGCATCGACGAAATCGACATGACCGGCCTGGCCGAAAGCCTCTCCGGCCACCTTTCGCTCATCGAACGCCCGCTCCGCGCCCGCCATTTCGTCGACTGCCTGCGCAACAGCACCCGCCCGCAGCCGGCCTACACCCGCCCCGACACCCACCTGACCGGCCTTGTCGTGCTTGCGGTGGACGACAACGAGATCAACCGTCTCGTCCTGGCCGACCTGCTCGCCCAGGAAGGAGCCCGCGTCGATTGTGTATCAAGCGGTGCCGAAGCGCTGGCACACATCAAAAGCGTGGGCGCCAGCAGCTACAATATCGTGCTCACCGACATACAGATGCCCGACATGGATGGCTACGAGCTGACCCATCAGCTTCACGCCATCGCGCCGACGCTCCCGGTGCTCGGACTCACGGCCCACGCCGGGGCCGAGGCCTGCGAACGATGCCTCGATGCCGGCATGCTCGCCCACATTCCCAAACCCATCGACATCGGCTCCCTGATCACAGAAATCATGCGCCACAGCATTCCGACAACCGCAGCCCCGTGCGTCGATCCGACACATTCCGGGGCCGCCGCAACACTCACTCCGGCCGAAGCGCCTCCGCCCACGGCCGCCTCTCCGGCCGCCTCCGGTCTTGTCGACTGGACTGCGCTCGAAACCCAGTTCAACGGCAAGACCGCCTTCGTCACCCGGCTTGCCGGCAAGGCGCTGGTGAGTTACCGCAGCAGCGTCATCCGCCTGCGCGCACTGGCATCGGGCGAGGGGGATCTCGCGGAACTATCCTTCCTCGCCCATAGCATCAAGGGTTCGGCCGGCACCCTCAAAGCCACACGGATCCACGAACTGGCCGCGGAAACGGACCAGAGCGCCCGCGCAGGCGGCGAAGACAGCCGCACCCTGGCCGGCAAACTGGCCACGGAGCTGGACGGACTCATTCAGGAATTGGAACGGCGCACCGGGGAATAAAGCCCCGAGCGGACACCCGCTCCGCGCGACTCAACGCCGCCGCGGCACGCCCGGCCCACGCCGGAACGGAGGACGACGCTTGTCGTCCTCCTCCACCTTCGGCTTGGGCATCAGCATGTTCTTGCCTACACCCTGCCCGGATGCACGATGCGCCAGAATTGCCGCGCAAGCCTGCTGGGGCGTGACGACGGCAGGTTCGTTGGCCGCCGGGCTATAGGCCACCAGACGATCCCACACCACAGCCATGCGCTCGGCCGTATCGCCCTTCTTAGGCAGACCGGTCACGATCTTTTCTGCCTCGGGGGTCAGCGCAAAACGCCCCGCCTCTGCCTCGAGGATCAGACCCGCAATGGAGAGGCGCCTGATTGCGTCGGCAAACCGGGTTTCGGAAGGCACGGCGTCATTGAGCAGGTCGGTCGCCGCAACGATTTCGACCAACTCGGCAGGGCGCCGCTTCGAGGCCAGGGAGACTGCAAGCAGGAGAAGAACATCAACTTCGTAGATCGGATGCATGTAATGAGCGCTTTAAGCCGGTAAACGACGCGCCCGCAGGACGCGGGCGACGACGTGGAAAGGAAACCGAAAGAAACGGCGCGAACCGCCGCGAATGCGTCAGTTTAAACCCTCGCGGACGAAGCCGACATCCGCCGTAGCCGCCGAACCCACGGCCTCCTCAACGGAAACCCCGCTCAGCGCGACTCCTTGATCATCCGGCCACGGATCGACTGCACCGGACGGGCGTTCATCGGATAGAGCCTTGCGAAGATCGCAATCTGCTCCTGAGAAAGCTGGGCCGGCTGCTTCATCACCATCCACATCACACCCTCGCTGCATGGCGGCGTGGTCAGCGACCCCATATAGGTGTAGTAACTGCGGCCTTCGGGCAGCAACTGGTTCAGATCGATGGCCACCCCGTCCGGCGAATAATCGACGTTCTTTTCCAGCGGCAAGTTGTTCCACAGCGTCTGCACCAAAGGATGGGCATGGCCCCGCTCCAGCAACACCGCCACCACCGCCAAACGACCGTCGAGATCCTTGTGCACCAGATGCACCACCATCTCGAAGCCCTTGCCGTTGATGCGTTCTTCAGATGGGCGATGGAAGTGGAACTGAACGAGGTCGTAATAACGCCCCATGACCTGAATGCTACTTCCCGGCCCCACATTCACCTGCACCGTGTGGCCGTTATCGACAATGCGGAAGTTGGACAACTGATAGTCGAACTTGATCGGCTCCAGCTCGACCTTGATGCCGTCGCGAATATCGATCGGCGATTGCCGCTCGCCCGAGCCGCACAATTGCCATTCCGGCTTCAGCACCCCCCAGTTGGCCGGGCCACCCTCGCCGTCGTAAGTCCAGTGGATTTCATGATGTTCCAGGGGCGTGCCGGCAGCCGCCGGGCCGTGACCGGCTTGAGCCTCGACCCGCACCGGCGCCATGCGAACGACCCGCTGCCGCGGCCGGGGCGGCGGCACGTAGGCCGGCACACGACGCACTTCCGGCGGCGCAGCTTCGGCGTGGGCAGGCTTTTCGGCCGGCTCGGCCTTGGGCGGCGGGGCCGGTTTATCGATGAAGTTCTTCTTGATCGGCAGCGTCGGCTCAGGCTCATGCTCCGCCTTGGCATCGTTCACCCGCGTCACCACCGGTTTCTCCGCCCCTTTCACCGGACGGTAATCGGCCACGCGCAAGTCGGACTTGGCCGATTGGGCAGCCTGCGCCGCCTTAGAGGCATTTTTTGCCAATTGGGAAATGTCGTTCGCGCCGCCAGCCGGTTTGCACACGTCGCGCCACAATCTTTCATCGACACTACCGGCGGCCACCGGCATGTCCTTCTCGACTTTGACCTTCTCGTCCTTCAGCACCGCCGATTCGGCATCGAGATAGACCCGCTTGATCGTCGCAAAGGTCTGGCTCTTGCAGTCGTAGCGATTGAGCGCCTTCACTGTCGTGTAGCCGGCCGACGCCGCTTCGGCTTCGGAGAGGACGATCCGCCCCCATGCCACCTTGGTGCCGGGGTCGGACTGCAGGATGCTGGCGCGGTCCAGTTCAATCGTGCGCTTCTTGTCGGACGCAACGGTCTGCCAGTCGGCAGCCAATGCCGACGTCGTGCCGACCAGGGCCAGCAAGGCTGCAAGGGGACGCATGCGGTAGCGCATGTTTGCTTCTCCGGGAAAGGTGCGGGCCGCGATGCGGCTGGATGCCTCCTATTTCGGCGCGGCGGCGGCAAAGCTTTAGCGCCCCTCCGGGAAAGACAAAAAATCCCGCCAAATCTTGCGTTTACCGCTCTCTTCCAGTACTTTTGAGGAAAACGTTAGGGGTGCCGCCTTGCACGCGGCTGAGACTTACCCTCCGAACCTGATCCGGGTCGTGCCGGCGTAGGGAAACGTGGCTCCAGCCGCGCTTTTCTTCCCCGGCGGCCCTCCCCAAGGAGCCTTCATGAACGCCACCGACAAATTCATCGCCGCGTCCGCCCATGTGGACGAGGCCGCCGTCGCCCCGCTGCCCAATTCCCGCAAGATCTACGTTGAAGGCTCCCGCGCCGACATCCAGGTGCCGATGCGTGAAATTTCCCAGGCCGACACCCCGACCGGCATGGGCGGCGAAAAAAACCCGCCGATCTACGTCTACGACTGTTCCGGCCCTTACACCGACCCACGCGCAAAGATCGACATCCGCTCCGGCCTGCCGGCCCTGCGCCAAGTCTGGATCGAAGAGCGCGGCGACACCGAGGTGCTCGCCGATCTGACCAGCGAATTCGGCCGGGCCCGCGCCGCCGATCCGTCCCTGGACGAACTGCGCTTCCCCGGTCTGCACCGCAAACCGCGCCGCGCACTGGCCGGCAAGAACGTCTCGCAGATGCACTACGCCCGCCAGGGAATCATCACCCCCGAAATGGAATACGTGGCGATCCGCGAGAACGTCAACCGCCAGCAATACCTCGAAAACCTGAAGAACACCGGCCCGATGGGCGAGCGCATGGTCAAGCTGCTCGGCCGCCAGCACAAAGGCCAGGATTTCGGCGCCAGCATCCCCGCCGAGATCACCCCCGAATTCGTGCGCAGCGAGGTCGCCCGCGGCCGCGCCATCATCCCCAACAACATCAACCACCCGGAAAGTGAGCCGATGATCA